>Ga0209483_1001722_pt1 | contig 16258 bp, 16 predicted proteins | sample NGEPerA_FD_184508 | JGI IMG/M metagenome (GOLD analysis project Ga0209483, IMG submission 184508) | Arctic peat soil microbial communities from the Barrow Environmental Observatory site, Barrow, Alaska, USA - NGEE PermafrostL2-A... | ecosystem: Environmental > Terrestrial > Soil > Wetlands >... | reverse complement strand
GTGCGGCGATTGCCCGTGATTCCGCAAATCCAGCGCAAACACATGAAATTTTTCCGCCAAAGTTTTTGTGACGCCCAAAAAATTATCCGACGAACCAAAAAGTCCGTGCAAAAGAATCAACGGTTTTCCATGCCCGAATTCTCTGAAATAAAGTTGCATGAAATTCGCGCCAAAAAATCAAGCGCGGCAGGTCAAACGAAATTTTCCTGAAGTCAATGGCGGCAACATTTTTACAACTTCCGTTGAAACCGGATTTTTTAGTTGCAACAAATTTTCAATTTTCTTCGTCACGGAATTTAATTCGTTCGCCGTCGGAATTTCGCGGTCGGAAATAATCTGCAAATGGCAATCGCCTTTTTCATTTTGCCGTAATTGATAATGCGCAATGCCGTTTGCGCCGGCAAAACATTGGTCAATGTCCAGCGTCGTCGCGCGCGTGTCGTCGCGCTTTTGCAAAACGTCGCGCGCGCGTCCGTGAACAAAATAATTTGTCGCGTAAGGTTGCTCATCGCGCAACGCCAAATCGCCAACGCGATAACGCACGAGCGGCATGATTTCATTCGTCAAAGTTGTCACGACCAAATCGCCGATGCCGCGTTTGTCCGGCTCAACGATTTCGTAAAAAACATTTTCGTAACTAGCCTTCATTTCGCCGCGTTCATTTTCCATGAGCAAATGTCCGGTTTCCGTCGAGCCATAAAAATTAAAAATCGGGACGTCAAAAACGCGCGTCAAAATCTGACGATGAACGACGCTGACAAATTCGTAACTGCACAAAATAAATTTCACGGACGGAAATTTTATTTTTTCGCGCTCGCAATAAAGCGCGAACCACGCGCCGTGCACCGGGTCCAAATCTAAAAACTGCGGCGACCATTCCAAAATCTCTTCGGCCATGCGCGCGAATTCTTTTTCCGTCAGCAAAAATGGAATGCGCGCCTGATTGACAAATAAAGTTTCGCCGACGGTGCGCGCGGTTTTGGAAGTGTAATTGGAAAAGCAAACCAGCCCGTTGCAAATTGGCGGCACGAGCGTCGCGCGACGGGCATTTGGATTTTCGTCCAAAATTTTTGCGACGAAATGGTTCAGCCGCAACACGCGCGCTTCCTGTTCATTCCACCAATCGCGTTCAAACAAAACTGCCGTGCGTTCTTCTGAAGTGCCGGAAGTATGTTCGAGTTCCACGGATTTATTTTCCAACAACGCGTCGAGGTTCTGTCCGGCGCGCAAAAAGTTTTGGGGAAAATTTTCGCGCAAGTCGCGCTTGACGATGAAGGGGATGCAGGAAAAATCTTTTTGCGCGAGCGCCGCGCGATACATCGGCACTTTGCGCCAACGCGGCAACAATTTTTCCAATTTGGAAAATTGCGCCGCTTCCTGAATGATTTCACCTGTCGCCAACATGTCTACAATACAAATGCACCAACTCGCGAAAAAATTCCAATGGATTTATTCGCGCGGCGGAAAATCAAAGGTGATTTTTCCTTTCGCGTCCATCACGAGATACGCGGGAAATGGCTTGCCGGCTTTGGAAATAAATTTGTCGAGCAAATCACTTTTACCGTCGGCGAGAATTTTTTGCACCTGCGCGAGTTCAATCGGCTGTTCCAAAATCGTTTTGCCGATCTTAAATTTGCACGCCTTTGCGTCACGTTGGGAATTTTCGCAGATGTAACCTTGCTCCGTGTCAAAAATTTCCCCGCCGCACTTCGGACATTTGCCGATCGGTTCTTTGCCCGCGAAATCAATTTTCGGCAGCGGCTCGCGCGGCGTGCCGTCTTTTGACTTGCCCGCCTTGGGTTCACGCGGCGCAAATTCAAACGCCGTGCCGCCGTCCTTGATCACGAGAAACGCCTTGAACGCGCGGTTGTTTTTCTTGGAAATAAATTTTGTCAGCAAATCCGTCTTGCCTGTCTCCAGCATTTTTTTCACCTGTGCCGCCTCGATCGGTTGTTGCAAAATAATTTTGCCGGTCTTGAACGTGCAGGTTTTCGCCGCGCCCGTCGCGTTCTCGCAAAGATAATTCATCCCGCCGTCGAAAACCCGCCCGCCGCACTTGGGGCATTTGCCGAGCGGTTCCTTGCCCGTGAAATCAATCGGCGCGGAATCCGCACCGTCCGCATTTTTGTCATTGCCAAAATCAAATTCCGGTTTGAAGTCCGCGCCCATCTTGATGATCGCCGCGAACGGAAATCCCTGCTTGCTGCGAAAACCTTGCAGCGGGCCGACCGTGCCCTTGCTGATGAGCTCCTCGACCTCGGAAATTTCCAACTGCCGGCTCGCGACGATTTTCCACAAACTGAAATCGCATTTCTGGCACTGGAATTTTTTGTAATTCTCCAGAATCTCGCCGCCGCATTTCGGGCACGGCACGTTGAGCTTGCCGTAATCGCCCGGCACGGTGTCGCTCTCGTGACTCTTGGCCTTCGCCACGATGTCGCGCGTCGCGTCGGCAATTTCCTTCATGAACTCGTCGCGCTTCATTTTGCCGCGCGCCATCAGATTCAACTTAAATTCCCACTCGCCCGTCAGTTCCGGCGAGCAAAGCTGCGGAATTTCCAATCCGCGCAACAACGTGATGATGGAAAACGCCTTCGCCGTCGGCTGCAATTCGCGGCCGTTGCGCACGACGTATTTTTCCCAGATCAAACCTTCGATGATCGTCGCGCGCGTCGCGGGCGTGCCGAGACCTTTGTCGGACATCGCCTCGCGCAATTCTTCGTCGTCAATCAATTTGCCCGCGCCTTCCATCGCGCCAAGCAACGTCGCTTCCGAATAGCGCGCCGGCGGTTTTGTGACGTTCTGTTTCACTTCAACCGCGCTTGTCTTGACGATTTCGTCCGGCTTCACCGGCGCAAGATTTGGATTATCGTCGTCAGTCTGCGCTTCTTTGCCATAAACTTCCAGCCAGCCCGGAAACGTAATAATTTTTCCAGAACTCTTGAACGGTTCACCTTCCACGCGGGAAATGCGCGTGGTAATTAAAAATTCCGCAGCCGGATAAAAAATTGCGAGAAATCTTTTCGTGACTAGGTCGTAAAGTTTTTGTTCTGGTTCGCTAAAAGCTTTCGGCGCGATGAGCGTGGGAATGATCGCAAAGTGATCCGAAACTTTTGCATTATTGAAGATGCGTTTGTTCGGACGCACCCAACCGTTCTTCAAAATCTTATCCGCGAACGGCCTGTAATTTGTCTCGCCAAGCATCGCCAGCGTATTTTGCACTGTGCCGATGTAATCCTCTGGCAACGCGCGCGAATCCGTTCTCGGATACGTCAACACTTTATGCTTTTCGTAAAGTGCCTGTGCAAGACCCAAAGTGTTTTTCGCAGAAAAACCAAATCGAGCGTTTGCGTCGCGCTGCAAACTTGTCAGATCATAAAGCAATTTTGGAAGTTCAGTCGTCGGCCTGTTTTCCTCTGTGACAACAACCGGCTTGCCTAAACATTTGCCGCGAATCGCCTCGGCAATTTCGAAATGCCACAACCGCCAGTCGAATCTGTGTTCATCCCACAATGAACCTTTTGCGATTCCAAGCCGTTCTTCGGCATCTGGAATTTCCAGTTTGAAATGGGCGAGCAACCGTTTCGTTCGTTCAATTTCCGATTCTTTGTCTTTGAATTTTTCATCAAGCCAGCGCCCGTCATATTCGCCAGCTTTTGCGGCAAATGTTCCGTGAACTTCCCAGTAATCGCGCGGCCTGAATTTTTTAATCTTCTCCTCGCGCTCGACGAGAATCGCCAGCGTCGGCGTCTGCACGCGGCCAACCGTCGTCAGATGAAAGCCGCCGCTCTTGGAATTGAACGCCGTCATCGCGCGCGTGCCATTGATGCCGACAAGCCAGTCGGCCTCACTGCGACTTGTCGCGGCGTCGGAAAGCGGCTGCATGGATTCGTCATCGCGCAACGTGGCAAATCCTTCGCGAATGGACGCGGGCGTCATGGACTGCAACCAAAGCCGTTTGATCGGCTGCTTCGCCTGCGTGTGGCGGACGATGTTGCGAAAAATCAATTCGCCTTCGCGTCCGGCGTCACAGGCATTGATCAATTCAGCAACGTCATCGCGTTTAATAAGCTCTTCCAGAACGCGCAAACGGCTTTCCGTTTTTTCAATCGGTTTCAGATCAAAGTGCGGTGGAATGACCGGCAGGCATTTGAAAGTCCATTTGCCGCGCGCCGCCTCGACGCCTTCCGGCGGCACGATGGTCAGCAAATGACCGACCGCCGACGAGATGACGTAATCGTCGTTCTCGTAAAATTCAACGTGCCTTTTATTGGCTTCGTAATGTGGCGTGAACTTGCCGAGCGCCTTGGAGATGTCCCCGGCGACCGACGGCTTTTCCGCGATGATGAGTGTTTTGCCCATTTGTCGTGCGAATCTTTAAGCTGCGTGGCGTGGTTTGCGCAACTCATTTTTTATTTTTCAATTTTTCTTCGATGTAAGAAATTTCGCGGCGCCAGACAAAACAAAGCCCCAAAAACATTGGTTCAATGACGGATTGACCTCGCGCCCGGCTCTGGCAAAATCATCTGAAAATAATCACCGCCTATGTCACGACCCGTCACACTTTTCACCGGCCAGTGGGCCGACCTTTCGCTCGCCGAACTCGCGCCCAAAGTCAAAGCCATGGGCTATGACGGCGTGGAACTCGCCTGCTGGGGCGACCACTTTGAACCGGATCGCGCGCTCGCCGAACCCGATTATTGCAAAAAGAAATGGGCGTTGCTCGCCAAGCACGGCCTGAAATGTTTTGCGATTTCCACGCACCTCGTCGGCCAGGCCGTGTGCGATTTGATTGACGAACGGCACAAGGCGATCCTCCCCGCCGATGTCTGGGGCGACGGAAAACCCGAGGGCGTCCGCCAGCGCGCCGCTGAAAAAATGAAGGCCACCGCCCGCGCCGCGCGAAAATTTTTCAACGCCCAGCCCGGCGCAAAAAATGTTTTTCCCGCCGTCGTCAACGGCTTCACTGGCTCAAGCATCTGGCATTCGATTTACGGATTTCCACCGACGAGCCAAGATTATTGGAACAAAGGTTTCGCCGATTTCGCCAAACGCTGGACGCCGATTCTCGATGTCTTTGAAAAAGAAAATGTCAACTTCGCGCTCGAAGTGCATCCGACGGAAATCGCGTTCGACATCGCCTCCGCCAGACGCGCGCTCGAAGCCGTGAAGAATCATCCGCGCTTCGGTTTCAATTACGACCCGTCGCATCTCGGCTATCAGGGCGTGTGTTATGTGAAGTTCATCCGCGAATTTGCCGGGCGGATTTTCCACGCGCACATGAAGGATGTTTGGTGGGGTCACGGCGACGGCACGGTCGGCGTGTTCGGCGGCCACACGGATTTCACGGACGCGCGCCGGTTCTGGGATTTCCGTTCGCTCGGCCATGGCGACATTAAATTTGAGGACATCATCGTCGCGCTGAACGATGTCGGCTATCGCGGCCCGCTGTCGGTTGAATGGGAAGACGGACGCATGGATCGCGTCCACGGCGCGACCGAGAGCTGCGCGTTCGTCCGCAAACTGGATTTTACGCCGAACGCCGCCGCGTTCGACGCGGCATTTTCCAAGAAGAAATAATTTTCCTGCGCGTGGAAAATTTTAAGCCTGCGGCTGAAATAACTTTTCCATTTTGCATTTTTAGTTTTTAATTGGAATCGCATGGCCATCAAGAAAACAGTTTCCGTCACCAAGCCGAACTCGCCGGTGCAGCAGCGCCTGTGGCTGATGTATCCGCCCAAGCTCATCAAAAAACCGTTCATTTGGGAAGTCGGCCACAAGTTCAAAGTCGTCACGAACATCCGCCAGGCCAGCGTGACCGACGAAATCGGCATCGTCTGCCTCGAACTGGACGGCGTGCGCAGCGAAGTGGGCCGCGCCATCACCTGGCTGGAGAAACAGGGCGTCAATGTCGAGCCGGTGGAAATTGGCGTGATCGCCGGATAGAAAAATTTCTGCGGGGAAAACAGAATGGCGCGAAAAAGCCGCGCCATTTTTGTCTGCCGTTCAGTTCACCATTTCAATTCCTGCAGGCGGCACGTTTTCAAATCAGGTTCAGCGGATAATGCCGGTCAATGAATTTGTAATCGCGGTCGTTCTCCAGAAAATTCACGCCGTGCTGGATGACGACGGCGGAAATCAGGCAGTCCATCGAATTGCGGATCGTCATCCCTTGCCGCCGCAACTCGCGGTAAATCGTCGCGCCAAGCTCAAAAGTCGAGCGGTCGTCTTTCAGATAAGTCAAATTTTCAAATTGCCGTCTGGCGGCGATCAATTGTTTTCCATCGCGGATGCCCTGCAAAACTTCCATCAGCACGCAACCGCAATAGCAAATCTCGTCGTGATCTTGAAAACATTGTTCGAGCTTGGCAGTTTCCGACGTTTCTCGTCCGTTGAAAAAATCAATGCAGACCGTGGAATCAACCAGGACTTTCATGCAAAACGGTAGCGGCGCATTTTATTCAAATCACCCGTCCATTTGATTTTTCCCTTGAGCGCGAGAAAACCCATCTGCTTTTCACGCCGCACCAATTCTTCAAGCGCGTGATGCACGAGCGCGCGGCGGGTTTTTATGCCGGTGGTCTTCAAGCCTTGGCGCACCAAGCCTTCGTCCAAGACGATGTTCGTCCGTTTAGTCATATACACACAATATCAAACTTAAATGTGTATGCAAATAAAAATTCACCACTTCAATTCCTGCAAACGGCGCAGACTGCGATGCTGTGACATAAATGTTTTGGTTAAAAGTTCAGCCGCTCCGGTAAAAAGCGGACAGTTTGCCCATGGTTAATTTGGCTTGGCAGGACTGACGGCGCTGCAAACTGCGTTTGCAATCAAGCGCGTTGCGCCCTAGCATCAACAATTCTATGGAATCGTTTGAAGACTAAACCGAGGGTGTTTATGACAAAACTGATCATCCTTATGGTCGCCGCCCTGCTCGTCTTCGTTGAGCAAATGGTTCAGGGGCAGGGGGTGGTCACGGTCAGTGACAGTGACCCGAGTGAATATGCGAACGATGAATTGATGGCATTAGGCGACACTGCGCCATTTATCCACGTGGACCTGACGACAAGTGATTCATCAGTTCAAACTGTCTATCTCACCATCCAACAAAATGGAATAGTTTCCGACGCTGAACTCTTTGCCGGCTCGGTCTCAAACAAACTGAATGGAATGCAAACGACACTTGGACCATTTATTGTCCAATCTGGCCAAACAAACAATGTTGTTATCTCGGCAACGATTAACAGCATTATATCCGCGACAAATATGCCAGTAGTGAGCTTCAATTTGACAGCGGCCTCAAATTCCACGCATGGCTCGGTGCAAGGCGCGTTTCCCATTGTGGGAGGGAGTTACGTGATAGACACAAATGCATTGATGTTAATTGAAGGAAAGTTAACATTTGAAAGCTTAACTTATTACGACAATGAGAATGGTATTTATTACCTACTCATTGTAACTGCCAAGGCGGATCCTTTGCGCAGATACACACTTGAACATTCCCTTGACATGGTATCTTGGGACGAATGGGTGAAATATATACACCCAGCTGGTCTAACGGGAGACTTTCAAGTTAGTCTTTTTTTAGACCCTACGAATTTTCCCAGTATGGGATTTTTCAGACTAAAATCACAATGAGAGCCGACAACGATCTAAAAAATCTTGTCGGCTTTTAATATTTTTATGCAGGGCCGTTGCCTAAATTATTCAGGACGGCGCGGCAGCACCGCCCTGCCTGAAATGCTTTTTCACCACTTCAATTCCTGCAAACGCCGCGCAACTTCCTCGGCGTTGGCGCGGCTGTTGAACGCGCTGATGCGGAAGTAGCCTTCGCCCTTCGAGCCGAAACCGCTGCCGGGCGTGATGACGACGTTCGCCTCGTTCAAAATTTTGTCGAACGCCTGCCAGCTCGTAATGCCTTTGGGCGTCCGCACCCAGATATACGGCGCGTTCACGCCGCCGAAAACTTTCAGGCCGGCCTGCTTTGAACCGTCGCGCAAAATTTTCGCGTTGCCCAGGTAAAATTCGATGAGCGCGCGAACCTGCTGTTTTCCTTCCGGCGAATAAAGCGCCTCCGCACCACGCTGCACGATGTAACTCACGCCGTTGAATTTCGTTGTCGTGCGCCGATGCCAGAGCGGATGGAGCGGTTTGGATTCACTGGTCTTTGTTTGCGCGTTGAGTGATTTGGGAACGACCGTGAACGCGCAGCGCGTGCCGGTGAAGCCGCCGTTCTTCGAGAAGCTGCGGAATTCGATCGCGCACTCGCGCGCGCCGGGAATTTCGTAGATCGAATGCGGAATGCCCGGCTCGGTGATGTAGGCCTCGTAAGCCGCGTCGAACAGAATCACGGATTTATTTTCGAGCGCGTATTTCACCCACGCCTCAAGCTGTTCGCGCGTAGCCGCCGCGCCGGTCGGATTGTTTGGCGAGCAGAGATAAATCAAGTCAACGTGCTTTTTCGGCGGTTCGGGGATGAAACCGTTGCTGGGTTTGCACGGCAGATAAACCAGTTTCGCGTAAGCGCCCGCTTCGTTCGCCTCGCCGGTGTGGCCGGCCATGACGTTCGTATCCACATAAACGGGATAGACCGGATCGCTGATGGCGATTTTGTTTTTCGCGCCGAGGATGTCGAGGATCGCGCCGCAATCGCACTTCGAGCCGTCACTGACAAAAATTTCGTCGTCGTCGATTTCAATTCCTTTGTCGCGAAAATCATTTTTGGCGATGGCGGCGCGCAGCCAGTCGTAGCCCTGCTCCGGGCCGTAGCCTTTGAAAGTTTCGCGCGCCGCCATGTCGTCCACCGCCTTGTGCAGCGCGGCGATGACGGCGGGCGGCAGCGGTTCGGTCACGTCGCCGATGCCGCAACGGATCAATTTTTTCGCGGCTTCGGGATTCGCGTCGCAAAACGCCTTCACGCGCCGGCCAATTTCAGGAAAAAGATAACCGGCTTTGAGTTTGAGATAATTGTCGTTGAGCAATGCCATAAAAGTTAAAACGAAGCGTGGAGCATAGTTCAACCAAAGATGCGAAGCAAGAAAGCGGTTTGAAGCTGCAAACTGTCGCAGCGCTTTGTGATCGCCGTCTTCGGCGGTCACAGACCGCCGCTACAATCAAATTTTTTCAGTCGGATTGGCCGTCAGCCATTCACTGAAGCGGGGCAAGGAACGCGATAGAACTTTTTGCGCCTTGGAAATGTCCAGCGACGTGTCTAGCGGGCGCGGCGGACCGGGAAAGTTTTTGGCCAGACCGGATTCAATTTTCATTGTCACCTCCGGCCAGCGTTTAAGGAGCAACTGGCCGGTTTGCCAGCGCGACAATTTTTCCGCGCCGGTGACGTGATAAATTCCCGTGCAATTTTTCTGCGCCAGTTCCCACACCGCCCGCGCCGTTTCCACCGCCGGAATCGGACAGCGAAATTCATCCGTGAACAGCGCCATCCCCTGCCCCGCCGACCGCAACGAGGCGTGCAACTGCTCGTTGAAACTGCGATTGCCGGAAAGCGACGCGCCGGCGTTTAGCGAAGTGCGGATGACCAGATGTCGCGGATTTTTCCGGACAATTTCTCCCGCCGCCAATTTTGTCTCGCCATAAATGTGCAGCGGATTGGCCGCATCTGTTTCGACGTAATTTCCTTTGCGCCCGTCAAAAATCAAATCGGTGGAAAAGAATACGAACGGAATCGCCGCCGCCAGTTCCGCCAGCAATTTTGTGGCTTCAACATTCACGCGCCGCGCGAGCACCGGATTTTTCTGCGCGTCGCTTACGGCAGTGATGGCCGCGCAGTGGATGACGAGTTGCGGCTGATCTTTGGCAAACTCGCGGCGGACGGCATCGGAATCGAGCAAATCAAAATCCGCGCGCGTGAGCGCCCGCAAGCGCCAGCGCGGGGCGAATCGCGGCGCGGCCTGGACGAGATAATTTCCAATCAGCCCGTGCGCGCCGGTAATCCAGGCGAGTTTCATGCGGTGAATTTTATCGTTTGGAAATCCATTTGCAAATGCCCGGATGATTGGCCGCACGATTTTCCGTGACTCAAAACGCGAGTGGGACTTTACTATTCCTTCACCAAGGCTGCACCTGAAAATCGCAGCGAAGGTGCGGAAGAAAATACGCGATGAGTGCCTTTGCCGAAAAAACAGTTATTTTACTGACGGCAATCTGTCTCGGCACATGGCTTGATGCCAGTGCGCAACTGGCCAGCACCAAGCTTGATGGGCTTCAAATCAGCGTGGCCAGCATTTACCGCTTTGGTGATTCCAGAAACCTTGATTGTTCCATCGGGTTGAAATTCACTGGGGAGAAAGCCGATCGCGCAATCAGCATATCGCCGGTGAAAATCATTCAAGCCGTGGACGACACCGGCATGGATTTGGTGCGAACCAATAAACATTCTTTTCCCGGAGACGACTGGTTGCCAAGTAGAACATCGTTGTGGTTCTGGCAGACGGTTGGCGGACTGAAAGCTCCCGCGCCGGAAGCCAAGGCCATCCGGCATCTGGAAGCGGAAGTGGTTTTGTTTGCGCCAACGGCCAATACGCCAGTGCTTACCAATTTCATGTCCAGACCGGGAACCGTTTTGCACCAAGTCACGCTTGACCAGTATCAGGTTAAGATCAGTTATGATCGTGAAACGAACAGTCTGCCGCCTTCTGGCAGCTTGATCATAGACAACAGTTCGGCGGCCAAAACCGCAGGTAAAACCATCCTGCTTAAAGTTGATGACCCCCAACACAAGCTCGTCAGCCTGGCTTTTCAAAAGACGGGTGGCGGCATTCTCGCGACCATCAGCAAAAATCAAAGTGTCTTTGGCTCGCACACTGAATTCACCTACGGATTTTTGGAAGTGCCGCCACCGGATTTGAATCTGGTGGTTTATGTGGCTTCTCCGGAAGCGTCGGACAAGGTGCGCTTTAGTCTTGATAACATCCGGCTGCCCTGGGTGGACACGCCTGATTTTGAGGTTACCGCCGAAGTCAGCAAAGGACTTCAAAACCACGGCACAAATCCATACGCCTGCTATCTAACATTAAGTTTTACCGGTGGTCCACTGACCAACGCCTTGGGTATTCGGAAACTCTGGCTTACCCAAGCGACGGATGATGCCGGGCAAGAAATCAAAGTCGGATATAATAACTGGCTGACGCCTGATAACTGGCGATTTGACGCCTTGCCACCGCCGATGGGAGATGGACGCTATGTCCGCAAATTTGTGCCGCTGGTTTTCCAATCGCAGAACCCAAAAATGATTCGCATCCTGAAAGGCGACGCGGAATTGATCTGTTCAAGCGTAACCAACGGCGGTCTGGTTGTGATCGGGAATTTTATGAACCGGGTTGGTGCATCATTTGATCTGCCACCGCTTCAAAAAAACCGCGTCAAGCTGGCTTACCTCGGCCCGGTGAATTATGCGACAAGTCGCGCCGACTTCATTAAAACAAATTTTGTGGCAGAGCATGGCGGATGGCTGCCAGAAGAATTGCCAGCGAACATCAATAATTCCCTGCAATTCTCACTGGACGACCCTGACAATGTCGTGTTTGCGCCGTGGGGCGGCGAAGAAATTAATTTTCTGGACGACAAAGGCCGGGAACTGCTTGCGGACAGCGTGATGACATCCGGGAAATTTCGCGTCTATCGCTTCAAAACTCTTCCGCCACCAGGAACGCAACTGCGGGTTTATTTGGCCGTTCCAGAATCACTTCAGCGCATTCCTTTCAAAATCGAAAATATTCCGCTGAATTAAACCAAAACCCCAAGCCGCTAAATCGCGCTGAAGTGCAACTGGCAGTGGCTGAAATTCACGACGGACGGGTTGCGCCCGTAAATTCAATCCACAAACCGCTTCGTCAAATTTCCATAGGCATTAATCCGGCGGTCGCGCAGGAAGGGCCAGTGCGTGCGTGTGGTGTCCACGTTGGCTGAGATTCAGCGGCATACTTTTTTTACGCTGAAATGGCTTCGGATTTTTTGCGTCCGATTTCCACGGACACGGTGTCCAGGCGCGCGTCGCCGGGACGGTAGGACATCAATTCCACGCCGATGGGCTGGCCGGTCTGGTCGTCTTTGAACAGCACGACGCCGTCGCCAAGTTCGGTCGCCACCTGGTTTTTGCGCGGAGCCTGCCAGAACACCGTGAGCAGTTCCATGTCCGGTTCGTAATAAACTTTTATTTGTGCCATATCGTTTCGCCTTCTTTGATTGCGTCGGTTTGATACGCGGTGATCAAATAGCCTTCGCTGTCTGCCCGCCGCGCCACGGCCACGACCCAACGGTGATTGCCTGCCAGATAGAATAGCAGAACATTCGCATCGCGGCTACTCCGGCGAATTTCATCCGGGGCGGCCAGCGCCTGCTTCACCAATTCCAATTGCTCGGCAAGGTCGGGATGCTTGAGGATAATTTTCTGCCAGTAGTCCGACGAAGTCCGCACTTTGAAACCCAGAGGCGTGAGAATTTCAAACAACGGTTTGGGTTCTTCGGGCATACTCAACTTTTCGGTTCAATCCACAAACCGCTTCGTCAAATTTCCATAGGCGTCAATCCGGCGGTCGCGCAGGAAGGGCCAGTGCGTGCGCGTGGTGTCCACGTTGGCAAGGTCAACGGGCACGATGAGAATTTCTTCCTTGTCGGAACCGGCCTTGGCGATGATTTCGCCGGACGTGCCGGCGACGAAACTTTGCCCCCAAAATTCAATACCGTCGCCGCCCACGTCTTCGAGAATTTCATGGCCGACGCGGTTGGCCACGGCGACGTAGCAGCCGTTGGCAACGGCATGTGCACGCTGGATGGTTTCCCACGCGCCGTGCTGTTTGATGCCGTATTTTTTCTTTTCGCCGGGATGCCAGCCGATGGCGGTCGGGTAGAAAAGAATTTCCGCGCCCTGCATCGCGGTCAGCCGCGCGGCTTCAGGATACCATTGATCCCAGCAAATCAGCACGCCAATCTTGGCGTATTTGGTCTGCCATGATTTGAAGCCGAGGTCGCCGGGCGTGAAATAAAATTTCTCGTAATACAGCGGGTCGTCGGGAATGTGCATCTTGCGGTAGATGCCGAGCAGCGAGCCGTCGGCGTCAATGACGGCGGCGGTGTTGTGATAAACGCCGGACGCGCGCTTCTCGAAGAGCGAGGCGATGATGACGACCTTGTATTTTTTCGCCAGCTTGCAAAAGGCGTCGGTGCTGGGGCCGGGAATTTTTTCGGCAAGCTTGAAATTTTTGTGGTCTTCGCTCTGGCAAAAATACTGCGAGCGGAACAGTTCCTGCGTGCAGATTATTTTTGCGCCGGACTTGGCGGCGCGTTCGATGAGCGCCACGGTTTTTTTCAGGTTCGCATCTGGATTCGCGGACGCGACGGTCTGGATGAGGCCAAGTTTGATTTCGGATGAAGCGGGACGTTTCATGGGGAGTCAGGCTTGCCCTCCTTCAAGCGCGCGGTTTCTTCCAGCACGATGGTCGTGAATTGCGGATCCTCCACCGAAACCTTGGGCGCTTCCTGCCCAAAAAGTTCGCGGATGAACTTGCCGAGCGTCTCGTTGGTCGGGCCGTAGCCCGCGCCGTAAATGTAAAACTCCAGCTCATACATCAGTTCGCCGGCGCTGGCGTAACGGCGGTTCGGATCGCGCGCGAGGCAGTGATGAAGAATGTCGTTGAGCTTGTCGTCAATGCGCGAATCAAGCGCGCGGAAATCGGGCACCGGCTGGTTGAGGATGCGGTTGCGCGATTCCTCGGCGGTCGCGCCCTTGAACAAATTTCGTCCGAGCAGCAGGTGCGCCAGCACGACGCCGGCGGAAAAAATGTCCGAGCGCTTGTCCGTGATCTGAAAATCCGCCTGTTCGGGACTCATGTAATCCGGCTTGCCGGCGACGACTTCGCCTTCCTGGTCGGTGAGAAAACCCTTCGCCTTGGCGATGCCGAAATCGGTCAGTTTCACGTCGCCCTCGAACGCGATCAAAATATTTTTGAAGCTCACGTCGCGATGGACGATGCCCATCGGCTTGCCGTTCTTGTCGGTTTTTGCGTGCGCGTAAGCCAGCCCGCGCGCGACGCGGCTGGTGATGAACACGGCCAGTTCCCTGGGCAGCGTCTGGCGTTTGTCGGCAAGCTGGTGCGTGAATTGTTCCAGGTTCACGCCGCGAATCAGCTCCATGGCGATGAACGCGATGCCGTTCGCCTCGCCGAGCTGGTAGGTCTGGACGATGTTCGTGTGGATCAGGTCGGCGACGAGCTTGGCCTCGCCGACGAAATTTTCGATGAACATTTTCTGGCTGGCAAAATTGGGCCGGATGATTTTGATGGCGACGCGCTTGACGAAGTCGCGCGCGCCGTGCTGCTCGGCTTCATACACGATGCCCATGCCGCCCTCAAAAATTTTGCGGACGATCTCGTAGCGGAATTCGTTCTGGATGGTGAAGAGCGCCACGGGCGAATGGTCGGAAATTGTTCCGCGATGTCAAGCCTTGCAGCGGCTGGCAACAAAAAAATCCGCAATTTTTTTGATTTTTTCGCTTGCTTGCCGCGCGCAATGGATTTTTACTCGCATCAAGTCTGGTGACATTTTCGGACTAAACAAACAAACAACAACACAACCAAAAGAACAAATATGGCAAAAGCACTCTCCAAAGCCCAAATCGCCGCGCTCGTCGCCGAGAAGGCTCAACTCACAAAGAAACAGGCCGTCGAAATCCTCGACCACATCGCCGCGCTCGCCTACAAGCACGCGAAGGACACGTTCACCCTGCCCGGCATCGGCAAGCTCGTCCTTAAAGACCGCGCCGCCCGCATGGGCCGCAACCCCAAGACCGGCGAAGCCATCCAGATCAAAGCCAAACGCGTCGTGAAATTCCGCGTCGCCAAAGCCGCGAAAGACGCGATCCTCGGCGTCAAAAAGTAACCTTCAAATTACTTTCAAACGGGCGCCCCGGTTTTGGGGCGCTTTTTTTATTCGCCGGTCAGTTCAATGTCCGCGTAGCCGCCCGTCAGTTTTTTGCCAAGACTGTCGCTGTCCGTCATCACGCCCAGCCCGACGATTTTCGGCATCGGTTTGCCGGGGAAAACTTTTTTCCAGTCCGCCGCCACGTCGCGCTCCTCGAAAATCCATCGTCCCGCCTTTGCGTTGCCGGATTCCAAAACAAAAATCTGTGCGCGGCCTGATTTGGGATGCGCCAGCACCGTGCCGGTTTTTTCCACGTCACCCCATATGTAATTCAATATCAGCGGCGCCCCGATGAACGTGTCGAACGCGATGAACATCCGCGCCGCGTGGTCAAACTTCTTGATGTCGCGCTCCGAGCCGTTCGTGTTGACGCCGTCAATTTTCCAGCGCCAGCGCAGCTTCAACTTCGCCGGCGGCGCAATGTCCAGCCTCCGGCTCAACGCCGAGCATGCTTGATCTGCCACGCCGCGCAGGAAAAAATTTGTTCCGTCGCGCATCACCGTGTAATCCGTCGGCGTCTTGAAAAACGCCACGTTTTTCCAGCCGTTGGAAACGCCGTGCGAAAAATCGTCGGCGAAAAGAATTTTGTCCGCCGCCGCCGCCCGGCACAGCGGGAAAACCAGAACCAGCAGCGCGGTTGAAAACCATTTCATCATGCGCCCATAATAACGGCTCGCGCCACGAACCAAAAGTGACAATTCAACGACGGCCCGTTTCACCGCGCCAGGCGTCCCAATGTTTTCCCAGCCGCGCGCAGACCGCCGCCGGCGTTTCGGCATAAAGTCGGGCTCCGAGTTTCAAGGCCGCCGCGTTCAATTTTTTCCGGCGCGATTCGATCAATTGATTCAACGCCTGCGCCTCCGCCACCGGCGCGGCGCGGTGTTTGCCGGCGAATTGTTCCAGCAGGACAAGGTCATGCTCGTCGCCGAGCAGTTCGCCGAGGCGTTCCAGCCGGTTCATCAGGGCGCGCGACGACGACGGCCACTCCGGGCAGAGCAGCCAGAGGTGACACCAAAAAAATTTCACAGGCTTGCGCCATTCGTGAAAATGTTCCGGCGACGGTTCCTGGCGGGCCAGTTTCCAAGCCATCTGGCCGCGACGGTAACTTTGTTTCAAGCCCGGTTCCAGTTCCGCCCATCCGGTCGCCGCGATTTTTAGTTTTTCAACGCGCCGCTCTGTTTTTCGCAAAAGCTGCCCGGCCAGCGCCGCAGAACCGGCTTTCTGAAACCGGCGGTTTTCCCGCCGCAATTTTTTTTGCAGCGCCCTTTGAACGCCCGGAAACTGCCGCGACCCCGCGACGCCAACCAGTTTCCCGAACGCC
>Ga0209483_1001721_pt1 | contig 16262 bp, 14 predicted proteins | sample NGEPerA_FD_184508 | JGI IMG/M metagenome (GOLD analysis project Ga0209483, IMG submission 184508) | Arctic peat soil microbial communities from the Barrow Environmental Observatory site, Barrow, Alaska, USA - NGEE PermafrostL2-A... | ecosystem: Environmental > Terrestrial > Soil > Wetlands >... | reverse complement strand
GGTAAGCGCCGCGTCCGCCAATTCCAGCCGGCCCATGCCCAGCGCCGCTTGCGCGTCGGCGAGATGGGCACGCGCCTGCCATTCCGGCTGATATTTTTTGAGGACCGGGCCGGCCTCTTCCAGATAAGTATGGGCCTCTTTCCAGTTCCCCGACGCGCTTTCGGTGAGCCCGCGCCACAAGGCGGCATGCCGGTCCGAGTCGAAAGACGCGCCCGCCAAATCGTTATGCGCGTCACGGTAGCGGCCCATCATGAAATCCGCTGCGGCGCGCATGGTGGTGAGCTGCGCGTCGCCGCGAAGTCCCGGATCGGACGCCTGGATCAGGTTGATCCAGCCGATCGCTTCGGCGGCGAAATGATTGGCGAGATAGAAGCGCGCCAGGGTCAGCCTTGCACGCGTGGCCTTGGTGGGCTCCAGCCGCGCCGCCGCCTGGATCAGGCGCCGTTCGGTGGCGAGGAACGAGCCACCGGTCAGAGGACCCCAGGCCGCGAAATCCAAAAAGTCAGGACTGGCGTCTATGGAGGCCAGCGCCGCGGGTGTTTCCGCGCTCGGCATGGAAGGCGGCGTGAGCGACAATCCACCCGGTCTGGTGATGCTGAGCCGTGCATTGGCGACCTTCACCGAAAGATCGTCCACATAGGCCGTGAGCACCACGCCGCTGGCGGTGGGCAGTGCCGCGAATTCGGCATAATCGCGCTCGGCGGGAACGGCGCGGCCGGCATTGCCGGGAACCACGGTGAGAACATCGCCGATGATGGGATCGGTTAGCGCCAGCACTTCATCGGCGCCAGGCACCAGGGTTGTGAGCGAGGAGCGCCTGGGATCGTCCTGATTGCGGGCAAAGCTGATGGTGATGGGCGAGGCGTTGGCGTCGGCGCTGATCGTCACTTTCAGATCGGGGCCATTGCTTTGCGCCGCGATCTTGGCCGGTTGCTTCAGAGCGACGCGCAGGATCGACATCCCGTTGCCGGACGACGCCTCCAGCCCGGCCGCGAATAGTCCCAGCTGTTGGGTCAACTGATTGCTGTTGAAAGCGGGGGCGTTTTCCAGCACCACCCAGGCGGTCATGCCGCGAATGAAAATGGCATTGGGCTTGGCGCCCGCGCCTTTGAACACCACCACCGCGCCATGCGGGGTGAGATGGCTGTCGGTGACTTGCACGTCATCCAGCGGCGCCGGGGCGGCGGGCGTAGCATCGGCGGGCTTGCCGTTTGCGGCGGGTTGTTTTCCATCCGCTAGTTTGACGTCGGTCTGTTTGACGTCGGTTTTTTTGGCATCGGCATTTTTACTGGCCGCATCATTCTTGGCGTCAGGTTTCTTGACGTCGGCCTTTGCGGTTTTCGTGTCAGCAGGCGCGGGCGCAGGTACCGGCGCAGGAGCGGGTGTCCTTTTTCCGTTCAGCTGATTTGCTGTATCGATGATCGCTTGAGCCTGGGCATTGGTGATCGCCTTGATGGCGGTGGCCTGCGGCTTTTCCGTGCCGGGCGGGGCATAAGCGGTGGTGTCGGTCTTGGGCGAAAGAACATCCAGCACCACATGGGTGCCATCCTTGAAATCGTGATAGCCGGAATCGGTATCGGTCTCGAACTCCGCCACCGTGGCGGAGCCGTCGAGATGCCAGGCGGCGTTCTTCACCCAGGGCGGACTGAAGCGGGCGATGGCGCTGACATCGAGCCTGACCGGCGTCTCGAAGCGCACGGTCATTTTTCCCGCGCCGGGAAAGATGTGATAGGTGACGTCGTGCGGCCAATCGAACACCAGCCGCGTGAAATTGGCATAGGACCCGGCGCGCAATTTGATCTCGGGCAGGGCCGCGACATCGATCGGCTTGGGTTTCGGTTTCGGCGGCGCGACCAGATCGGGCATCGCGCCCTTGAAATCCTGCGGCGCCAGATCCACCACCGCGTGAGCATCCAGCTGACTTTGGTGCATGCGAATGGGCTGGTTGAGGGCGAAGCGGAGGATTTTTCCGCTGGCATCGGCATGGCCGCTGGCGATGGCGCCGTTCGACAAGCCGACGATGGTCTGCGGGTCGAGCGTGATTTTGCGGTCGAAGGACAGCGTAAGCACGCCATTGTCCGCCGCCACTTTCAATTGCGCGGGCGTGGTGAACGTGAAATCCAGCCGGACGAAACCATCTTCGGGCGCGGTGGTCACCGAATCGGCGCGCGCGGGCACGGTCGACAACAGCGCCAACCCTGCCAGGCCAAGAATGCGCGAGAATTTCGCCAAGCCTTTGAACCCCTTCAGTCCTTGCATCATCGGGGGTCGGCGTTAACCCTTGGTAAACCGTGAAATAAAAGCCTAACCGCCGCTTTTGGGCGCCGGCGTCCCCGCAGGGGGTGCCGAGGGCGCCACCTTGGCCGGCCCGGCCGCTTGCGGCCCTGGGGCCGCAGGAGGGGGGGCGGCAGCCGGAAGTGGGGCTGTGACGTCGGCGGTGGCCGGCAAGGTCAGCTTGTTGGCCAGCTTGACGGTGAGTTTCTGGGCCTGGTCGGGGCTCATCGCCGCCAGCACCGGGGCCAGGGTGTCGGATTTCATTTCCTCGGCCACCGGCAGAAGCACGTCTTCGTTCAGATTTTCGAAGATGCGGGCGGCGTCCTTGGGCTTCATCGCCGAATAGGTTTTGACCAGGGCGCCGACCTGTTTTTCCTGCGCCGCGTCGCGCTGGGCGAGCAGCGCGGTGATCTGGGTCTGCAGGCTCTTCAGTTGCGCGATCTTGGCGTCCACGCGGGTTTCGGTCGCCGCCAGGATATTGGCTTCGTTCTGGATCTTGGCCTCGCGGGCGTCCAACTCGCCGCGCCGTTTGGCCAGGCTGGTGAGCACATCCACTTCCGAGGCGCTGGCGGGCTGGGCTGTGTCGCCGGCGAAATCCTTCTCGGTCGAGGGCTGAGGCGCCATCGCGTCATTCGCCGTCGCCTGATCGGGGCCGGCTTTGGCGTCATGGATCAGGCCCGATGCGTTCAGCACCAGAAGGCCGGCGCTCACCACGATCACGCTGGGCAGAAGGCGGGCGAAGCGCGGGCGTTTCTTCCACATCGTCATTGCGCGGTTCTCGCGGCCCCGAGCCGGTTCATGATGCTGGAGGAAGGAAGAGGGATGTCGGCCAGTGGCACCGAACGGGGCGTGGAGGAGACGCCGCGCTCGATCCGGTCGGCGATGCGTTCGGCCGAGCCCGCGAGCATGGAAAGTTCGTCGATATGCAGCCGGGCGCGCTTCAATCTTTCGTCCAGGGTGCCCGCCGCTTCGCCCGCCGCAGCCTTGAGCGCGCGCAAGGACGCGCCCGCGCCCGAGATCGCCATATTGAGTTCGCCGATGGTGCGGGAGAGGCCTTCCTGGCCCTTGCGCACAGCAGCAAGCCTGCGCTCCAGCACGATGCAGTAGCAGAGCGTGGCGGCCAGCAGCACTTCCAGCGCGATCTCGACATAAAAGGTCAGGGTCATGGTCGTCTCTCGTCAAACATCAAAGGGCTCTTGAAGCGTCCGTCCGTTCGATCGCCGCATCCACGCGCACCGCGACCGAGGAACCCACCCTGCCCATGCGGCCGGTGAGCAGCGGCACGCCGCGGCAGCGCAGTTCGATCTTGGAATCGGGGCTGGCATTCAGCATCACGGTCTGACCGACTTCGAGATTCATGATGCGGTGAAGCGGCATCACCTGCTCGTCCAGAATGGCGTCAATATCCACCTTGGTGGACCAAAGCTCGGTGGCGAGATGGCTTTCCCAGATCGAGTCGCGGCCGAATTTCTCGCCCATGAATTGCTGCAACAGCAGCTTGCGGATGGGCTCGAGGGTGGCATAGGGCAAGAGCAATTCGGTGCGCCCGCCGCGGTCTTCCATGTCGATGCGCAGCTTGACCAGGATCGCGGCATTGGCGGGACGGGCGATGGCGGCGAAACGCGGGTTGGTCTCAAGGCGGTCGAGCGAGAAATTCACCGGCGCCAACGGCTCGAAAGCGGCGCACATATCGGTAAGGATCACCTCGACCATGCGCTGCACCAGGGTGCGCTCGATGGTGGTGTAAGGCCGGCCTTCGATGCGCATGGCCGAGGAGCCGCGCCGACCACCCAGAAGCACGTCCACGATCGAATAGATCAGATTGGAATCGACGGTAAAGAGGCCGTAATTGTCCAGTTCCGCGGCATGGAACACCGCCAGGATTGCCGGCAGCGGGATGGAGTTGAGATAGTCGCCGAAGCGAATGGAGGTGATGGAATCCAGGCTGACTTCGACGTTGTCGGACGTGAAATTGCGCAACGAGGTGGTCATCAACCGCACCAGGCGGTCGAAGACGATTTCCAGCATCGGCAGGCGCTCATAGGAGACCAATGCCGAATTGATGATGGCGCGGACGCCGGATTTGTCCTGAAGCTGCTCCGAATTGACGTCGAAGCCCAGAAGGGAATCGATTTCCTCTTGGTTGAGGATGCGTTCGGCCGAAGCGGCGGGCGCAGCCGTCTCCTCGAGCGCCGGAGCGGCTTCCGGCGGGGCTTCCTGGGTGGGCGTTTCGTCGGCCATGAAATATCCGCTACTGAACGATCATCTGTTTCAAAAGCACGTCGCGCACGTGATAGGGCGCGGAGGCGGCGTTGACCCGCCTGAGCAATTCTTCCTTCAATCTCAATACGCCTTCCGAGCCCTTGAGATCGTCGACCCGCAATTCGCGCAGATAGGATTGAAACTGGTCCACCAGGCGCGGCGTCAGCGCCGTGATGCCTGCTTTTTCAAGGTCATTGTCCATTTCCAGCGACAGCGACAATTTCAGATAAGCGGGCGTGCCGTCACTGCTTTGGATATTGACCAGGATGTCGGGCACGTCGCTGAACGCGACCAGCGGCGGGGTCAGCGGAATCGCGTCGGCCTTGGCCACCTTCGCGGGCGTAGGCTTGAGGAAGAGAAAATAAGCGCCGGCGCCGATGCCGCCCAGCAACAAGAGCAGGACGGGGGCCGCGATTATGAGAATTTTCTTGGTGAGAAAGCGCGCAAGGCCCTTCTTGGGCGCTCCCGCGCCTTGCGCTTCGGCGTTCTCGTCGTCTGCCTCGGCTTCTTTGTCCTTGGTCGCCATACTCTATGTCCCGGCTCTTGTTGAACCCGACCGTAAGCAAACGTGGTTAAGGAGCGGTTGAAATTGCCCATGACGGCGGCTTCCACTCGGCAAGTTTTTCCGCGCGCCGCACGAACGATGCAGGAAAGTCCGTAAAAACCGCGTTTTCCGCTTGGCACGGTGACTGCAGTTGAAGGCCAGCAGACCAGAAAGGATCTGCGGGCCATGGATAATTCACTTCTCGTTAGTCTTTCGCAGCAACTCGCGGCGTTCCGTTCGATGGACATGATCGCGAACAATCTCGCCAATGTTTCCACGCCTGGATACAAGCGGGAAACCGCGCGGTTCGAGGAATATCTCGAGCAGGTGCGGCCCGCCGAAGGCCAGAGGGGAACCCAGACGCTCAGTTTCGTGAAGGACACCGGCAATCTGCGCGATCTGTCGCAGGGCGAACTCACCCATACCGGCGCGCCGCTGGATGTCGCCATCAATGGCAACGGTTATTTCGCGGTGCAGACGCCCGCAGGCATGCGCTACACCAGGGACGGGCATTTCTCGCTCGACCCGAACGGCCAGCTTGTCACTTCGGAAGGCTATCCTGTGCAGGGCGATGGCGGCGCCATCACCATCACGCCGGACGCCGGTGACATCAATATCGGCACCGACGGCACCATCAGCAGCGTCATCAACGGCAATATCAATCAGCTCGGCAAGCTGCAGGCGGTGGATTTCGCCAATGACAGCGCCCTCACCAAACAGGGCTCCAACCTCTATTCCACCACGCAGGCGGCCACCCCGGCCACCGCTTCGGAGCAGCAGGGCATGTTGGAAAGCTCCAACGTCCAGCCGGTGATCGAGATCACCCACATGATCGACGTGACGCGGGCCTACCAGATGACCGCCACGCTTTCGAGTTCCCAGGAAGATTTAATGCGCCAAGCGATCAGCCAGCTTGGCACGATGCCCAATTAGGAGTTTTGACCCATGCGCGCTCTTTCCATCGCTGCCACGGGCATGCAGGCCCAGCAGACCAATGTCGAAACCATCGCCAACAATCTGGCGAACATGAACACCACCGGCTTCAAGCAGCAGCGGGCGGAGTTCGAGGACCTGCTCTATCAGAATGTCGTGACGCCGGGCGCCCAGACCTCGGACACCGGCACCTTCGCCCCCAACGGCATCCAGATTGGCGCCGGCGTCAAGACTTCGGCGATTTATCGCATCAATACCCAAGGCGATCTTCAGTCGACCGGCAATCCTTATGACGTCGCCGTGCAGGGCGCGGGATTCTTCGAGATCCAGCAACCTGACGGCACCGACGCCTATACCCGCTCGGGCAATTTCTCGCTTTCGCCGCAGGGTCAGCTGGTGACCCAGGACGGACTTCTGGTCCTTCCCGGCATCTCTGTCCCCACCAACGCCACGGCGACGACCATCAACGCCCAGGGCCAGGTACTCGCCACCATTCCGGGCAACACCACACCGCAGACCGTGGGCCAACTCGAATTGACCGTCTTCCCCAACCCCGCCGGCCTCAATTCCATCGGCAGCAATTTGTTCCTGCAGACGCCTGCGTCCGGCACGGCCCAGACCGGTGTTCCCGGCTCGCCAGGCTATGGCACGATCCAGCAGGGTTATCTGGAAACCTCCAACGTCAATTCGGTGGACGAGATCACCGCCCTGATCACGGCGCAGCGCGCCTATGAAATGAACTCCAAAGTGGTGACCGCGGCCGACCAGATGCTGCAGGAAACCGCCCAGCTGAGTGGCCCGTGATGACCCGTAAAGCCCTGATTTTCGCGCTGTTCGCGCTCCTGCCGCTGCCGGCATTGGCGGCGGCCGCGCAAGATGCCGGCGTGCGCGTGGTGGTGCCGGCGCACGACATCCCCCGCGGCCAGGCCATTTCGGAAAGCGATCTCACTTACGCCACCGTTGCAGGAAATGCCCTGATGGCGGGCGTGGTGACGAATTTCGCGGCGGCAAAGGACATGGAGGCGCGCCGGCTACTGCATGCCGGCGAAGCTTTCAGGTCCGACGATATGCGCAGGCCCATCGTCGTGATCAAGGGCCAGGCCGTCACCATGCTGTTCGATGCGCCCGGCGTGGAATTGACCGCGACCGGCCGCGCCATGAGCGAAGGCGGCGTCGGTGACACGGTGACGGTCCAGAACCCCGCGTCCTTCCGCACCATCAATGGCGTCATCAGCGCCCCCGGCACTGTCGTCGCCACCGGCCCTGCTTCACCCAATCAGCGTACCGCGCGCAACTAGGATCAAGGCTCATGCAATCTCTGTTCAAGATTTCCATCACCATCCTGGGCGCGGCCTTGTGCGGCTGCTCGGCGGTGGATCGCATCCAGAATATCGGCTCGATGCCGAAAATGGCGCCGGTGGGCAATCCTGCCGAGAGCAAGATCGTGGCCTCCATTCCCGCGCCTGCGCCCATCACCCATACGGACAATTCCTTGTGGCAGGTCAACGCCAGAAGCTTCTTCTCGGATCCGCGGGCCAGCCGCGTGGGCGACGTGATCACGGTCAATGTCTCGGTCGCCGACTCCGCCAACCTTCAGGACACGACCTCGCGCAGCCGCACCAACAGCGACGCGGCCAATCTCACCAATTTCTTCGGGCTTGAGACCGTGATGCCCAAGGGCATGAACCCCGCCAATCTGGTCAATATGGGGTCGAACACATCCAATGTCGGCGCCGGCAGCGTGAACCGGCAGGAGAACATCAACATGACCTTGGCCGCGCTGGTGGCGCAGGTCCTTCCCAACGGCAATCTGGTGATCGACGGGCATCAGCAGGTGCGGGTCAATAGCGAGATGCGCGACATGCAGGTCACCGGCATCGTCCGCCGCGAGGACATCACTCAGGCGAACAGCGTCAATCTTTCCCAGATCGCGGAAGCGCGCATCACCTATGGCGGCCAGGGCACGGTCAGCGATGTGCAGGCGCCAAGGTATGGAAGTCAGCTATTTGATATCTTGATGCCTTGGTAGCTGATTTTTGAGCCCCCCATCTGTCTCTTTCGCGCAAGCGCTCAGAGACATCTTCCCCCGCCAATGGCTTCGCCATGCGGGGGAAGAAATTCACGGCCCAGCCGAACCAGCGCTTGTTGAAGCTTGGTCGTGACCTCCCTCCCCCGTGCGCGCGAAGCGCGCTGATGGGGGAGGTGGCCGTAGCAGCGCTTGCGATGCGAAGGCCGGAGGGGGAAATTAAAAACTAGTCGTCCCGATAAACTTTTTCGCGCCGTTCGTGACGTTCTTGCGCTTCGATCGAGAGCGTGGCGATGGGCCTGGCGTCCAGGCGCTTCAGGGAAATCGGCTCGCCGGTCTCTTCGCAGAAGCCATAGGAGCCGTCGTCGATCCGGTGCAGCGCCGCGTCGATCTTGGCGATCAGCTTTCTCTGCCGGTCGCGCGTGCGCAATTCGAGCTGGCGCTCGGCTTCGGTCGAAGCCCGATCGGCCAGGTCGGCATGAGGAATGGTCTCGGCTTGCAGATTCTGGATGGTCTCACGGCTCTCTCTGAGGATTTCTTCCTTCCAGCTGTTCAATTTGCGGCGGAAATACTCCCGCTGCTTCTCATTCATGAAGGGTTCATTTTCCTGCGGCCGGTAGTCGGCCGGGATCTGTATTCCCATGCGCACTCCCTAAGACCTGACAAAGAGGCACCGACTTTGTGCCCAGTGGGCCGGGGTTATAGCGACGGCCCTGCGGTTGAGGCAATCGCAATTGCTACCTACGTAAAAGCCGCACACAGGATTGCGGGAACCTTGGTTCGGCAGTCATTTTGGCGTCATCAAGGGCCGATAAAGCCCTACGCTGTCGCTAGGGTAATAAAAAAAGCTCGGCTGACAGCCGAGCTTTTTTCATTGGTTGCGGGGACAGGATTTGAACCTGTGACCTTCAGGTTATGAGCCTGACGAGCTACCGGGCTGCTCCACCCCGCGTCAGAAGGTGCGGGGATATAGGCCAGCGGCGGGCCGCTGTCCACCCCTTCGAGGGCCCGCTTTCCGGGCTTTTTTGAGCCATCGGGCCGAAAAATTTGCCTTCCTTTTACCCACGCGCTCTATGGTGCCGCGCGGGAGGAACGGCCGTGAAAAGGATCATCCTGGCAGGCCTGTTGGCGATGGCGGGGCCGGCATTCGCCGACGACCATGTCATTGCCCAAGGTGGCCGCGCTTTTCATCCCGGCGAAATCACCATCAATCGGGGCGACAGCCTCACTTTCACCAACCGGGACGATTTCATCCATCAAGTCTTTGTTTCGGGTCTGTTCGACTCCGACGAGAGGGCCCCTGGCCAGAAACTTACCGAAAGCTTTCCCCAGGCTGGAACCTTCGAGGTCCGCTGCCACATCCACCCCAAGATGAAACTTTTGGTGCATGTGAAATAGAGCGCGGCCGTTGGTCAAATCGATCCTTAATCAACCGTAAACCTGCCTTGTCCAGAATTGCCGCCAGACGCGTGCGTTTTGGGCGCGGACGGAGCGGCATGTCGCTGACAAGATATTCGATCGGCATCAAGATCTTTGGTGCTTTCATCGCCATGAGTGCGCTGATCGCGCTTCTGGGTGCGGCCGGTTATGTCGTGCTCGCGTCGGCGGGCAAGATGGCAGTGACCACTTTTGACGGCCCGCTGATGGCGATCAATTACGCCCGCGCGGCCCAGTCCGATTTCATTCTCATGCAGATGGCCGAGTTGCGCTATGAGCATGCCGCGCCGGAACGACAGAATGGCATCGCCGGCGAAATCTCCGACCTCGCAACCACTTTCTCCGATGATCTCAGCGTCGCCGAGCAGCGTTCGCTGAACGATGACGAAAAGCATCTGATCCGCGAGATCAGGCCGTTGGTGACCCATTGGCGTGACCAGCGCGGCAAGGCCGACATCGCCCGATTGGAAGAGGTCGCCCAGCAGATCGACGACAAGTTCGATCTTTTGATCGAACTCAACACCGACCACAGTTTCGTGGGCCGGCGTCAGACGGCGGCCAATATCCAGAGCTACGAATATCTTACCGCCGGGGCCACGCTGCTCGCGCTTCTCCTGGCAGGCATGGTGACCGCGTTCCTCAGGGCCCGCATTGTGCGCCCGCTCTCCGATGCGGCCGCGGTGGCCGACCGGATCGCCGCTGGCGAATTGCAAAGCGTCATTCCGGCGGGGGGCGCTGATGAAACCGGCGCGCTGCTGCGCTCCTTGACCGTGATGCAAGGCAGTATCCGCCAGATGATGACGCGCGAGACGACACTCAGGCGTTCGGCCGAGAATCGCCTGTCGGACGCGCTGGAAACCTCGCGCGAGGGCGTGATCCTGGTTGATTCCGGCGGCTCGATCGCGCTGGCCAATCGGCAATTGCAGCAGTTCTTCCCCGCGATTGCGGACTGCTTGGTACGCGGCACGGTTTTCTCCGATGCGCTGCGCCTGATTGGCAGTCAGGTGCGCGATCCCAGGTCCGTGTATGGCTCCAACCAGGTCGAGCTGGAGCTTGCCAGTGGCGGCTGGGTGCGGATGACCGCTACGCCCACCTCCGAAGGCGGCTCCATCCTGTTCTTCTCGGACTTCACCGCCATCAAGGAGCGCGAGGATGTATTGCGCAAGGCCAAGCAGGAAGCCGAGGCGGCTTATGCGGCCAAGACCCGGTTCCTGGCCAATATGGGCCATGAATTGCGCACCCCTCTGAACGCCATCATCGGCTTCTCCGAGATCATCCATGGCGAGTTGTTCGGGGCGGTGGGCAATGCGCGCTATGTGGACTATTCCGCCGACATATTGCGCTCAGGCCGCCGTCTTCTAGGCGTGATCAATTCGGTGCTCGATCTGTCCAAGAGCGAATCCGGCGGAATGATCATCGACGTCCAGGACGTCGATGTGAGCGACCTGCTCCAGGATTGCGCTTCGCTCGCAAAAGAGCAGGCCGTGAAAGCCGGTCTCGATTTCTCGGTTTACGAGATAGGTTCCGCTCTCAAATTGATGGGCGATCCCACCAAGCTCCAGCAGATTTTCCTTTGTCTTCTTTCCAACGCCATCAAATTCACGCCCAAGGGCGGCAATGTCTGGATCGAAGCCAAGCGCGGTCCCGAAGGGATCGCGGTGATCGTGGGCGACAATGGCATCGGCATGTCGGCCGAGGATCTGGCCGTCGCGCTGGAGCCGTTCGGCCAAGTCGATAACCGGCTGGAGCGCCGCTATGAGGGCGTCGGCCTGGGCCTGTCACTGGTCAAGGCGTTCGTCGAATTGCACCAGGGTCGCCTGGAATTCGACAGCCAGCGGGGACATGGCACGCGCGTGACGGTCACGTTTCCCATCAAGGCGGAAACCCTCATCTTCGCCAAGGCGGTCTAGGGATTGACGATCCGCTGCTGCTCGAAGCGTTGGGCGACATGCTCCCGCGCCGTCTGGATGGCACGCACAAAGCCCACCGGATCGGCGATCTCGGGTGTCGTGACGGCGTCCACGCCCGTGCCCTCGATGCGCACCGTCCCATAACCCAGAAGACGGCCCAACAGGCTTTGAGTCATTTTAACGCCTTCGATATTGGGCAAAGCGATTTCATTGGTGCGCATCGACAGCGCGCCGTATTTTTCCACAAAGCGATGGCTGGTGACGCCGATCTCGGTGGTCCATTTGCGGATCATCATCCTGAGGAACGCGATCAGCCCCAGGACCAGCCAGATCGCCACCAACGCCGCCGCCCAACTGAGCGGGCTATTCGCGGCGAGGAAATTCGGCTGCCGGCTCGCCCAAGCCAGCAACCCTGCCAGCACCATGGCCGGGATCAGAAGCTGACACCAAGCGGAAAGATTATAGGTCCAGGGAAAACGCGCGCGCGTGATCACGGTCTCGCCGGCGCCCAATGATTTGTCGATATAGGACATGAGCTCTCCCACCGCTGGAGAGGATTTTTACGCGATTTCAGAGGCCGGGACTAGCGCTCGTGGTCAGGGAGCAGAACTTCTCTTACGCCCTTATGATTGGGGGCCGAGATCACGCCGTCCTGTTCCATCCGTTCGATCAGGCTGGCAGCCCGGTTATAGCCGATCTGCAAGCGCCGCTGGATGTAGGAGGTGGAGGCTTTCTTGTCGCGCGCCACCACTGCCAAGGCCTGGTCATAGAGATCGTCGCCCGATTCCATATTGCCGCCGTCGCCCAGCGCCGCGAAGGGATCGTCGCCTGCGTCGTCGGGTTCCTCGGTCACGGCATCGAGATATTCCGGCGTGGCCTGGGCCTTGAGGAACCGCACCACATCCTCGACTTCATGGTCGGAGACGAAGGGTCCATGGACGCGGCGGATGCGCCCGCCTGCCGCCATATAGAGCATGTCGCCCTGACCCAAGAGCTGCTCGGCGCCCTGCTCGCCCAGGATGGTGCGGCTGTCGATCTTGGAGGTGACCTGGAAGGAGATGCGGGTGGGGAAATTGGCCTTGATGGTGCCGGTGATCACGTCCACCGACGGGCGCTGGGTCGCGGCGATCAGATGGATGCCGGCCGCACGCGCCATCTGGGCCAGGCGCTGGACCGCGCCTTCGATCTCCTTGCCCGAGATCATCATCAGGTCGGCGACTTCATCCACCACCACGACGATGAAAGGCATGTGCTCCAGTTCCAGAACTTCGTCTTCATAGATCGGCTTGCCGGTCTCGCGGTCGAAGCCGGTCTGCACCGTGCGCTTGAGGGTCTCGCCTTTTTCCTTGGCCTTGCGCACACGATCATTGAAGGCTTCCACGCCGCGCACGCCCAGCTTGGACATTTTGCGATAGCGCTCTTCCATTTCGCGCACCGCCCATTTGAGCGCCACCACTGCCTTGCGCGGATCGGTGACCACGGGGGTGAGAAGATGAGGGATGCCGTCATAGACCGACAGTTCCAGCATCTTGGGATCGATCATGATCATTCGGCATTGCTCTGGCGCCATGCGATAGAGCAGCGACAGGATCATGGTGTTCAATCCCACCGACTTGCCCGAACCGGTGGTGCCTGCCACCAGAAGATGGGGCATCTTGGCGAGATCGGCGATCACCGGCTCGCCGCCGATGGTCTTACCCAAGGCCAGCGCCAGCGGCGCGCGCGCCTTCTCGTAATCGGAGGTGGAAAGAAGTTCGCGCAGATAGACGGTTTCCCGGATCTGGTTCGGAAGCTCGATGCCGATCACATTGCGGCCGGAGATCACCGCCACGCGGGCGGATACCGCCGACATGGAACGCGCCACGTCATCGGCGAGTGACACCACGCGCGAGGATTTGACGCCTGCGGCGGGCTCGAATTCATACAGGGTCACCACCGGGCCGGGACGCACCGCGGTGATGCGGCCCTTGACCCCGAAATCGGTCAACACCGCTTCCAGCATGCGGGCGTTTTCCTCCAGCGCTTCGTCCGACAGGCCGTGATTGTCGAGCGCCTGCGGCGCCTCGCTAAGAAGGCCCAACGCCGGCAGCTGATATTCGCCGGACGCGAGATTGAGCGCCGGCTGCTTGGCAGGTTTGCCGGGCTTGGGCGCGCGCTTGGCTTCGTCACGCTTGACGCGGCCCTCGCGCCGCTCCGCCAGCCGCGTCGCGGCCAATGGCTCGGGGCTCTCATCCAGGTGATAGCCTTCCTCGCTGTCATCGTCCTCGAACTCCGGTTCGTCCGCATCTTCGTCATGCGGCACATCCACCGCGCGGGATTGGGGACGTTTGATGCGCCCGCCCAGCCACCAGAGCGCGGCGGGAATATTTGCCGCGCCCCGCGCCAGAGGAATAAAGCGCAAGCCCGTGGCCAGGAACGAGAGCGGCAATCCCACGGCCAGAAGAAACAGCGGCACCGCAGTCCCGATCCAGGCATGGCCATAGGTCGCGCCCGCATGGATCGAAAGCGCGTGCGCGGCGATGCCGATCATGCCGCCCACACCGGCGGGCAGAGTGGCGGGTGCGGGGAAAAGCCCCAGCCCTGCCGCGACGGCCAGGGTACCAAGCGGCCATGCCACAAGACGCAGCGGAGCGTGGCGCAGGGTTTTTCCGAACAGCGCGCGCAGCCCCCAGAAAGCGGGCGGCGCCAGAAAGGCGAGTGCGGCGAAACCGAATGTCTGCAACAGAAGATCCGCCGCGACCGCGCCCAGCGGACCCAGAAGATTGGCGACTTCGCGCCCATTGGCATTGTTGAGGCTGGCATCGTCGGCATGATGCGTGACCAGCGCCAACAGCGCCGCGCAAGCGACCGCAAACAGAAGCAGGCCCGCGCCGCGCATCATCATCATGCCCAGCAGCCGCGCCAGCGCCCTGCGCGCATCGGCCAGGGCTTCGCTCATGGCGCTGCCGCGGGCGCGCGGATGGTAGACGCCACCGATCATTCGGGATTGGGACATTTTAGGACCCCCATCTGTGTTCCTCGGGATAAACCCTCGGAACACATCTTCCCCCACCAATGGCTTCGCCTTGTGGGGGAAGAAAGTTTGGACCAAGAATAGAGACCCTGTGCCATATCGGATCAGGACCCTAGAAAATTTCTCACCCTTTCGAGTGCGGTCATAATGGTTGATAAATCCTTAACAAGGGCAATTCGGATGAAGGAAAATCCAGGGTTTGACTGGGTTTTTCCCGGCTCAATTTCACGCCCCATATAGGCTCCGGGCAGGACTTTGACCCCCTCGTCGCGCCACAGGCCCAGGGTGGTTTCCTCGCCATTGCCGGTCTCCAGCCAGAGGAAAAAGCCTCCGGCCGGCCGGGCGACGCGATTGCCCAGGATGCGATGTGCCGCCGCCATCTTCTCGGCATAGAGGGCGCGGTTCGCCGCCACGTGATCTTCGTCCCGCCAGGCCGCCGCCGACGCCGCCATGATGGGTCCCGGCATCTGCGGGCCCGCCACATGGCGGAAAGTGCGGAAGCGGGCGATCAGCTCGGCGTCGCCTGCCACCATGCCGGAGCGCAGACCGGGCAAGCCGGAGCGTTTGGACAGCGAATGAAAAGTGAGAAGGCGGCTGAAGCCGCCCGATTGCTGGAGCCGCGCCGGCAACGCAGAGGGCGGCGGCTTGTCGAAATAAATATCGGCATAACATTCGTCCGCCAGCACGATGAAGTCGTGACGCTCGGCCAGCGTGAACAATTGCCGCCAATACTCCTCGCTTGCCACCGCGCCTTCGGGGTTGGAGGGCGAACAGATGTAAATTGCGGCCAACCGCTTCAGCACTTCATCTGGCAACCCGACGTAGTCGGGCAGAAAGCCGGTCGCCGCGGTCGAGGGCACGTAAAGCGGTTCGGCATGGACGCCCAACGCGGCGGCGGCATACGCCTGATAGAAAGGATTGGGCATCGCTACGATGGGTCTCTCGCCATTCTTGATCAGCGGCAAGAGCGGAAACAGCGCCAGGAACAGGCCTTCACGTGTGCCGTTCAAGGGCAGCACATGTTTTTCCGGATCGATGGCGCCGTTCAGGCCGAAGCGGCGGTTGAGCCAGGATGCGGCGGCCTCGCGCCATTCATCGCTGCCGGTGATGGGCGGATATTTGCCGAAGCTGCCGGCGCTCTTGGCCAGAGTTTCGGTCACGAAAGCGGGCACGCTGCCGCTGGGATCGCCCACCGAAAGATTGATGGGCGCCTTGCCGGGCTCGATATCGCCCAAGAGTTCGGCCAGCCGGGCGAACGGGCCCGCCGGCAAATGGGACATCAGCGTTTGGGTCACGGAAGCTCGCGCGAAGCAGCTTGGTGAATTTCTAAGCGTTCACTGGTCCCAGGCCAAGCCCGTCAGCCATGCACGGTTTCGCCATGCAGGGTGAAATCCAGGCCATCAATCTCGTCTTCACGGTCGACGCGCAAGCCCAGCGTCAGGTCCAGGATTTTGAGGATCAAGAAGGTGACGATGGCGCAATACGCAAAGGTGGCGGCCACGTCATAGAATTGCAGCAGCATCTGATGGAGATTGCCATCCGCCAGCCAGCCTTTGGCGCTGGGATTGACTGCGTTGGAGGCGAACACGCCCGTCAGGATGGCGCCCAATGCGCCGCCCACACCATGCACGCCCCAGGCGTCCAAGGCATCGTCATAGCCGATCCAGCGCTTGACCCAGACCGCGGAGAAATAACAGACAAAGCCGGCGGCCAATCCGATCACAAGCGCGCCTCGGGGATCGACATAGCCCGAGGCCGGGGTGATCGCCACCAGTCCCGCCACCGCGCCAGAGATCATTCCCAGCACGCTGGGCTTCTTGGCGATGACCCATTCGGCCGCGGTCCAGGCCAGCGCGGCCGAAT
>Ga0209483_1001720_pt1 | contig 16279 bp, 13 predicted proteins | sample NGEPerA_FD_184508 | JGI IMG/M metagenome (GOLD analysis project Ga0209483, IMG submission 184508) | Arctic peat soil microbial communities from the Barrow Environmental Observatory site, Barrow, Alaska, USA - NGEE PermafrostL2-A... | ecosystem: Environmental > Terrestrial > Soil > Wetlands >... | reverse complement strand
CCAGCAGCCAGAAGCTGATGTTGTTCATGCGCGGGAAGGCCATGTCGGGCGAGCCGATCATCAGCGGCACGAACCAATTGCCGAAGCCGCCGATCAGCGCCGGCATCACCAGGAAGAACACCATCACCAAGCCGTGCGCGGTGATGATGACGTTGTAGAGCTGGTGATCGTTGTGGAAGAGCGGATCGCCCGGCACCATCAGATTGGCGCGGATGATGACGGAGAACAGCCCGCCGATGAGCCCGGCGGTGATCGCAAAGATCAGATAGAGCGTGCCGATATCCTTGTGGTTGGTCGAGTAAAGCCAGCGGCTGACGAAGCCGGGCCGGTGATCGGCGTGGGCGTCGTGCCCGTGGTCGTCCGCGCTGGTTCCGTAAGCCATGGTCCTATCCTCGCGATGTGCTAACGCGCCGCCGCGGCGGCGAGCGTGACGGTGCCGGCGCCTTCGCGCGCGGCCGATTTTTTCTTGTCGTCGACCCATTTGTTGAAATCGTTCTGGGAAACGACGTTGATCTGGATCGGCATGAAGGGATGGTTGAGGCCGCAAATCTGGTTGCACTGGCCATAAAAGGTGCCGAGCCGGTCGAACTGCATCCAGGATTCATTGATGCGGCCGACGACGGCGTATTCCTGCACGCCCGCCGCGGGCACGTACCAGCTGTGAATCACGTCGGTGCCGGTGATCAGGAGGCGGACCACCGTGCCGAGCGGCACGACCACGGGATTGTCGACCGCCAGGAGCCGCGGCTGGCCGTTCTTCGCCGCCTGGTCGTCTGGCAGTATGTTGCTGTCGAAGCCGATATCGCCCTGATCGGGGTACTCGTAGCTCCAGTACCATTGATGCCCGGTGACCTTGAGGGTCATCTGCGGGTGCGGATTCTTGTCCATGAAGTAGAGCAGCTTGAAGGATGGGATGGCGATGATCACCAGGATCAGCACCGGCACCACCGTCCACAGCACTTCAAGGATCGTATTGTGCGTCGTCTTCGACGGCACCGGGTGGCGCTTCGCGTTGAAGCGGACGATGACGTAGAGCAGCAAGCCCATCACGAAGAGCGTGATCACGGTGATGATGACGAGCAGCTCGTCGTTCAGCGCGTCGATATGCTCGCGCACCGGCGTGGCCGCCGCCTGCATGCCAAGCTGCCAGTCGCGCGCATCCTCGGCAAAGGCCGGCGCAATCCACGACAACAATGCGGTTGCCGGCGCAAGCCGCCACAACGCCCTCAGCCTTACCATCCGAAACCCAGTCATGCGCATCCCCTCGTAACGCGCGCATAAACTACCCCGCGCGGCGCCCCCTAGATACCCCTCGCCGGGCGCTCACGCCAACCGCAACATTGCGACTTTATGCCGCATAAAGCCGCGGGTCGCACGCGGGTTCCCATTGGTCGGCATGCTACGGCGCTGGAGAATGAGCCCCTGGCACCCCATGTCTCTTTCTGGCAAGAAGCACCCGTCGAAGGGATTTTGCATGGCCGATCTCGCCCGCGCCGAGGAATTGTTCTTCACCAAAAGCGGCATGGATTCCGCGCGGGTCGAACGGCTGGTGCGCGAAGCGCTCGCCGGCATGGACGACGGTGAGCTGTTCCTCGAATGGAGCCAGTCCGAGGGCATCGCCCTCGACGACGGCCGCATCAAGAGCGCCTCCTTCGACCAGGCTCAGGGTTTCGGCCTGCGCGCCCTCTCGGGCGAGAGCGCCGGCTACGCCCATGCCTCGGAGCTGTCCGAAGCGGCCATCCAGCGCGCCGGCCAGACCGTGCGCGCGGTGGCCCAGGGCCATAGCGGCATCCTCGCCGCGCCCCCGCCGGGCACCAACCGTTCTCTGTACGGCGATTTCAACCCGCTGGAACAGGTTCCTTTCGGCGCCAAGACCAAGCTTTTGATGGATATCGACGCCTATGCGCGATCCCGCGACCCCCGCGTCAGGCAGGTAATGGCCTCCCTCGCCGGCGAATGGCGGGCGATCGAGATCATTCGCGCCGACGGCAGCCGGACCGCCGATATCCGGCCCCTCGTCCGCCTGAACGTCAGCATCGTGGTCGAGGAGAACGGTCGCATGGAGACCGGCGGAGCGGGCGTCGGCGGCCGCGTCGAATACGCGCGCTATCTCGACCCGGCGCAATGGCATCGGCAGGTCGACGAAGCGCTGCGCCAAGCATTGGTCAACCTCGGCTCGGTCAACGCGCCGGCGGGAGAGATGGCCGTCGTGCTCGGGCCGGGCTGGCCGGGCGTCATGCTGCACGAGGCGGTCGGCCATGGCCTCGAAGGCGATTTCAACCGCAAGAAGACCTCGGCCTTCGCCGGGCTGATCGGGCAGCGCGTCGCCTCTCCCGGCGTCACCGTGGTCGATGACGGGACGCTCAAGGACCGCCGCGGCTCGCTCACCATCGACGACGAGGGCACGCCCTCCTCTTCCACGACGCTGATCGAGGACGGCATTCTCAAGGGCTACATGCAGGATCGCCTCAATGCGCGCCTGATGGGCATGCACCCGACCGGCAACGGTCGGCGGCAGAGCTATGCCCATGCGCCGATGCCGCGCATGACCAACACCTGCATGCTGGGCGGCGACAAGGAACCGCAGGAAATCATCCAATCGGTGAAGCGCGGCCTCTACGCAGTCAATTTCGGCGGCGGCCAGGTCGACATCACCTCGGGCAAATTCGTTTTCTCCGCCTCCGAGGCCTATCTGATCGAGGACGGCAAGGTCGGCCCCGCGGTCAAGGGCGCGACGCTGATCGGCAACGGGCCGGACGCGCTGACCAAGATCACGATGATCGGCAACGACATGAAGCTCGACGACGGCATCGGCACCTGCGGCAAGGACGGCCAGGGCGTGCCGGTCGGCGTCGGCCAGCCGACGCTGCGCATGGATGGCTTGACGGTCGGCGGCACGGCCTCATGAGAAGAGACGGCGCCCTCGGCGCCTGTCTTGCGTTCCTTTTTCTTCTGGGTTCCGGCGCCACCGCCTCAGCGAGCTGCGATCTCGATCATGTCGCGTCGACGCAATGGCGCGTCGCCAAGCAGGGCGGCGAATCCTGGCTGGTAACGCCCTGCGGCGACCGTTTCTTCTCCTTGGGCGTCAATGTCGTGGATGCCGGCAATTCCGGCGCCAAGCTCGACCGGCCGCATTACGAATGGCAGCGCGCGGCACCGTCGCGCGAGGCCTGGATCGCGGCGGCACGCCAGCGCCTGACGGATTGGGGCTTCAATTCCGCCGGCGCCTGGTCGCTGCCGCCGCAGGAGTTGCGACTGCCGTCGGTCATGGATCTCGAGCTCGGCCGGCTGTCGCGCTTCCACTGGTTCGACCCCTTCGACCCGGCGATGCCGAGGATCATGGAAGAAGAAGCGCGCAAGCTCACCGCGCCCTTCAGCAGCAGCCCCTACCGCATCGGCTATTTCTCGGACAACGAGGTCGGCTGGTGGAGCGGCGCGCTCTTCACCTTCTATTCCGCCAAACCCGCGGCCAATCATACCAAGCAGCGCCTGGTGAAACTGCTGCGCACGACCTACCACGATAATTGGAAGCGCTTCACCGCCGATTTCGTGCCGCCGGCGGAGGTCCATGCGTGGGATGCGCTGCTCGCCAGCGAGACGATGACCAAGCTGAGGCCGGGCGGACACGGCGCGCGGGTGATCGCGCTCTGGACCAACATCGTCGCCGATCATTATTATGCGCTGGCCGCCGCTGCCCTGCATAAGGCCGATCCGGCCGCGATCTATTTCGGCGATCGCCTGCCGATCTACTATGATCCGGCGGCGATCCGCGCCGAGGCGCGCCATGTCGACGCCATCGCCACTAATTACAACGTCGACAGCCCCGAAGGCTGGGTCGCGCCCTATTTCTTCGACGGGCTGCGCGCGTTGACGAACGGCAAGCCGGTGCTGATCTCCGAATGGTTCTATGCCGCGCACGAGAACCGCACTGGCAATCGCAACAACGGCCATCTGATGACCGTCGAAACGCAGGCCGAGCGGGCCAGCGGCGCCGCGGCGGCGGCCCGGAACTTCGCCTGGATTCCCGAGATCGTCGGGCTGCACTGGTTCCAGTATTACGATTATCCGGTCGGCGGCAGGCAGGACAGCGAGGATTACAATTTCGGCCTCGTCGACCTCAACGACCAGCCCTACGCCGAGCTGGTGGCGGCGCTCGGTGCCGCCAACCGACAGGCGCCGCGCGCGCACGAAGCGGCGCGCGCCATGCGGCGCCAGCGACACGGCAACATCGTGCTGCCCCAGGCGGTGATCGATTTCGCCAAGCCGTCGCTGATCGACTGGCCGAAGCCGGCGGCGCTGCTGCCGCCGCTGCGCGCCGCCAAGGGCGATGTGGCCTTCGGCGAGGCCTATATTGCGTGGAGCAAGGACGGCATCGATCTGGCCACCATCGGCCAGGATTATTACGACCTCGACGTGCTCGCCTATGACGGCGACTTTCCGCTGAGCGAGGCCTATCGCGTCGAGCTCGACCTCGATGCCGGCGCCGGCGCCAGGCGCTTCACGCTCTATTTCATTCCGCCGCGCGGCAAGACGCGCGACTATCCGCCGATGCAGCCGATGCTCTGCGAAGGATCGCCGGCGACGCATCGGGGCGGCGCCTGCCCCAAGGTGCCGGGCAGCGAAGTGCTCTATTTCGGCGCCGATCAGCCGCGCATCGTCGCCGAAGCGTTCATCCCCTGGTCGGCGCTCGGCGTCGCCGGTCCGCCCGCATCCCGGCGGCTGAAGCTCGAGGTTTCGGCGCGGAGCTGGTTCCGCGCGCGCTGGATGTCGCTCTCGGGCACGCCGCCGGAACAGGATTCGGCCAATCCCAAAAGCTGGGCGACGGCGCGCCTCGCCGAATAACTAATACGCCTGCTCGTCGTAGAGCGGCTCGATCTTGCCGCCCCACCGCGTCTCGTATTCCTCGAGCAGGGTCTCGGCCGGCGTGCGGCCGCTCTCGGTGATCTCGAACAGCGTGTCGAGATAGATGCGCTCGTCGTCCTTCGTGGTGTCGAGCGCGGCGCGTCGGCGCAAGCCCTCGCGCGCCAGCATCATCACGTCGAGCGCCCAATCCTTGAGCGGCCGGCCGCGAAAGACGGTTTTGAGCCCCTGCCGCGGCACGGCCAGGCGCAGCGCCGCGTGCTCCGCATGCGTCCAATCGGCGACCAGCGCCGCCGCCTGGTCGAGCACCCCCTGATCGTAGAGCAGCCCGGTCCACAGCGCCGGCAGGGCGCAGAGCCGCCGCCACGGGCCGCCGTCGGCGCCGCGCATTTCCAGAAACTTCTTCAGGCGCACCTCGGGGAAAACCGTCGTCAGATGGTCCGACCAGTCGCTCATGGTCGGGAGCGCTCCCGGCAATCCCGGCAGCTTGCCCTTGAGGAAATCGCGGAACGATTGGCCGGCGACGTCGGTGTACCGGTCGTCGCGATAGACGAAGTACATCGGCACGTCGAGCATGTAATCGACATAGCGCTCGAAGCCCATGCCCGGCTCGAAGACGAAGGGCAGGATGCCGCAGCGGTCGGGATCGGTGTCGGTCCAGACATGGCTGCGATAGCTGACGAAGCCGTTGGGCTTGCCCTCGGTGAAGGGCGAGGCGGCGAACAGCGCCACGGCGAGCGGTTGCAGCGCCAGGCTGACGCGAAACTTCTTCACCATGTCGGCTTCGTCGGCGAAATCGAGATTCACCTGCACCGTGCAGGTGCGCAGCATCATGTCGAGGCCGAGGCTGCCGACCTTGGGCATGTAGCGACTCATGATCGCGTAGCGCCGCTTCGGCATCCGCGGCACGTCCGCGCGACGCCATTGGGGATCGAAGCCCAATCCCAGCAGGCCGAGACCGAGCTCGGAGGAGACCTCGCGCACCTGGCGCAGATGCGTATGCACCTCGCCGCAAGTCTGGTGGATGGTGGCAACGGGCGCGCCCGACAGCTCGAACTGGCCGCCCGGCTCGAGCGAGATGCCGGCGGCGCCGTCGACCAGCCCGATCAGCTTGTCGGCATCGTAAACGCCCTGCCAGCCGAAGCGCTGTAGGCCGGTCAGCAGGGCGTGGATGCCGGCATCGCCCTCGTAGGGCGGACGCCGCAGATCGTCGCGGCGGAAGACGAATTTTTCGTGCTCGGTGCCGATGCGCCATTGGGAGCGCGGCTTGGAACCCGAGGCGAGATATTCGACGAGCTGCCGCTTGTCGGTAATAGGCACGCCGCCGGAATGCGAAGGAGCCGACATGGAAGACCCGAATGGTTGCGAGGGCCGGCCCGAAAAACCGGCCGGGGAAGGCTCAGCGGCGACGGGCGGAGGACCAATCCCCGATAAGCGCCTGGACCACGGCCAACGCGGCGAGGGCCGCCGTATCGGCGCGCAACACGCGCGGGCCCAAGCCGACGGCGCAAACAAACGGCAGCTTGCGCAAGGCGTCAAGCTCGGAATCGGCAAAGCCGCCTTCCGGGCCGATCAGAACGGCGCAGGGCTGCCCCGCAATCGCCTTGAGCGCCGGGGCAATGGGCGGGGCATTGCCGCTCTCGTCGCACAGCACCAGCTGGCGCTCGCGCGGCCAGGTCTCCAGCAATGCGCCCAGCGATTTCGGCTCTTCGAGACGCGGCACCGACAGCCGCTGGCTCTGCTCGGCCGCCTCGATCATGTTGGCGCGCAGGCGGTCGAGATTGACCCGCGCGACATTGGTGCGCGCGGTGGTGACCGGCTGGATGGCGGAAACGCCGAGCTCGGTCGCCTTTTCGACCAGGTAGTCGATGCGCGCGCGCTTCACCGGCGCGAAGGCCAGCCAGAGATCGCCCTCGTCGCCCTGCCGGCGCTGCCGCGCGCCGAGCTTCAGCGTGCAGGTGCGGCGATCCATCGCGTCGATCCGCGCCAAGAACTCGCCGTCGCTGCCGTTGAACAACGCGACCTCGGCACCCTCGGCCAGCCGCAGCACGGTCTTGAGATAATGCGCGTGGCTCACGGAGAGCGGCAGCGCGGCACCCTCCTCGAGCGGCGCGTCGACATAGAGCCGTGTCATCGAACGGTAAGCCATGAAACGATACTGCCATACTTCCGCGTAGGCCGTGTGACAGGCAAGATGCCGGAATGACCGACATTCGCAGCGGCGATTGGGTCGACCGCTACGCCCCTTCGGGCTGGCGCCCCTATATCCGATTGGCGCGGCTCGACCGGCCGATCGGCACCTGGCTGCTGCTGTTTCCGGGTTGGTGGGCGGTGGCGCTGGCCGCGCGCGGCTGGCCCGATTGGCGGCTGATGGCGCTCTTCGCCATCGGCGCCGTCGCCATGCGCGGCGCGGGCTGCACGCTCAACGACATCGCCGACAAGGATTTCGATTCGCGCGTCGCGCGCACGCGCACGCGGCCGATCGCCAGCGGCCGGATATCGCTGCCGGCGGCATGGATCTTCATGGCGGCCGAGCTCGCGATCGGCGCGGCGGTGTTGCTGAGCTTCAACCGTCTCGCCATCCTCCTCGGATTTTTTGTCCTTTTGCTGGTCGCAACCTACCCCTTCATGAAGCGCATCACCTATTGGCCGCAGTTTTTTCTCGGGTTGAATTTCAATTGGGGCGCGCTGCTCGGCTGGGCGGCGGTGCGTGGCACGCTCGATTGGCCGGCGGTGCTGCTCTATCTCGGCGGCATCGCCTGGACGCTCGGCTACGACACGATCTACGCGCATCAGGACAAGGAAGACGACGCGCTCATTGGAGTGAAGTCGTCAGCCCTTGCCCTCGGCCGCAACACGCAGCGCTGGCTCTACATCTTCTACGCCGGCGCCCTCGCCTGCTGGGCGGCGGCCGGCGCGCTCGCCGCCGATGCGTGGCCGTTCTGGCTCGGCCTGGCGCTGGCTGCGGCACATCTTTCCTGGCAGGCGGCGAAGGTGGACACCGACAGCGCCGAGGATTGCCTCGCCAAGTTCCGCGCCAATCGCTGGGTCGGCTGGCTGATGCTGCTCGGCATCGTCGGCGCGCATGCCGTCTGACGCGCGAGACTTCGTTCTCGCCAATACCGTTCTGGCCGCTTCGCCCTTGGTGCCGGAGATCAAGCTGCATCTCGCCGCCGAAGTCACGCCGCTGTGGCAGGCGACCGAAGCCGCCCTCGAGCGCCATCAACTCCCGCCGCCCTATTGGGCCTTCGCCTGGGCCGGCGGCCAGGCGCTGGCGCGACACCTGCTCGATCATCCCGAGCTCGTCGCCGGGCGACGCGTGCTCGATTTCGGCGCCGGTTGCGGCATCGTTGCCATCGCCGCCGCCAAGGCCGGCGCCCGGGTCGCCGCCGCCGAGATCGATTCTTTCGCCGTCGCCGCGCTGTCGCTCAACGCGGCCGCCAATGGCGTCGATCTCGCCATCGAGACCGGCGATGTGCTGGCGCAGGACGGCGGCGGTTGGGACGTCATCCTCGCCGGCGACATGTGCTACGAGCGGCCCTTGGCGGAACGATTGCTCGTCTGGCTCGAAGTCCGGGCGCGCGGCGGTGCGCTGGTGCTGCTCGGCGATCCCGGCCGCGCCTATTTGCCGAAAAGCGGCATCGCGGCGCTCGCCCGCTACGTCGTGCCGACGCCGCTCGATCTCGAGGACCGTGTCGCGCGCGAGACCACGGTGTGGCGCCTTACGGCGACGCGGTAAGGCTGGAATGCCACCCGTGCCAACCCATATGATGGGGTGATGCCCCCCACATCCGATCCTCTCGCGCTGCTCGGCGATCTCGTCGAACGCGCCCGCCGCGCCGGCGCCGACGAAGCCGACGCCATCCTGTTCGACGGCGCTTCGCTGCAGCACGCGCAGCGCCTCGGCAAGCTCGAGAAGCTCGAACGCGCCGAGGGCTTCGACCTGGGATTGCGCGTCATCATCGGCAAGCGCCAGGCCATCGTCTCCTCCAACGACCGCGACGCCGACCACAGCCGCGACCTGATCGGCCGCGCCATCGAGATGGCGAAGACCGTGCCCGAGGATCCGTTCTGCGGTCTCGCCGACCCGACCGATCTGGCGCGAAAATTCCCGGCGCTGGACCTCGAAGACCCGGTCGAGCCGTCGCCCGCGATTCTGGCGGAGCGCGCCGGCGCCGCGGAGGACGCGGCGAACGCGATCAAGGGCGTGACCAATTCAGAGGGCGCGCAGGCATCGTGGTCGCGCTCGGTGATGGCGCTGGTCGCGAGCAACGGTTTCGCTGGCCGCTATGGCGGCACCAATCACAGCATCGTCGTCTCGGTTCTCGCCGGCGAAGGCACGGCGATGGAGCGCGACGACGATTGGACCTCGGCGGCCCACGCTGCCGATCTCAAATCGGCGGCCGAAATAGGCCGCAGCGCCGGCGAGCGCGCCGTTCGCCGCCTTAAGGCGCGCAAGATGCCGACCGCGAAGGTGCCGGTGATCTACGACCCGCGCGTCGCCGGCTCGCTGTTGCGCCACTTCGCCGGCGCCATCAACGGCGTCGGGATCGCGCGCGGCACCAGCTTCCTCAAGGACAAGCTCGGCCAGCCCGTCTTCCCGGCCAATATCGACATCATCGACGATCCGCATTTGCCGCGCGGTCATCGTTCGACGCCGTTCGACGGCGAGGGCGTCGCCAACCGGAAAAGAATCCTGGTCGAGAAGGGCGTGCTCCAGACCTGGCTCATGGACAGCGCGGCGGCGCGGCAATTGAACCTTGCCACCACGGGCAACGCGCATCGCGGCAGTTCGGGGCCGCCGGGACCGGGGCCGTTCAATCTCTATATCGCGCCGGGTGCTCCCAGCCGGCGCGCGCTGATGAGCGACATCGCCAGCGGCTTCTACGTCACGGAGCTGATGGGCATGGGCGTCAACGGCGTCACCGGCGATTACAGCCGCGGCGCCGCCGGTTTCTGGATCGAGAACGGCGAATTGGCCTTTCCGGTGAGCGAGGTTACCGTCGCCGGCAACCTCAAGGACATGTTCCGCAATCTGGCGGCGGCCGATGACCTCGAATTCCGAACCGGCATCGATGCCCCGACCCTGCGTCTCGAAGGCATGATGGTGGCCGGTTCCTGAGCCCGGCCTTGTAAGGGCTCGGGCAGTCCTTTAACACTCTGGCGGGTTGGGGCGTCGTGGTATGATTGCCCTCTAAGTCCCGGGTATATCAGAAGGTTTCTCGCGCATCTTGAGCATAGAGGCTTCCTCGCGCGCATCCTCAACCCCACCGCTGCAGCATTCGCTGCCGCTGCTGCGCCGGCTGGTGCGCGAGTTCCTGCGCCCGCATATCGGCCGGCTGATCGCCGCGCTCGCCTGCATGGGCGTCGTCGCGGCGGCGACGGCGACGAACGCCTGGCTGATGCAACCGATGCTCGACCGCGTCTTCGTCGGCCATGACGAGACGCTGCTTTACATCATTCCGCTGGCGGTGATGGCGCTTGCCTTCCTCAAGGGCTTTGCCAATTACGGCCAGACCGTGCTGATGACGAATCTCGGCGCGCGCGTGGTCGCCGACATCCAGACCGCGCTTTTCGCGCGGCTGATGCGCGCCGATCTCGCCTTTTTCCACGTCAACCCGACCGGCACGCTGCTGTCGCGATTCACGGTCGACGCCGGCATGCTGCGCGCCGCCGCGACCAACCTGCTCGCCAGCATCGGGCGCGAGGCCGTGACCGCCGCGTTCCTGGTCGGCCTCATGTTCTACCAGGATTGGCGCCTCGCCCTGCTCGCGGCGGTGGTCTTCCCGGTCGCCTTCCGGCCGCTCATCAAGATCGGCAAACGCATGCGCCGCGTCTCGGCGAACACGCAGTTCGAAATCGGCGTGTTCATGACGCTGCTCAACCAGACCTTCCAAGGCGTACGTCACGTCAAGGCCTACGGTATGGAAGCCTATGAAGTATCGCGGGCACGCGGCCTCGCCAATAGCCTCTACAAACTCAGCAAGCGCGCGGCGCGCCTCCGCTCCGTCGCCTCGCCGATGATGGAGACGCTGGGCGGCGTCGCCATCGCGCTGGTGATCTTCTATGGCGGCCACCAGGTGCTGAGCGGCGCGCGCACGCCGGGCGCTTTCTTTTCCTTCGTCACGGCCCTGCTTCTGGCGTACCAGCCGCTCAAGAACCTCGCCGGGCTCAATGCCAGCCTGCAGGAAGGCCTGGCGGCAGCGCAGCGCATCTTCCATGTGCTCGACATCGAGCCCGATATCCAGGACAAGCCCGGGGCACGGCCGCTCGCGGTCGCCGGTGGCGAGATCCGCTTCGACGCCGTCCAGTTCAGCTACGCCAGCGGCGCCGAAGCGCTCAAAGGCGTCAGCCTCGCCGTGCCGGCCGGCAAGCGCGTCGCGCTGGTCGGATCGTCGGGCGCCGGCAAGTCGACCATCCTCAACCTCGTGCCGCGCTTCTACGACGTGACCGCCGGCAGCATTCGCATCGACGGGCAGGATTTGCGCGACGTAACGACCGCCTCGCTGCGCGGCGCCATCGCCCTGGTGACGCAGGAAGTCACGTTGTTCGACGATTCAGTGAAAGCAAACATCGCCTATGGGCGTTTCGACGCCAGCGACGCGGAGATTGTCGCCGCCGCCAAGGCGGCGGCGGCCGACGAATTCATCCGCGCCCTGCCGCAGGGCTACGCCACGCTGGTCGGCGAGCATGGCGTCCGGCTGTCCGGCGGGCAACGCCAGCGCATCGCCATCGCCCGCGCCATGCTCAAGAATGCGCCCATTCTCCTGCTCGACGAGGCAACCTCCTCGCTCGACACCGAATCCGAGCGTCAAGTGCAAGGCGCGCTCGCGACCCTGATGCAGGGTCGCACCACGGTGGTGATCGCGCATCGCCTGTCGACGGTGATCGGCGCCGAACGCATCTACGTCATCGACAAGGGCCGCGTCGCCGAGCAGGGCAGCCACGCCGAGCTGCTACGCCTGAGCGGAATCTATGCGCGGCTCTATGCCCTGCAATTCGCCGACCAGGCGGAATCGCTGCCGGCGCTGGCGGCCAGGGCCTGACCGATGGAAGAGGCAAAGCGCATGCTGCGCTCGGAACGAGTGCGGCGGCTCCTCTGCTGGCTGGTTTCGCTCTACGTCCGCTTGGTGCACCGGACCGGGCCGTGGAGCGTCGACGGCGGCTCGATCCCGGCCGCCTTCCACGCCGCCAAGCGCCCTTTCATCCTCGCCTTTTGGCATGGACGCCTCTTGATGATGCCATGCGCCTGGAACCGGCGCGTACCCGTTCACATGCTGATCTCCGGCCATCGTGACGGCCGCATCATCGCCGACGCCGTCGGATATTTCGGCATTCATTCGGTCGCCGGCTCCTCGACCGAGGGCGGCGGGGCGGCGCTGCGCGCCATGGTGCGCCACATCAAGGCGGGCGAATGCGTCGGCATCACGCCGGACGGACCGGACGGGCCGGCGATGCAGGCAACGTCCGGCATCGTCGCTGCGGCACGGCTGTCCGGCGCGCCTGTCATCCCGCTGACCTACGCCACGCGGCGGCGGCGCATCCTTGATACCTGGGACCGCTTCCATTTGCCCTTCCCGTTCTCGCGCGGGATCTTCATCTGGGGCGAGCCGATCGCGGTGCCGCCGGAGCTCGACGCGGCCGGCACCGAACGCTATCGCGCGCTGATCGAGGAACGCCTGAACGCCATCACCGCCGAGGCGGATCGCCGTGTCGGACATGAGCGCGTCGCGCCCGGCCAGCAATCGCGCCAAACGCTGCGCCAAGCGCGCCGTTCGGCCCAAACCGAGCCGAGCGACCGCGGATGAGCCGGTTGCTGTCTATCTATCGCGGCGCCACCACCGCCCTCGGCCCGCTGGTGGCGCTCTACCTCGCGCGGCGCATGGCGCGCGGCAAGGAAGACCGCGAACGCTTTCCCGAACGGCAGGGGATCGCTTCGCACAAGCGGCCCATCGGTCCGCTGGTCTGGGTGCATGCCGCCAGCATCGGCGAAGCGATGTCGATGCTGTCGCTGATCGACCGACTGCTGGTCGAGCGGCCGACGCTGTCGGTGCTCGTTACCACCGGCACGGTGACCTCTGCCCGGCTGCTGGCGACGCGGCTGCCCGCCGCACGCGCCTGGCATCAATACGTTCCGGTTGACCGCACGGCTTATGTCCGCCGCTTTCTCGACCATTGGCGCCCCGATCTGGCGCTCTGGGTCGAATCCGAGCTCTGGCCGAACCTGATCGCCGAGACCTGCGCCCGCGGCACGCCGCTGCTGCTGTTGAACGGCCGCATGTCGCTGCGCTCCTTCCGCAGGTGGCAGCGCATGCCCGGGCTCATCGCTCCGCTCCTGGCGAGCTTTGATCTCTGCCTGGCGCAGGATGCGGCGCAGGCCGAGCGCCTGGCGCGGCTCGGCGCCGCGACCGCAACGAGCGTCGGCGACCTCAAATCGGCGGCTGCGCCGCTGCCGGTGGACGCAGGCGAGCTCGCGCGCACCGCGGCATCCTTCGCCAGCCGCGCCATCTGGCTCGCTGCCTCGACGCATGAGGGCGAGGAAGAGGTGGCGGCCGCCGTCCACTGTCAGCTCGCGCCGCTGCATCGCGGTCTCCTCACCGTGATCGCGCCGCGCCATCCGGCGCGCGGCGACGCAATCGCGGCGCTGCTGCAGCAGAAAGGGCTGAACCTGGCGCGACGCTCGCGCGGCGAGAAGATCACGCGTCAGACCGACATCTACCTTGCCGACACGCTCGGCGAGCTCGGGCTGTTCTACCGCCTTGCCGGCATCGCCTTCATCGGCGGCTCGCTGGCGCAGAAGGGCGGCCACAACCCGATGGAGGCCGCGCTCCTCGATTGCGCCATCCTGCACGGCCCGGACATGAGCAATTGCGCCGCAATCGCCGACGCGCTGACGCGCGCCCAGGCATCGATCGCCGTCGCCGATGCGGGCGAGCTCGCCGGCGCCGTGGCGGGGCTGCTCGACGATCCGGTCGAGCGCGCGGCTCGCGCCGGCGCCGCCGCCGGCATTGCCGCCGACAATCGCGCCGTGCTGGATGCGGTGATGGCGCGCATCGCGCCCTGGCTCGACCGCTTGTCGCCGCATGCCCGCGCGCGCGCCTGAATACTGGCGACGCGGCGGGGCGCTGGCCGCGCTGCTCGGCCCGCTGAGCGCGCTCTACGGGGCCGGCGGCGCGTTGCGCAGCCGCTTCGCCAAGCCATTCCGCGCCGCCGTGCCGGTGATCTGCGTCGGCAATGTCGTCGCCGGCGGCGCGGGCAAGACGCCGGTGGTCATCAGCCTCGCCCGCATGCTGGCGGCGCGCGGCCTGCGCGCCCAGTGTCTCACGCGCGGCTATGGCGGCAGCCTCAAGGGACCGGTGCGCGTCGATCCGCAGCGGCACGACGCGGCCGAGGTGGGCGACGAGCCGCTGCTGCTGGCGCGCGTTGCGCCAACCTGGGTGGCGCGCGACCGCCGCGCCGGCGCGCTGGCGGCGCAGACCGCCGGCGCCCGGGCCATCCTGATGGACGACGGATTGCAGAACCCGGCGCTCGCCAAGGATCTGTCGTTGCTCGCCATCGACGGCGCCTACGGTCTGGGCAACGGCCGCATCATGCCGGCCGGACCGTTGCGCGAAAGTCTCAAGCGGAGCCTCGCGCGCGCCGACGCCGTGGTGCTGGTCGGCGCCGACGAGACCGGGCTCCTGCCGCGGCTCCTGAACAAGCCGGTCGTGCAGGCCGAGCTGCGCCCCACCGCGCCCGAACAGGTGCGGGGCCGCCGATTCTTCGCCTTTGCCGGCATCGGCCGGCCGGAAAAATTCCTGCGTAGCCTGGTCGAAGCCGGTGCCGCCATCGCCGGCTCCCGCGCCTTCGCCGACCATCATCGCTATCGCGAGAGCGAGCTTGCCGCCCTCGCCGACGCGGCCGAGCGCACCGGCGCGACACTCATCACCACCGAGAAGGATTGGCTGCGGCTGCCGCCGCCCTGGCGTGGCCGGGTCGAGACCCTGCCGGTCGAGATCGTCTGGCGCGACGACCGGGCGCTGGGTGCGCTGCTGGAGCGCGTCTTCGCCGCGAAACCCGCCCATGGCTGAGCGCGGCATCGGGCGAAGAATTGTCGAACGCGTCGAGGGCGGCGCCGCGCGGCTGGCCTTTGCCTTCTTCAAGCTGCTGCCGATCGATGCGGCCTCGGCGGTCGGCGGCTGGCTCGCCCGCGCCATCGGCCCGCATCTCGGCATCAGCAAGCGCGCGCGGGACAATCTGCGCCGCGCCCTGCCCGGCATCGCCGAGACCGAGATCGCGCGCATCGTGCGCGGCATGTGGGACAATCTCGGCCGCGTCGTCGCCGAGTACCCGCATCTCGACGAATTGGAAATCGGTGCGCCGGGCCGCCGCGTCGAATCGCGCGGGGTCGATGAAATTCTGGCCGGCGGCGCGCCCAAGACGCGCTACATCTTCTTCTCGGCACATTGCGGGAATTGGGAAATTGCGCTTCTGGCGACCAAGCAATATGGCCTCGATGTGGTCGGGATCTACCGCGCCGCCAACAATCCCTTCGTCGACCGCCTCATGGCCGAGGCGCGCAGCGTCATCGGCATCGAGTTGGTGCCCAAGGGCGCGACCGCGGCAAAGCGCGCGCTCGGCGCGCTTAACGAGGGCAAGCATCTCTGCATGCTGGTCGATCAAAAGATGAACGACGGCATCGCCGTGCCATTCTTCGGCCGTGACGCCATGACGGCGCCAGCGCTGGCGCGGCTCGCGCTGCGGCATGATTGCGTCGTGGTGCCGGTGCGCGTCGAGCGCCTGACGGGCGCCCGCTTCCGCCTGACCGCCGAGGCGCCGCTGCCCCTGCCGCGCTCCGGCGACCTTCAGACCGATACGCTGGCGCTGATGAGTGCGGTCAATGCGACGGTGGAGCGCTGGGTGCGGGCGCGCCCGGAGCACTGGCTCTGGCTGCATCGCCGCTGGCCGGATTGAGCGCGGGCATCGGCCCGGCAACCAGCGCCGGATCGAGCCGCACGCCGCCCCAATTCACGCCCCAATGAAGATTCGGGCCCGTCGCGCGGCCGGTCGAGCCAACCTCGCCGATCGGCTGGCCTTGCCGCACGCGGTCGCCGCGCTTCACCACCATGTGCTGGAGATGGACGTAGGTCGTGGAAAGCCCGTAGCCGTGATCGATGATGATCGTGCCGCCGGTGAAATAGAGATCGGGCGCGGCGAGGACGATTCGGCCGGCATTGGACGCCCGCACCGGCGAGCCGGCGGGTGCTGCTACATCGACGCCGTAATGCGGCGAGCGCGACTCGCCGTTCATGATGGTCTGGCTGCCGAAGATGCCGCTGATCGGCCCCAGCACCGGCCAGATGAGCGGCGCCTCGAACGCCAGATTGTCGCTCTCGACCGCCAGCGCCCGGTCGATCTCCACCTGCTCGCGCTTGATGCG
>Ga0209483_1001719_pt1 | contig 16285 bp, 20 predicted proteins | sample NGEPerA_FD_184508 | JGI IMG/M metagenome (GOLD analysis project Ga0209483, IMG submission 184508) | Arctic peat soil microbial communities from the Barrow Environmental Observatory site, Barrow, Alaska, USA - NGEE PermafrostL2-A... | ecosystem: Environmental > Terrestrial > Soil > Wetlands >... | reverse complement strand
CGCATGACGGGCGACGATCGTCGCGCCGAGGATCCGGTCGGTCCCCTCCCTGACGCTGATCTTCACGAAGCCCACCTCTTCGTCGTCGGCGATCGCGCGATCGACTTCGTGCATCGGGATGGTGAACGTCTTCACCGGTATGCCTCGCTCGCGGGCCTGTCGCACATAGATTCCGACATGCGCGATCTCGGGGTCTGTATACGTGCACCAGGGAATGGTCAGCGCACTCAAGCGCTGGTGCTCGTGCTGCAGCGCATTGCGGACCGCGATGCGCGCCGACGCGTCGGCGGTATCGTTGAACTTGTGGCGCAGGCAGGCGTCGCCGGCGGCGTAGATACGCCGGTTGCGGGTCCGCAGGAAATCGTCGACGTGAACGCCGCGGTGGATGTCGTAGTCGACGCCGGCTGCCTCGAGGTCCAAGCCGCTGACGTTCGGCGCGCGACCGGTACCGGCGAGTATCGCATCGACGACCACCGTGCTCCGGTAGTCGTCGCTGACCAGATCGACCCTCTTCCGGCCCGCTTCCACGCTTACCTTGACGACTTGCGTATTGAGCCGCACCTCGATGCCATCGCGCGCGAAGGCGTCGGACAGAATCTGCGCCGCGTCGCGCTCTTCCCTGCGAAGAAACAGCGGCCGTTTCTGCACGATGATCGTCTGCACGCCGAAGCGATTGAATGCCTGCGCCATTTCGCAGCCCAACGGGCCGCCACCGATGACCAGCAGGCGCTGCGGCAGCGCGGTCAGGTCGAATGCGCTCTCGTTGGTCAGGTAGCCCGCCTCGGCGAGACCGGGAATCGATGGCGTATTCGGCCGAGCGCCGGTCGCGATCAGTGCTTTTTTGAAGTGCAGTGTTTCGCCGTCCACCTGCAGCGCGTCGGTTGCCGTGAAGCTCGCCTGGCCGAAGAACACATCCACGCCGGCGCTGGCCAGCCGATGCGCCGAATCGCCCCGGCTGATGCGCGCGCGGATGCCGCGCATGCGTTGCATCACTGCGGCAGGTTCGACCCGGATGTCGCCCGGGACGCGTGCACCGTACCGGTCGGCATCGCGCATCTCGGCGTACAGGCGCGAAGTGCGGATGATCGCCTTCGACGGCACACAGCCGATGTTGAGGCACGTACCGCCGAGCAGATGACGTTCGATCAGCGCGACCTTCGCGCCTATGGCCGCGGCGGCGCGCGCGGCCACCAGTCCCGCTGTGCCGGCGCCGACGATGACCAGTCCGTAGCGCTGCGCCGGTCGCGGATTGCGCCAATCGGCGGGGCGCACGTTGTCGATGCGTTCGTGGTCGGCGAGATCGTTCGCCGGTATCGCCAAAGTGTCGCTGCGCGGTTGCATCGTCAATGACCGTTCGCAAGAGGCCTGCTACAGCCAGCCGCCGCTGAAACCGGCACGCCGAAGTCCGGCGACGACATACGGGCAATTCCGCATCAGGCGCCAGATCAACTGCGTGCGGTGATTTTCGATCATCATCGTCACGATGCCCTGATCAAGGCCGTAGTGGCCGGCCGATACAAAGAATTTGCCATCGCGATCGACCAGTCCCGGATTGAAGCTGCTCGCATACCGATGATCGGTGCGCATCCGTGGATAGCGCTGATACATTGTCCGCACGGCGGGCAGCACGATCTCCGGGGCGAACGGCAGTGACGCGAGCGGCGCCCATCCCGCGAGCGTGCCATCGTCCGGACCGTAGGGGACGCCGCGCGCCGCATACCCGAACATCCTGCGCGGTGCGATTGCCTCTGCGGCGCCGGAATTCGGACCGTCGCATGCGGTCAAGCCCCAGCAATCTTCATCATAGCCGACGAAATTGTGTGGATTGAGTCGCGCGTATTCGCGCTGGATCATGACCGCACGCCGGCTGTTCTCGAAATAGTCGCTGTGCTTTTCGCGCATGAACGGATCGCGCAGGCCACGAAAATCGATCCATGCATGCGAGAACTGGTGGATGAACAGCGGCCCCGCATACAAAAAGTCGCTGTCGTACAGGTTCTCCCACTGGTAGGTCGCGGTCCAGCCCTGGTAGGCTTCCGTCCCAGGCGAGTGCGTCGGCGATCCCAGCGCCAGCACATACAGCACGATGCTCTCGCTGTAGCCCTCCCAGCCGTAATGCAGGAATCCGCTTTCCGGTTTCCAGCCTTGCACGATCGTCGTGCCACCATTCTGCGACCAGCGCCAGTCGACGCGCCGATAAAGTGCGTCGGCGATGCCGCGGAGCTCGGCTTCCTGCGCGGTTTCAGCGTCGAAATACATCTGCGAGGCCAGCACACCCGCCATCAGCAACGCGGTGTCGATCATCGACAACTCCGAGCGCCACACCCGGGCGCCGCTTTGCATGTCGAGGAAATGGTAATAGAACCCCTTGCAACCCGTCGAATCCGGTGTGCCGCTCTGATCGCTGTCGCGGAAAAAGCGCAATGCGGCGAGGCTGAGCTCGAGTCCCTCATCGCGGGTCATCCAGCCTCGCTCGATCGCCACCGGGTACACGGATAACGCGAACCCGACCACCGCGATGCTGCAAGGCGAGTGATCGCGCGTGGTGTCGGCGACGAGCCCGTTGGCCCGATTCACCATTTGGCGAAAATAGCCGAGCGCCGCGCGCTCGAGACCATCCAGCAGCAGGTCGTCGTCGCTCGAAGCCGCGGCAGCCCTGTCGACAGCAGGCGGCTTGCGCCAGGCGCCCATCACCGCGGGCGACGCATCAAGGCGGCGTCAGCCCCGAGGCGATCGCGAATTTCACCAGGCCTGCGACATTGTCGATCTCAAGTTTCTGCATGAGGCGGCTGCGATACGTGTCGACCGTCTTGGGCGACAGGAACAGCGCACCCGCGATGTCTGCCGTGCTTTTTCCGCCGGCCACCAGCTGCAGGATCTGGTGCTCGCGCCTGCTCAGCGTGCCGAGCGGGTCGGTTGCCACATGCTCGCGAATGTAATTGTCGACCACGGATTCGGTGATTTTCTGGCTCAGGAAGCGCCGCCCGGCATGTACATTCCTGATCGCCGCCACCAGTTCGGCGCCCGCGGACTCCTTGAGAAGATAGCCCTTGGCACCTGCCTGGAGCGCGCGGAATATGTGCTCGGTGGTCGAATACATCGAGAGGATCACCACGCGAATCGAAGGAAGCGACTTGAGGATCATGCGCGTTGCTTCGATCCCGTCGAGCTCCGGCATGACGATGTCCATCACCGCCACATCGGGCTTGTGAATGGTGGCCATGCGCACAGCTTCCCTGCCATCCTGCGCATGCGCGACGACCTCCATCCCGTCCTGCGCCTCGAGCAGCGCCGCTATGCCGTCACGCAATATCGAGTGGTCATCTGCCAGCAATATCCTGATTGTCATCGTCATCCCTTCTTATCGTCGCCATCACGCTCGTCCCGGCGCCGGGCCGCGACTCTATTCGCAACGATCCATCCACCGCGCGCATGCGCTCCTGCATGATAAGCAGTCCCAGTCCGCGCGTTCTATGGTCCATCGCGGACTCCGCGTCGAATCCGCAGCCATCGTCCGTGATAGTCAAGGATACGACTTTCGCGCTGGCCGCGAGCGTGACCTGCACGACAGCAGCCTTCGCGTACCGAAGAACATTGGTCAGTGCCTCCTGGCTTACCCGGAACAATGCCATCTCCGCATCTTGCTCGAGGCGTGGAACAACGCCCTTCGATGTAACGATCACGCGGATGCCGGTGCGCGCCGCAAGCTGCTCGCCGTATCCTTGCAGCGTTACGACGAGTCCGTAGTCGTCGAGAACCAAGGGGCGCAACGCCGCGGCGACGTCGCGCACGCCTTCCACAGTCCGTTCCACCAGCGCAATGGAATCATCCAGCCTCGGCCCGACTTTTGTCCGCGATCCCGGGGAAAGCTGATCCCTGATGATGTGCAGATTGAGATTGATCGCCGCGAGGTCCTGGCCCAGCCGATCGTGCAATTCCGCCGACAGGCTGCGCCGCTCCGTCTCCTGAATCTCGACGACGCGCTCCGAAATCGCCTGCAATTCCTCGGCATGATCGCGCAACTCGGCCTCGGCAAGCTTGCGCGCGGTGATGTCGATGACGGTGGCACGCGTGTAATGAAATCGGCCTTTGCCATCGCGCACCGCGGCGATGCGCAGGAACGCGTCGAACACCGATCCGTTCGCACGCACCAGCTCGATCTCGATCTCCGCGACGTCGCTCGCGGAGCCGAGCGCATGACGCCCGGAGATAAGCGCCTGGATCACACGCCGATATTCGTCGCGAAAGCGCGCGGTAACGAGTTCCGCTAGCCTTCTCTTGCCCACCAGCTCCTGTGCGGTGAAACCGAGCCAGTTCAGTTCGGTCCGGTTGATCCGCAGGATGGTCCCGTCGGGGCCAACGCTGTGATATCCGCAAGGGGCGTTTTCGTAGAGGTCGTGCAGGTCGAGGGCGACCTGCTCGCTCGATCGATCGTTCGTCGACATTGTGAATTCAACCCGTGGTTGTTCGCGCGCGAACTGCAACGACTTGTCGATGTACTTGCTCAACTCATCCGGTGTGCCACTTCCCGTCAGGCACGAGCAAGGGGCATTGTCATGCCTTGCTCAACGCCTTGCCGGTGTGATGCACGATCTCCGGCTCGCCGGGGTGGTAGTCGTGCTGGCGTACGTTGTACATCGTATTGTCCGCTGTGGTTCCCATTTTTTTCACTCCGACAATGGTGCCGTGACCAATGGCGCTGCGATAGTGCCACGTCACGCTCGTGCCAGCGGGAATGATTGTGAAGGCTTTCCTGGTCGTTGCCATGTGCATGCTCCTGTCACTCGTCAATCGATTGCAACCGCGCAATGAGCGTTCTCACTTGCGGCAAGGTCGGGTTGGCGACCGCGTCTTTGGCGGCCTCGTCTCGCTCGGGCGGCGCCTGGTGAGTGCTGACGGCCATCCGGTTCCAGACATTGATGGCGCAGATAGCGATCAGCAACCGGACGATCTCGTTTTTGTCGAGGAGGCGGGCGACGTCCTCCCAGACAGAATCACGCACCCCAGCATCGTACGATCAGTTCCCGAAATAGCTCGATGCGAGTTTGAAGGTACGCGTTCCCGAACGATGAAGGAATGAGCGGACCTCGACAGCTCGTGTCGGACTTTCTCGACTCCTCCTCGCCCAGGCGAGGACCCGTACGGTCGCTCCACGACACACGATACAGGCAGGCGGACGGTGAAGACACTCGCGTGCGCTGGGCGATTATCTGTCACATCGCATGTCGCGGATTCCGTACACCCGATGTCAAGATTCCCGGATGTCGAAACGACGGTTGCGTTGATATAACTTGATCCGTTGCCCGGTGCCGTTCAAGCCGGGCAACGTGAAGGCAGCGCTAGCAAGCGCCTGGCGTCGATACCCGCGTTTGATGCGCGTAATATCATCCGGTGAAGAACGCGCACCGCATATTTGCGAGCCGAGCTTTCCGATGCCGGTCATTTCCTGATCTGACTATTCTTTATTAGGCGAGTCGCGGATGTTTCCCTATAGCAACACGGGTCTGGGTCTTATCGCGATTGCCATGGTTTTTCTGGTGGCGGAGGTCTTCGTGCCGACATCGGGCGCGCTGGCCTTGGGCGGCATCGTCGCCTTCGTGGTCGGCGCCCTGTTTCTCATCGACACCGACATCCGGGCCTACGGAATTTCGTGGCCGCTGATTCTCACGCTCGTCGGCGTCGGCGTGTTGTACGTGCTGCTGGCCGTGGGCATGGCGGTGAGGGCTCGCCAGCGTCCGGTCGTCACCGGGCGGGAGCAATTGGCGGCCGCCTCCGGCGAAGTGCTGGGCGATTTCACCGGCGAAGGCTGGGCGACGGTTCACGGCGAAACCTGGCGGGTGCGTAGTGCTGCGCCGCTCAAGCAGGGCCAGCGGATTCGTGTGACCCATGTCGATGGCCTTACATTGGACGTCGAATTGCAATCGATCCAACCAACACGGAGCGCGTGATGATCTTCGGATTCTGGCTGGTTTTGGTAATTCTGCTGCTCATGCTGGCTATGTCGGCAATTCGGATCCTGCGCGAATACGAGCGCGGTGTCGTTTTCACGCTCGGCCGCTTCTGGCAAGTCAAAGGTCCGGGGCTGGTGTTGATCCTTCCGGCAATCCAGCAGCTGGTAAGGGTGGACCTGCGCACCATTGTGTTCGAGGTGCCGACGCAGGACGTGATCTCGCGTGACAACGTGTCGGTTAAAGTCAGTGCCGTCGTCTACCTGCGCGTGATCGATCCGGAAAAAGCGATCATCCAGGTGGAGCGCTACCTCGAGGCGACGAGCCAATTGGCGCAGACGACATTGCGCTCGGTGTTGGGCAAGCACGAGCTCGACGACATGCTCGCGGGACGCGAGAAGCTCAACCTGGATATCCAGCAGGCACTGGATGTACAAACCAACTCGTGGGGAATCAAGGTCTCCAACGTCGAGATCAAGCAGGTGGACCTGACCGAGTCGATGATACGAGCGATTGCGCGGCAGGCGGAGGCGGAACGCGAGCGGCGCGCCAAGGTGATACACGCAGAAGGCGAATTGCAGGCGTCGGAAAAACTCTACCAGGCGGCCAAGGTATTGGCGCAGGAGCCGCAGGCAATCCAGTTGCGGTACCTGGAAACGCTGACGGTGATCGGCGCAGACAAGAATACGACCGTCATATTCCCGTTGCCGATGGAGCTTCTCGCGCCGTTCCTGCCGCGACCCGAGCCGAAGACGAAAGCCTGAGCGAAGGTCCGGGCATCGGAGCGCGCCGTCTGCGCGAAGCCGGCAAAGGTCGCCGGCGAATACCTGTGCTGTGACAGAATCGCTCGGATATCGACTTGCTTCGTCCGCTCTCCGAACGCTCGATTGCGCAGGCTACTTGCCCGACGCGTGCAGCACCGCGACATCGATGCTCCTGAACTGCCGCCGCATGCCCGCGTTGCCGAGCAAATCGGTAAGCGTCACCTGGTTGAGTTCAGCGACGAACGCCGCGCTGGCGCGATCCAGCGCGGTCTTCAGCGAGCAATCGGGCACCAGCGCGCAGTTCAGCGCACGGCAATCGACGATGCTCATGTCTTCTTCCATCGCGACGATGATGTCACCGATGCGGATCGTTGCCGGTGCACGCCCCAGCACCAGTCCGCCGCCCCGCCCACGCGAGGAATTGAGGTAGCCGAGCTTCGCCAGCTTGTGGACCACTTTGCGCAGGTGCTCGAGAGAAATTCGGTAGTACGCGGCGATCTCGCCCATCGTGCACACGCGGTCACGTTGCCTGCCGACGTACAGCAGCACACGTAACGAATAGTCGGTGAAGCGAGTCAGTTGCATGATGCCGATCGACGAAGAAAGCCTGGAGTCGGCGCGAGCGCGCGCAACGCGTGATTCGATGCCGAACCGCCGACCTGCATCAGCGCGCGGGCGCCGTCGAAGCCGGTCGCGACTCGGCGAGCGAATCGAAGCGCCCCCACAAGAGCTTGCCCGCTACTGCCACGACCAGCGCCACGCCGATCAGCAGCATGTACTGGCCAAGCCGCTGCTGGTCGTCGAGCAGGTAATTGTTGCATAAACGCTCGGGCCAGATCAGGTACAGCCACCCCAGGCGAAAGAACGTGGCGATGAATTCGAGCAGGAATACACCTTTGACGATGAAACCCATACGCGGCCAGCCCAGCGCGAATGGTAATCCGATCAGCAGTGGAACCGACAGGAACTTGGCGATCGCGACCAGAGGGTCGTTCACCGCTGCATCGAGCAAGCGCGGCAGCATCCAGAAGGCGCTGGTGACGCTCGCCAGCACCAGAGTGCTGATGCCGCGGTGATTCCAGGCCGCGACAAACGCCAGCGTGCGTCGGGGAAGCGATCGCGACAACAGCAGGCCGGCGACGACGAGCAGCGGAATCTGCAGCAGCATCTGTGCGGTCATGCTCGATTCGAGGTTTTGTCTGGCCAGCGGCGTCGACAGCGTCAGCAACAGCAACGCGGCGATCCGCGTGGGGTGGCGATGTAACCAGGCGGTTAATCGGGCAATCATCGGTCGAGGCGTCGCAGTGTTGCCTGCGCGACGAGTTCAGGATCGCCGCTATCGAGGATTTCGACCAGCCTGCCCTGCGGGTCGACGAGATGAATCGCCGCGTTATGCGTATAGCCGCCCATCGTATCGGCGATGACGGTGATGCCGAACGCGCGCTCGAGTTGCCCCAGTCCACGCGAATCGATCGGGCGCCCGGCAAGCCAGCCGTGTCCGCGGTCGCCGGAGCGCTGCAGATACGCGGCGAGTTGCGGCGGCGTATCGCGTTCGGGATCGAAACTGATGCTGACGAGCTGCACCTGGCCTTGCGCGATCGGTCCGGCGAGGCGGTCCTGCAGTTGCGCAAATTCGCTGCCGAGCGCGAGGCAGTAGGTCGGGCAGCGCGTATAGATGAAATCGACCAGCAGCCATTTTCCGCGCAAATCAGCGAGGCCGATGCGTGCCCCCGACTGCAGTTGCAGTGTAACTGCCGGCGTCTGCGCAGGGTGCTGTTGTACCGCGAGCCGCCGCGCCGCTTCGGTGGTGAATGCCTGGAACCGGCCGGTCGTCGCACTGAGCGTGGCACCCCCGGCCAGCAGCACCACGAGGCTAGCCAGTAGCGTGCGCAGGATTGCCATTGCCGGGCGACCTCAACAGGCCGACAACGATTTGCACGGTAAACATCAGCATCGCGGCGATCGCCAGCGCGGCACCGATCGCACCCATCCGGTCGTACGGCAGCCATTCCGGCAAATGCATGGCGAAACGTCGCGGCGTGCTCATGTGGCCCGCCGCGAGAAACGCGAAGACGAAGACCAGGCCGCCGAAGACATAGAGCGGAAAGGTGAGCTTGTCGCTCGCGCGGCTGGGCTTGCGCTCGCCGATCACGTGATACATCAACGCGAGCACCATCGGCAGCACGCCGAGCAGAAGATAGAAATGAAAGTGGCCCGGCACCCATTGCGTATTGTGCATCAGCCTGTTGACGCTGATGGTGCCGTCGATGATAGCCGGAACAATCCCGGCGGCCCAGCCGAACATCGACAGCATCAACAGTTTGGCCGGCATGCTCCAGCGCATGCCCGATCGATAGACGTTGGTCAGCGCGCCGTAGACCGTCACCGTGAATACCGGCAATCCCGCGCAATAGGAAATGATCTGGCCCATCACCAGCATCCAGTGCGGCATCACGTAGTCCATCATCAGGTGATGCGGATACACGATCAGCACCATGATGAGGCTCGATGCCCACGACCACAGGAACGCGCGCGAGATCGGATACGGCCGTCCGCTGTAGCGGGGCAGCAACTCGTAAACCGCGATCACCCCCATGTAGATGCTCGCGTTGATGAACATGTGGCCGAACAGGAACGTCAGGTTCTTGACCAGCAGCGCGTTGAGCCCGACCGACGGGAAGTAGATGTTGATCAGGCACATCACCAGCACGACGGCGCCGGCGAGAATGCCGATGGAGTTGGTGATGGCCACCATCGTGCTCGCGACAACCGTCTTCGGGTGCGACTTGTCGATCTCGCCGCCGAACAGCCATTGCAAGCCGAGTGCGCGCCCGAGATTGCCATAGACACGGATGATGGCCAGCATCGCATCCAGGTAGAACAGCAGGAAGCCGACGCCGATCAGCAGGTAGCCCAGCATGAACAGCGCGGCGGCATTCAGGCTCCAGAGGCCCATCGAATGTACGGGCAACGGATATAGGAACGTCCAAGCGCCGGCGTAGTGGCCGATGAACACGGAGCCCAGGATGGCGAGCGCGCCCAGCATGAACAATGCATAGTTCGCGGCGAATATCGACAGGCTGAGCCGCACGTACTTGCGCAGGAAGAACCACATCACCACGCTCGACGCGAGGCCGATCGTGCCGACCATGCCGGCGCCGTGTGCGGTCATCACCTGGTAGAAGACATCGGGGGGGACATCGAGCCACGTGCTCTGGCCCATGCGCATCGTCAGGCCGAGCAGCATCATCAGCACGAACACGAGCAGCGCCGAGATTACGTACAGGTTGACGACGATGCGCTCTGCACGCGACAGCGCTTCATTCGCCGGATACAGCGGATCCACGGGTAGCGTCGCGCTCATTTCAGGCCTCCGTTGTCCGCCGCGACCACGTCGAACTCCGCGGCCATGCCGGTATGCGCGACTCCGCAATATTCGAGGCACAATACCCGGTATTTGCCGAGCTCGGTGAACGTATAGAGCAACCGGTTGGTGAAGCCGGGCATCGCCTGAACCTGCGTGACGATCCGGTCGTTCGGGCCGTAGATGGCGAACCCGTGGTTGACGTCGGCGCTGGTGACGTTGAATTGCACCGGGACCCCGGCCTTGACCTGGCTTTTGCTCAATTGCCACGACCACTGGCGCCCGACGACATCGACGATTTGCGCGGTCTGCGATTGCGCGAGCTGATCGCCGATCGGGAACGGCTTCAGGGTGGCGTAGGCGACGCCTGCACCGACCAGTACCAAGGCGAGGAACCACCATCGTCGAATGGCATAGGCCGACTTCTGCACTTGCGCAGAATCCGCCGACTTGCCCGCGTTGACGATGACATAAATGAACGCCAGCGTGACCAATCCAATACCTGCCAGCGTCAACATCCAGATCTTGTCCTGCGCGATCATGGCGGCCCCCCGGTGCTTAACATGTATTTTCGGCGCATGTAATGTGAGCGCGGCAGCCAGGCTTGTCAACGACCGTTCATCGGCGCCGTTTCGTCGCGATTGCAGCGGGCGCTGAGTCGCGCCGGTGGCTGCCAAACGGGCATCGGCTGGCCAAAACGCCGACCAGTACGCCCGCTAACTGCACGACGATGTGCGGAGGTTACTGTGCAGAGGTGCGCACGATTACGGCTTGGTATCGCGTTCGAAGATTTCGCGCAAATGCACGTGACCGCCGACGTTGCTGCAATCGTAGCCCCCGATTTTGCGAGCGCGCACGAACGTATCACTTTTCGCACTTGCCACACATCGTGTCGACGGCAGTTCGCGCCGGCGTGTTGCGCCGGCATGCGAGGTAATAGTGCTCGGCGACCAACGGCACGAAACCGAGCTTGCGCGCGCGCGCGGCAGCCTCGATGCCGAACGCGGCCTCCGCCATGCCCGCGCGAATCGTCGCTGCGGTGGTCATGTGCGTGAGTTCCTCGTGGTCGTAGCCGTTGATCGATTCCGCCGACGGGCCGTCGTGCAAAAGCAACGCGTCGACCAGCAACCGGGTGCCCGAGCCTCGCTCGCGATTGACGAATTTCAACCCGAAGCGCGCCACATCCTTCAAACCGCGCACGCGTCGCGTCGCGCCTTTCGCAACCATCAGGCCCTGGTGACGCGACAGCAGCCATGCGACACAGTGCTGTACCAGGGCTTCACGTAGAACGCGAAATTGCCGTTCTCGACGCCGAATTGCGCATACACGCGATTCCAGCTCCAGGTGGAACGCTACCTCGAGGCGACCGGCCAACTGGCGCAGACGACATTGCGTTCGGTGTTGGGCAAGCACGAGCTCGACGACATGCTGGCGGGACGCGAGAAGCTCAACCTGGATATCCGGCAGGCGCTGGATGGTCAAACCAACTCGTGGGGAATCAAGGTCTCCAACGTCGAGATCAAGCAGGTGGACCTGACCGAGTCGATGACCTGGAAACGCTGACGGTGATCGGCGCAGACAAGAATACGACCGTCATATTCCCATTGCCGATGGAGCTTCTCGCGCCGTTCCTGCCGCGGAGCGACGCCAGGACGGAGGCGTGAGTGGCGGGAACGCCGCCGGCTACCCGCCGTAGCGCTCGGTGCGGATATGCGCCGCGGCGACTCCTTCGTCGGTCAGTTGCCGCGCAGTCGCCTCGACGAACGCATTCGACCCGCACACGTACGCATGCCGCGGCTCGCGTGACCACGCCGCGAGGATATCGCGCATCGCCGCGCGGTCGAGCCGCGCGTCACGGTCCTTTGTGCGCGTGCGCTTTTCGCGCGTCGTCACCAGGACAAGTGCGAAAAGTGGGTCGCGGGCTTCGATCGCCAGCAGCTCATCACGGAAAATGAATTCGTTGTAGCTGCGCGCCGAATACACGAACAGCGCAGGCGTGTCCGGCGCCACGGCCATCCGGTGGCGCGCGATCGACATCAGCGGCACGCTGCCCGATCCGCCGCCGGCAAGCAGCAGCGGGCCGCCGTCCATTGCATTCCAGACAAAATGTCCGCCCAGCGGCCCGCGCACCTCGAACGTGTCGCCTGGCTCCGCGACGTCGTGGAAGAACGCGGACACCTCGCCGTCGTCGAGCCGTTCGATCGCGAGCTCGATGCGCGCAGCGCCAGGCGCCGCCGCGATCGAATAGCTGCGTTGCGCCGCATAACCGTCGGCTGCCGTCAGCCGCACGTCGACATGCTGGCCAGCCTGCCAGTCGCCGATTGCCGCATCGACGAACACACTGACCACGCGCGGCGTGTCGCGCGCAATGTGCGTGATGGTGGCGGATTGCCAGCGTAGCGGCGCCGCGAGCGGCACGACCGCGCTCACGGATCGTTCGTGTAGCGCTGCTCGCGCCAGGGATCGCCGTACATGTGATAGCCGCGCAGCTCCCAGAATCCGGCTTCGTCGCGCGTCGTGAACGCGAGTCCCGTCAGCCATTTCGCGCTTTTCCAGAAGTACAGATGCGGCACCAGCAGGCGCGCGGGACCGCCGTGCTCCGCAGCGATCGCCGCACCCGCATACCGCGTGGCGATCATCGCCTTGCCGCCGATCAGGTCGGCAACCGGTACGTTGGTGTCGTAGCCGTCGTACGAGCGCGCGAGCATCCACGGTGTGGGCGGCGTGACGCCGGCGGCCGCGAACAGGTTGTCGAGTGTGACGCCTTCCCATGTCGTGTCGAACTTCGACCACTTCGTCACGCAATGGATGTCGCCGCGCCACGTAGTGCGCGGGAGCAGCGCGAATTCATCCCACGTCCAGCTCTTGATCGGCTGCGCTCCGTTGTCCAGCGTGAACGTCCACGTGCGGGTGTCGACCTCGGACGTGGGCCCCATCGACAGCACGGGGAAATCGTCGGTCTTGTACTGGCCCGGTGGCAGTCGCGCCGCGTCGACGGGCGGCGGAGGCCGACCTGTGAATCCTCGCGTCGGCACGCGCGCTAGCCTTCGTAATTCTCGACAATCCCCGGCGGCCGCAAATGCGCATCTTTCGGATCGTGTCCGGTTTCGATGGCCGCCCGGCGCTGGCGCAGCAGATCCCAGTAACGGTCGAGCTGGACCTGGACGGCCGCGAGCCGCTGGCGCTCGGCGTCGCCGAGATCACCTTGCTCGAACAGCTTGTGTTCCTCGGCGACGAGGCTTTCAATGTGCGACATCGCGCGCCCTTCGATACCCTTGTCTTCCATGTGCGAGTCCTTTCGATGACGGGGCGGCCGACCTTCGGCGCGAGCACCCGCAACCCCGATGATGCACGCTTTCGGCGGCCGGACATATGACGGCCTTGACAATTGTTGCCTAGGCCATATAATACGGACACGATGAACGCAGACCGCACCGCAAACATTGCATCCGTTGGCTTGGCCGCCCCCAATCCGGCCGCCGCCGATGCACGTCCGGCGCAGCCGCCGATCAAGATCGGCCGCCTGATCAACCGTGTCCGCGTGGAGTTGATGGAAGCGCTCGACCACGAGCTCGCCGCATTCGACATCTCGGCGGCGCAACTGATCGTGCTGGCGACGCTTGCCACCGGCGAGGCCGACTCGGCCTCCGGGTTGTGCAAGGGCATTTCATACGATCCTGGCGCAATGACGCGGATGCTCGACCGTCTCGAGCAAAAGGGCCTGATCCGACGACGCCCGAATCCGGATGACCGGCGCTCGGTCAATCTCGAGATGACGGCGGCCGGGCGCGCACTTTATCCGCAACTGGCGGTCACCAAGGATGCGGTCCAGCGCCGCTTCATACGGGGCTTCTCGCGCGACGAGCTGGACTCGCTCGAGCGGCTGCTCGAAAGGATGCTGGCAAACCGATGAACGCCTTTTTTTTGCAACAATAGTTGCCTAGGCATCGACAGCTTCGGCAAACATATGAATACAAACGAACATTCGAACGGCTTTTCGGCGAACGCGACGATGGCGAAGGTCAGCTTCGCGATGGTGGCGTTGGCGTTGATGCTCGGCGGTTGCGCCGACATGCAGCACCTCGCACCTTCGGCATCGCTGCGCGATCCTGGCGCGTTGGCCGCGACGCAGGCGCTTGCCGCAGCGGATGACGCCGGCGCGTGGCCGCCCACCGACTGGTGGACTGCGTTCGGCGATCCGCAGCTCGGCGTGCTGATTCAGGAAGCGGAGCAGGGCAGTCCGACACTCGCCGTCGCCGCGGCGCGCACGCGCCGCGCGCTTGCCGCCGCCAATGCAGGCAAGGCGGCGCTCTATCCGCGCGCGTACGCCGATGTGTCGAGCACACGCGATCAGTTTTCGGCGAACGGCCTGACGCCGCCGCCGTACGCGGGCAGCGACCAGACGGTCGACCAGTTGCAGGTGACGCTGACGTGGCAGGCCGATTTCTGGGGCAAGAACCGCTCCGCCTACGAAGCGGCGCTGGGTGCGGCGCGCGCGGCGGATGTCGATGCGCATGCGGCCGCGCTGACGCTCACCACGTCGCTCGCGCAGGCGTACGTGCAATTGCAGCGTGCCTTCGAGCAGCGCGACATCGCCATGTCCACGCTGCGCGACCGCGAAGCGCTGCTCGCGCTGACGCGCCAGCGCACCGTGGCGGGACTGGATTCACGCGTCGAGCTGAAGCAGGCTGAATCGGCGCTTCCCGCAACGCGCGAGCAGGTGGCCGGCATCGACGAGCGCATCGGGCTGCTGCGCAATCAGATCGCCGCACTGATCGGCGCGGGTCCCGACCGCGGGCTTGCGATCACGCGTCCCGCACTGAAAATCGCGTCGCGCCCCGGTTTGCCTTCGAGTGTGCCGGTCGAACTGCTGGGACGCAGGCCCGACCTGGTCGCGCAACGCTGGCGGGTCGAGGCGGCGTCGCGCAACATCGCTTCGGCGAAGGCGGAGTTCTACCCGAACGTCAACCTGCTGCTGTTCGTGGGACTGCAGAGTCTTTCGGGTGGCAACCTGTTGACCGCCGCGAGCCGTATGGGTGGCGCAGGTCCGGCGGTGACGCTGCCGATATTCGACGGCGGAAGACTGCGCGCGAACTTGGCCGGTCGCGATGCCGACTACGACATCGCCGTCGGCGAATACAACCAGGGGCTCGCCGACGCGATGCGCGACGTCGTCGACCAGCTCGTGTCGATGCGCAGCGTCGACGCGCAGCGCGTCGAGCAGCGCAGTGCGCTCGAGACGGCGCAGCAGGCCTATACGCTTTCGCTGATGCGCTACCGCGAAGGTCTCGGCAACTACCTTCAGGTGCTGTCGGCGGAGCAGCCGATGCTCGCGCAGCAAAGCCTCGATGCAGAGCTCGACGCGCGCGAGCTCGCCGTGTCCATCAACCTGATCCGCGCGTTGGGCGGCGGGTTCGAGCCGGCTGCCGCGCTGGCGCAAGCGCAATCGCGATGAGTGCGGCCACGATGACGACGTGCCGAACCGGCCATTGCACGCGCGCGACGGCTCGCCCTTCGCGCATGCGGCGGATGCTGCGGCGCCTGCCGCAGCGAGCCGCGCTTGTGGCCATCGTGCTGGCGGGGCTCGCACTCGCCGCGGACGGCGAGCGCTGGCTATTGCGCGATGCGCCTCTGCAATCGATCGAATACATGGCGGCGACCTGCGCGGCCGACGCGCTGTACGGCAGCGCGCGACTGACGACGGCAAGCTGCAACAACCCGAGCATCGATACAGGAAAGTCACTATGACCGACACCACCGAAGTTTCCACGGCAACCGCGACGAGCGCGACGCGCCGGCGCTGGATTGCCATCATCATCGGCGCATTCGTGCTGGCGCTGGCCGCCTACGGCATGTGGTGGGCGGCGGTGCTGCGCTATACGCAGTCGACCGACGACGCCTACGTCAGCGGCAACGTCGTGCAGATCACGCCGCAGATTTCCGGCACGGTGATCAACATCGCCGTCGACGACACGCAGTTCGTCAACGCCGGGCAGACGCTGGTGCAGCTCGACCCGGCCGACGCCAAGATCGGGCTCGAGCAGGCAGACGCCAAGCTCGGCAAGGCGGTGCGCGAAGTGCGTGGCTTGTTCGCGACATCCGCGCAGCTGGCGGCGAGCGTCGACCTGCGCAACGCCGATGTCGCGCGCGCCACCGACGACCTCGCGCGTCGCGAACGGCTGGCCGGCTCGGGCGCCGTGTCGGGCGAG
>Ga0209483_1001718_pt1 | contig 16291 bp, 11 predicted proteins | sample NGEPerA_FD_184508 | JGI IMG/M metagenome (GOLD analysis project Ga0209483, IMG submission 184508) | Arctic peat soil microbial communities from the Barrow Environmental Observatory site, Barrow, Alaska, USA - NGEE PermafrostL2-A... | ecosystem: Environmental > Terrestrial > Soil > Wetlands >... | reverse complement strand
GTCAATCGCTCGCCTGTTTCACTCTGATCGATCACCGTAATGATCTGCTGCTTAACGACGCCCTTCTTCCCGATGTATTCATCCGCACGATCACTTATTACTAAGCCTTTTAGTTTCATAGTTCTTTCCTTCTTAATTCTGGCTATGGTTCGCGCACGGCACACTGCCAGACTATATTGCCATGCACCGCGCCCTTGTTGGTCCCCGTCGTTGCGCGGAATAGCGGCGGAAAATTGTAAAATGAGAAACCAGCCTTCACGACAACGCCTCGTTTTGCTTGTCATTCGTCGCGACAATTGCCAGGATTGCCGCCTTGAGTGGGGCGGAAAGTTTTGGCCATGCCGCGACTATCTGCGCCAGATCACGACTGGAGTGGTCCAGAATCTGTGCGCGTATTTGTGTATAGTCCTCTGGCGGGACTTGCGGAAGTGATTGGCTTTGAATGGTTTCTGAAGTCTGTGGGAAGGCTTCGATTCCCTTCACCCGCTCCATTTATAATGAGGCACTTACGAAGTATGTAGCCGGAATGTAGCTCAAATCCGGCTTTTACCAGCGTTGGCCGCCCTTGGCCCGCTTTGCTCCCGCTCGCCAGCTACAGTGCCGATTCTGCGAGCGAAACCACCCGGACGCAACGGAAAAAAGAGCGATTGATTGGGGGTCGTGACGGGGCAAGCAATCGCCCGCGCCGTGCGGCGCTAGAGCACAGAGGCAACCCGATTCGTACCCCACGGCCTCCGCCTGCAACTGGCACGTCGAAAGCTGCGCACCCGCCTCCGATTGCGCAGAGAGCCATATTCTAAATGTAAAAACCAAAACCCCAAGGCCCGGTTCGCGGCGTGGACTCCCGATATTCCGACCAGCGCCCGCCCAAATGAAGCCGCAATCATCGTTGGCCACTCGTTTCGCAACGAATAGTTGTCGAGATTCACCCCCGGTTATGCGTCCTGCCCAAAATCGGTCAATGAATTGCCATCGCCATGCGCCCGGTTGCGGTCTATCCCCTGTTCTTGGCAGAATTCCCGGCGCGAAATCCTAAAGGCAAAGTCCCCAAGCCTGTCGAGCACTGTCAATGTGGAGCGCAGAGGGAACAGGGCGAGCAATACATTGACAGGCGCAGACGGGCTGTACAATGGAAGGAGCGTTTCGCGCCAAAATCAGACTCATTACAAATTCGGTTGAAATTTGGCGCGTCTGCGCCTCTGCCGTTGTTGGCCCTCCGCGAATTGGGCAATTCTAAGATTCCGGTCAAAGGAATTGTGTGGCGCGACTGCGCCGCCTTTTCCAATGCCGGTCTGTTTGCAATTCGGAACGGAGCGCGGGGGTAAGAGGGCGCGCGCGTGGAGAATTGAAAACAGTCCGGCCAGGGGCCGTGACACGAGAACGCTTTTTAGAGGGTGAAGGGAAAAAAGCGTTTTGGTGTCGCGGCGGGGATGCCATGCGGTTTTGCTTTCCGCCCATGCGGCGGCTGCCGCTCGTGCCGGATTTCGGAAATTTCTGTTCGCTCGGTGGCTAGACCGGGCACGCGGCAGGGACGACACGCTGACCGAAACTCGTTTTGTCGTCACCGGGCGCGTGACCGGCCGACGGCACGGAGCGACTGACTTTCCATTTGAAGCGATACAGGCGCGTGGCTGGCATGGTGCTTGCCTTGGCCTTCCGCAAGCGACATGACAGACACGGACCTGCGAGCGCTCCTCGGCGTTTAGCCTCTCGTGTATCGCGGTCGCCTCTTTTGCCGCCGATTTGCAGGGCAATGAATTCATGAAATCAGTTTTGATTCCAAAGCAAACTAGGGATTGTAATTGCTGGTTCTTGGAAGAAGTCGCATTGTTTTGCGAAAAGATGGATAATGATGAGTCAAAGCATTTCGATTGGCTGAACTTTACGGTGGACGATTTTATGGATGCCCCGTCGCTTGCGTCGAAATTGATCGCTAAATCAGATGCGGTTTCTGGTTTTCTGTACGATCAATTGGGCGGGCCTGCTCAACAGGATTTAGCGAATTGGAAGGCCGGTAACCTCACCGTCCAGAACCTTGAGACTTGTCTGACGAAGTGCCTGAATGCGGTTATCACCACATCGACAATTTATGACAGGCAGCTATTTGCATCGGTTGCACTGAGGTCTAAAACTAAACACGTTCTGAACCAGCAGGGACAAGAAGCGAACGCTCTCCGGTTAAACCGACTTTTGCTGGAAGACGCTTTCCCAATGGAAATATCGCGCGGAATTGAAATCGAAAAGCGGCTATTGGGAGAACCGATAACGCCCTATTGCACCGACGCTTACAATACCTTGATTAGTGTGGTTCACGGAGTGTCTCTCGGCGCTTTGGCCCTAGTTCCGGATTACAGAAAGATGGAGGGCAACGTATTTTTTTGGGCCAATGTGTGTGTAGCATTTGTGGTTATTTGTGTGATTTGGCATAGGTATTGCGTTGAGAATCAGTATATTGCTTGGACTTTGCGGCTTCCCGATACGATCATCCCGATGTTATTCGGATTGGTAGAAGTATATATGGTCCTTTCTGTAGCAGGCACCCCCGAGGATACCTGTCTTTCGTATGCGCTCTTGTTTTTGCTGGGATCGTTCGCTTACTCTAATTCAATTAAGCGCCACAATAACTGGAAGGCACGAACCATATACCTAGAGCACTTTTCAGAGTTAGACCCAAATTTCGGTGACAATTTTTTAAAGTCATTTTTGAGCTTTGCGAGAGCCTCGCTTAGAAAAATGCTCATTTGCGCTGCGATCTCATCCATCTTCTTCAGTGTGTTGGATACTGGTTTCTGGGTCCGACTGGGGTTGTCATTGGATACTGCACGAGGGTTCCTGTTCCTTTTCGCGGTTTTGTCATCAGGGTATTTCTTCTGCCGCAATCTTAGAAGTCACTTGGATAGTGATAAGAGCATCAAAACTAAGCTCGGTTGGTAAACCGTTCACTGAGCGCCTTACTGTTATTTTTTCAAACGGTAGAATCCATTTGGCCTGGACATTTGGTTTGTGACGGTATTTTGAAGGTTCACGATCACGGGATCATTCGTTAGCGCAATCCAAGAATTGTTGTCCATGAGATTTGTTGTGAATTGCAGAGTGAAGTTCTCTGACAAAAGCGGCCATGTCAGAACAAAATCATTCCCAGACGGTACTCCTTGGAGCGACGGAGATGTTGGGCTGTAAAAGACAAGATTCTGCACTGTCAATTGCGCATTTGTGGACGTGCCACCTACGATCCCAACAAAGAATTCGTTTGTTTGACCGGCAACTGCCGAAACGTCAATCGAACCACTATTAAACAGAATGTTGGTTTCGATCTCGCTCCCTGGCAACAGAAGTACGTTCGTTCCATTCAATGCCACTGCCAGTGAATCATTTTCCCAATCACCTTGAATAATGTAATCAAAAGTCATTGAGACAGCACCTGGTGGGATATTCAACTGCACCCAGGCATAAGCTGGAACATTAGTGGTGCTTCCGCCGCCGAGCGGATGAGGGCCACCCAAGGGATGCGGACCAAATTGGGGCGTGGGAGAGCCTGAACTTCCTGTTAAGAGTTGCATAATGAACATATCGAACGCGTTGAGCGGGCCGGTGGCTAACATTTCGCCTGTAACCGTTCCATTGGCTGTGGTCGCGCTTGGCGTTTCACCCGTGATTGCGTAAGCCAATGAATCGCGATACGACTGGAATCTTTGATCCAGCAGATTTACACCTTGTTCCCAAGTTGTCGTCGCTAGGTCCCATTCTGAACTGGTGAAGGATTGAACGTAAACCGAACCCGTAGCAGGCGCCTGAGAGAATCCCTCTCGCTCAAAAGACCATTCATATCCCATTGCCGAATCGTCCGTCAAAATTGTTCCTTCGTACCATTGGATGGGATAACCGTGAAAAGTGCTCATTTCACTGAACCACCCGGATAAACTTGAAGCGTCGGTTGGAAAGTCATTTGTCAAAATCACATTGGCGGCTTCAGGATGAAGCAGGGCAAAGGCCGCAACGTAATTGTCGGCCCAAGCAAATTGTTTTGGCAGCGGATGATAATATGATGGCTTAGGCAAGAGAGGATTTCCGTTCATATTCGCCAGTGTGTCAATGGCCGAGCGGAAACTTGTAACGTCTGTTGCTGCTTCCGCCTCGTCCATTAAGGTCATTTGAGTATTTGCCCCCGGCCAAGGAGTTGGAGAAGCGCCTTCAAACGACCATTGGTCTCCATGCAGAAAATTCGCCGCGTAAGCGTTCACGAGTGTTCCGAGACTGTGACCGACGAAGTGAATCTTTTGAGAATAATTCGGCCCAAGTGCGGTCAATAGCGCCTGTCCAAGAGCGATTCCTTGATCGGGAGTGCGGGCGGCTGCCTCGCCCGGTTTATAGATTGCGGCCTCGGCAGCCTGATGCCAATCCCACGCGACAATGTTGGCATTTGCGCCAAATGCTTGAGAAGCGAGCGTATTGGCCATATCAGTGGGCCATCCCTGAACACCAGCAACTAACGGGTGCCAACCAATAGTGGGAATCCAACCATGTGTCAAAACGATTGTATTCTTGGTTGGATCAAGTGCTCCGTTCGCCGCAAACATTCCGTTGTTGAAAATATCCAGCACGCTAAGGCTTGGTGGAGGCGGCAAAATTGCCGGGGTGCTTTCCGCAGTCGTAGGCACGCGAAATGTGGGAATGACAGTGAACAGCGGAGCGTTGAGGAATTGATAATAATAGCTCACGTTAGGGCTACTTAGAAACTGTGCCTCAGTTGCGTCCAACGAATCGAAGTATTGGTAGCTTGCAACGGGGCTGACGATGGTCGAGTTCGTGCCCATGTCGGTGAGCGAATCGTAAAATTGATAACTCACTAACGAGGACATCACGTTTGTAATTGTGTCCTGAGCAATCAGCAGGCTAGGTGCGAAAAGAAGAAACGCGCTTCCGACGAGTAAGAATTTACGGCGTGCGGCGTTGAGGAATAGGAGCCTCATGGAGTCTCTTAGTTTCCTGCGGCAGCGGTGGCGTAAATGATTCCGCCGCCGCGCGGAATTACCAAAGACACTGTCGCCGTGCTGGATATCAGAGTGCCGGTAGAATTGTAACCAGCTGCGCTAACGGGTGAGCCACTTGCCGGTGTCACGGTGACCGTAACCGGCGTGTTCAACGGAAGATTCGAGCAATTTACCACAATGGGAATTGGATTTGACTGCTGTCCAGAAATGACGGCATCCGGCGAAACGAGTTGACCGCTTGGTGTGGCCGAAACGGAGGCCCCCCCAACACTCGCAATGGACAATTGAACGCCTTGCCCCGGGACAGGAATAATTATTGGCTGAAAACCTTGCGTTAACACCCCGTTAATTTGTCCCGCGAAATTGTCTTCCAAAATATCCAACCTCACCCTCCCTGAGCCACCTTGAAGCGTATAGTTGTAACCTGAGTAAACTACTACCCCACCCGAAACATCAATAGTGCCGCTGCCGGTAATGTTATTGCAAATCAATCTTACCGCGCCTCCGCTACCTGTTCCTCCGACATGCGCGTAATCACCACCTGGCGCAGAGCCGCCTTTCGCAATCACCGCACCGTTCAACTGTATCTGCATGGAAGCAGCGATTAAAATTGCGCCGCCACCGCCACCGCCACCGTAGAAATAAGAAGAACGATCAATTGCTCCTCCGCCTCCAGATCCTCCGAGAAGTGGTATAAGAAAGGAATTTCCATAAATTGAACCCGGCGAAATTGTCGCAGAGCCATAACCAAGCGAATAAGTGGGTCCGAGACTGCCGTACGATGCAAATGACCCCTCTGCAAAACCATAAGTTGATCCATTTGCGTTCCCGCCACCCGGCCCTTGACCTGCGCTGTCAGCGTTTGAAGCGTTGCCGCCTCGATAACCTCCTGGTCCTCCATTGCCTCCAGCTCCGCTAGCACTTCCCGATTGCCCCGATACATCAACGATGCCATTGATCACGACGTTGCTCTGGACAAGCCACGTTACCGGCGTGTTTTTCGCGTTTGGGATGAAGGACACTGTCACCGTGGAAGGAATGTTGACGTAGGTGTACTGATAGATGCCAGTTGGATGGTCATGCACATCAATAATGATGTTGGTTGCATTGGTGATGGTGCTGAAATCCAGCGCGCCATCACTGCCAGTGCTGCCGCTATTGACTTGAGCGCGAGCCGCTAAACATGCGGCCAGCGTCAACGCGATCGCAACAAGGATAAGGCGAGAACGATCCAAAGCTCCGTTTCGCCCCGTTCCCGCTCCGAAGGAGCGTCGCTCCACCTGTTCCAGATGCTTCATTTTCAAAACCCTTCGCTTCATAGGCTTGCCTTTCGTTTGAATGATTTGCAGGCACACTATAGCGATCCGACCCGAGTTGTAAATAAAAAGTTCATCACACATGCGTGATGATTAATTTGCCAACCTTCCCGTGTGCGACGAGATTTTGACGCCCAGCTTGCGAGATTCCTGAGAAAAACGAGGGGTTCCCTGTCGTACGCCCAGTTCGCCAAGAAAACAGGACTTTCTCATACCACGCTACATCGCATTGAACGCCGCGAACACCATCTGACGTTGCACAAATTGGAGCGGGTGTTGGACAAATTGAAAATGCGCCTGAGCGACTTCTTTCCCGAGGAATTCTGACAGTGTTTATTTTGCGGACATGCTTTTCGTAAGGGCCGAACCGCCTCATACCGCCTCGTCATTTGCCCGCCTCCATCATTTTCTGATAGGCGTCCTGTACTTCGCGCTGGATGCTTTCCAGTTCGCTCTGCTTACGTTGGCTGGAAAAGTAAATTATTCCCTCCTTGCCGTTTTGGTTCGTTCGTTCTTCGGTGGCGTAAATGCCTTCCATAACCATCGCGTAACCGCTCGGCAAAATGTTGGCGTCGGATACCCGTACGACCCTGATCGGCACATTCGCCACGGCCAGTTCCCGAAATGCGGCTTGATTCTGCGCCAGCGTTTTTTCGGCTGACGCGATTTGTTCGGCCAGCGTCCGTTCATAATGCGTTTTGATTTTGAAATACGCCGCGCTGGTCCCGACAATCGCCACGGCCAGCCCCAAAACCAGTCCGCAAGTCAGCGCCATTTTCCAGATGCGGCCCGGCCAGACCCGCGCGGCCTCCTCGCTCGCGTTCCTGATTTTTTCCAACGTCGGCAGCGCGTCCGCGCTTAATTCCTCCGTCCGCTGCATGAACGGTTGTATCACTTCGGCCCGGACGCCGGCATCAACCGACTGGCGGATGCTTTCGACAATGGCCTTGGTGTCCACCTGTTGGCCAATTTCCTGGGTCAGTTTGGCCAATCGTTCCGCCGCTGCTTCGCATTTCTCCTGGCTGGCCATACAAAGGGCGGTCGTTTCCTCGCACAGATTATCCAGATTCACGCTGCGGGTTTCCACCGTTTGCGCCAGCAGGCCGATTTCTTCCCGCACTTTTTTCAAGGACGCCAGCGTGCTCTGGTTCGTTTCGCTGACTGCCTGCGGGATGCGCTTGGCGTAATTGGCGTACACGTCGAGGACCAAAAACAATTGGGCGAAAAACTCGGTGGCATCGCCATTGGCAAAACGGTCATAGACGCGGCGGGCGAATTCGCGTTTGTCCGCCGGATACGCGGCCAGCATTTCCTCGAAAAGCGGTGGGCTGTCGGTCATTGGTGCCTCCTACTGCGCGAAATTCACTTTGGCACCGCGGCGCGCTCGCGGATGGTCTGGTTATCTTCTACTATAGCGACGCGGATCATGGCTAAATTCTCAGTGCAGCGGCAGGTAAAATCGCAGAGTGGTGCCGCGCCCGGCCTGGCTGGCGATGGCAAATCGCCCGCCGATTTTTTCCATGCGTATTTGCATGCTGGCAAGGCCGTCATTTCCCGGCGTTGGGGGAACCTTCCCCAGTCCGCTGCCGTTGTCTGCCAGAGACACCCTCAATCGATGTCCGATGATTCGAATGCTGAGGCGGACTTCGGTGGCCCCAGAATGATGGACGACGTTGGCCAGGCCTTCCTTGAATGCCCAATTACACCAACACTGGACTAGCCCGTGGGACAACTTATTATTATGTGGTTTCCGTCGTCAATGGTAATTGGCAGAGTGCGCCGTCCGGGCCAGTGAGCGCACTGCCCTTCGCGCCCTCGTTGGGCGTCCGTTTGAACGCGGACGATGGACAGTTCAGCTCATCTGACCGAATCAAATGATCTATTTCGGAAATATTTTATGCAAAAGTTCGCAACTAGCGCCTGGCTGTGTGTCTGGCTTTACAGCCTTGTTCCCGCAGCCGGGCAGGAAACCATCCGCCAGTATCTTTCCGGCGCCGATGGCGAGCATACCGTGCCGTGGGATTTTTTGTGTTCCGGCGGACGCAATAGCGGTGTGTGGACGAACATCGCCGTGCCGTCGTGCTGGGAATTGCAGGGCTTCGGAGAATTCCGTTACGGTCTTGAGGATAAAAACTACACGCCAATCATGGGCCAATACCGCCATCGTTTCAAGGTCCCGGCAGAGTGGAGCGGGCGGCGCGTCTTCATTGTGTTCGAGGGCGTGATGACTGACGCGGCGGTGAAAATCAACGGCGCCGCAGCCGGGCCTTTGCATCAAGGAGCGTTTTACCGGTTCAAATATGACATCACAGGGCTGCTCAAGTTCGGCGAAGAAAATCTCCTTGAAGTTTCTGTCAGCGACAAATCCGCGAATGCTTCCGTCAACGGCGCCGAGCGCTACGCTGATTTTTGGGTCTTTGGCGGAATTTTCCGGCCTGTCTGGTTGCAGGCCGAGCCGGCGCAGTTCGTGGATCGCGTGGCGATTGACGCTCGCGCCGACGGCACGTTCGCCATGGATTACTATCTCGGCGGCGAAGGCAAGGCTGACGCTGTGGAAGCGACACTGCTGGATGCTATGGGGAAATTCGTGGGCAAACCCGTTTCCGCGCCGCTAGCGGCGGGCCGCGTCACCACAAAAGTTTCCGCGCCGAAATTGTGGACGGCGGAGACGCCAGCCCTTTACACCGCCATTGTGCGCCTGAAGCAGGGCGGGGCCATTCTGCACGAACTCAAGCAGCGTTTCGGATTTCGCACGATTGAAATCCGCCCGGGCGAAGGCCTTTTCGTCAACGGCCGGCGCGTTTTGCTCAAGGGCGTTTGTCATCACGTCGCATGGCCGACGCTGGGACGTTCATCGTCCGATCGGATCGCCCAGCTCGACGTGGGTTTATTACAGGACATGAACATGAACGCCGTACGCATGTCGCATTACCCGCCCGATGAGGAGTTCCTGGACTTATGCGATGAAAAGGGGCTTTACGTCCTGGACGAACTCACCGGGTGGCAGCACAAATATGACACGGAAGTGGGACGCCAGCATGTCAAAGAAATGATTTCGCGCGACGTGAACCATCCGAGCATCATCCTCTGGGACAATGGCAACGAAGGTGGCTGGAATACCAACCTCGACGCCGATTTTGCGCAACTTGATCCCCAGCATCGCGCGGTCAACCATCCGTGGGCGAAATTTGGCGACATCAACGACAAGCATTACCCGGATTACCATGCGCTGGTGAAGGGTGTTTCGGGCGACATGGTTTATATGCCCACGGAATTTCTGCACGGACTCTACGACGGCGGCGCCGGCGCCGGTCTGGACGATTTTTGGAACGCGATGCGCGGCGGCAAAGTTTCAGCTGGCGGATTCCTCTGGGTGTTCGCCGATGAAGGCGTGCAGCGAAACGATTTGACGAATGAGATCGACGTGAAAGGCAACTGGGCGCCGGACGGCATCATGGGGCCGTATCGGGAAAAGGAAGCCAGCTACTACACAATCAAGCAAATCTGGTCGCCGGTGCAACTTCCGAGCGCTTTGCCGGCGAATTTCGACGAAACGCTGCCGGTGGAAAATCATTACGAGTTTACGAGCCTGGCCCAATGCAGCTTCCAATGGCAACTCCGGCGATTCGGCCAGTCCGCCGGTTTCGAGATGATTTCCAAGGGCGCCATTCCCAGCCCCGACGTCATGCCGGGTAAAAGTGGCATTTTGAATCTTGATCTGCCAGCGGATTGGAGAAATGCCGATGCGCTGGCGGTGACAGCGCGCAATCCCAACGGCCAGGAATTGTGGACCTGGGTCTGGCCGTTGCAGCCGCAAAGTAAATTTGCGCCAACAGGCTCGCCGATCGCGCCGGCCATGGCGGGTGGCCAGATGCAATTAAAATCTGGCGAGACGGAAGCGCGCGTCCAGGCGGCGAGCGGCCAATTGCTCGGCGTTAAAATTGGCGGAAAAGATTTTTCACTGACCAGCGGGCCGATTTCGCAGGCGAAGTGGACCATGCTAGATTCGGGCTGGCTGAAACTGGACTATTCCGTTGATCCGGCGGCGCAGACAAATGTTCTCGGCGTGGCGTTTGATTATCCCGAAGAAAAAATGCTCAAAAAAACGTGGCTCGGCGACGGTCCCTATCGTGTCTGGCGCAACCGGCTTAAAGGCCAGACGCTTGGTGTTTGGGAGACCATCTACAATACGACGGAAACCGGCTACAAGGATTGGGTGTATCCCGAATTCGCCGGTTATTTCGCCAACGTGCGCTGGATGAAATTGGCGACGACCGAAGGCGCGCTCACGATCATGATTCCCGACGGAAAAACTTTCGTGCGCGTCGGCACACCTGAATTCCCGCCGGCGAAACTGGCGGGGAAGACGGGGGTGAAAATGCCGCCGGGCAATTTCGCGGTAGTGCGCGACATTCCACCGATAGGAAGCAAATTTCACGCCGCCGCTCAGACCGGCCCGCAGGCGGCCACGCCGCTTGTGACCGCGCCGTATCAAAGCACGATTTATCTGCGCTTCGAGCCGGTCACCGCGACGTCTGGAAAATGAAAGAAAGCTATGTCCGACCCATTATTGAACCGCCGCGCTGTCATCAAGACGGCTGCCATCGTTACCGCCGGGCCCTGTTCAACCCCCGACTGTGGGCGCAGGAAACCACGTCCGCAGCCCGATTACGGACGGAGGCACGGGCAGTCGGCGGGCCTGTTTCCTCGCTCTTGAAACCGGTCGTCGAAACCACGGCCGGCAAGGTGCGGGGCTATTCCCAGAATGGCGCTGATATCTTCAAAGGCATTCCCTTCGCCGCCCCCACGGGCGGGGAGCGCCGTTTTCGGGCGCCGATCAAACCCGAGCCCTGGCCGGGCGTGCGCAGTTGTCTGTCGTACGGCCACGCCTGCCCACAGCTCTCGGGCGGCATTCCGCGCGGGGACAATCAAACTCATGGAGATGAGGATGCTTTCCTGCTGTATCGTTCCTTCGGCCCGCAAGGAATGGGGGAGGACTGTCTGCGACTCAACGTCTGGACGTCCGCCGCCAATACAAACCGGAAACTTCCGGTCATGGTTTACATGCACGGCGGCGGGTACACCGGCGGCTGCAGCAACGATCTGCTCTCCTATGACGGGGAGAACCTGGCGCGCCGCCATGACGTGGTGGTGGTCACCCCCAACCACCGGCTGAACCTGTTCGGCTTCTTGGCCTTGGGGGAGCTGGGTGGTGAAAAATATGCCGATTCGGCGAATGTCTGCATGCTCGATCTCGTGGCCGCTCTCGAGTGGGTGCGGGAGAATATTTCGAACTTCGGCGGCGATCCAGGCAGAGTGATGATCTACGGGCAATCCGGCGGAGGCGGGAAGGTCAGCACGCTCATGGCGATGCCTGCGGCCCAAGGCCTCTTCCACAAGGCCGCCGTCCAGAGCGGCGCCATGGACAGGCACGGCAACAGCACGGCGCCGAACAGCAAGCTGGCGCTCGCGCTCCTCAAGGAGCTGGGCCTTGACCGCACGAATATTGACGGGCTGCAAAAGGCGCCCGCCGACCGGCTCATTGCGGCCTACCGGGCGGCGTCCGGCGCTGCGAGACTTGGGGGCTTCGGACCGACGGTGGATGGACGGGTCATCCCCACCGCGCACTGGGGCGAAACCGCCCCAGCCATCTCGGCAAATGTGCCGATGATCATCGGCACTAATCAGAACGAATTCGTGAACGGCGTGGACAATCCGGACAGCGCGAAGATGACCGAGGCGGAACTGATGGCGAAACTCACCGAGCGCTACCATGACAACGCGGCGGCGATTGCCGAAGCGTATCGCAAGGAATACCCACGGGAGAGACCGTTTGGGCTCTGGGCCGCTGTGGCTGCCTCGGATGCGCGGCGCAGCGCCATGGCGCAGGCCGAAAAGAAAGCGGCGCTTGGCGCCGCTCCGGCGTACGAATATATCTACGCCTGGCGCACACCCGCGCTCGATGGACGCCCCGGGGTGTTTCACAGCGCCGAAATCTCGATGGTTTTCGACAACGCCGACAAATGCGTCAATTACTCCGGACTGACGCCCGAGGGGTTGGAAATGTCCGCCAATATGAGTCGTGCGTGGGCGAATTTTGCGCGCACGGGAAACCCGAACCATTCCGGCATCCCCAGTTGGCCGCCGTTTGAAAAGAGCAAGCGTTCCACCATGGTATTCAACACGCCTTGCATGGTGAAGGACGATCCAGAAGGGCCGGGGCTGCGCCTATTAGAGGGCTAAACGGTCTGTTTAAGCTAAACAAATAACCGGCGCTGTTTCCAAGCCATGAAAATGAAAACAATCGCCAATATTTGCGTTTTGATCCTGACGCCGCTGATGGCCCTGCAAGCGGAGAACGCCACTCCAATTGACCGTCACGCCTTGGTGACGCGGCACAACATCACCTGGAATGATCCCACCAAGCGCCTGCCCTTGGAGAACGGCGAGTTCAGCTTCGGCGCCGACGGCACCGGGCTGCAGACCTTCGCCGGCAACAGCATGTCCCACTGGGGCTGGCACTCCTTCCCGCTGGCCGACGGCTGGACGCCTGAGCGCGTGCCTTCGACGGGCACTTTTCAGAAGGGGCGCAACGCCGGCCCCGACAATACTTTCCTGCCCGGCGCCGAGGCCATTCGCTCCTGGATGCGCGAACGATGACGCTACGCGGAATCGTGTAACTTCCATCGAGGCCGCCCTTCGAGCAGTACGCGAACACCTGCTCCCCGATGCTGGTGACGGTGCTGGGAATTGCGACACTGGTCAGCATAGCGCCCTCATAGAACGCAAACTGTTCAATGTTGGTGACGGTCAGGCCGTCGATGAGGCTGGAATGACCACAGCCCCGCCAGCCCCGGTGTAGCCGGTAATATTGCAAGTGCCATTGCCATTATTGGTGTAATTGTCCAATTTCTCTTTCATGGCGCTAAATTAGCATTTTGATTGGGTTTGTCAAGTATATAATATTGCTGGCGACAAGCGTCGCCAACCGTTATTTTGGGGCCTTGGGAGCGGGCATGAGCAGGTAGGTGAACAAATCTTTTTGCTGCGGGACGGTCAGGCCGTTGAGGAGGCCTTCGGGCATGAGGGAGACTTTGGAGGCTTTGGTGTCGAGGATGTTTCCTTTGGGGATTTCCAGGATTTGGCCGGTGACTTGGCCGAGGTAGAGGGTGTCGGGCGTTTCGTTGAGGATGACGCCGGTTTGGGTGTCGCCGTTTTTGAGCGCGACGTTGTAGGCGAGGTGGTCGGGGTTGATGGCGGCGCTGGGTTCCAGGATGTCTTTGCGCACGGAGGCGTAATCGCGGTAGGCGAGGGTCGTGAGGGAGGGGCCGATCTTGCCGCCTTGGCCGCCGATTTCGTGGCATTTGTAGCAGCCGGGGCGTTCGCTGAAGAACAGTTTCTTGCCGCGTTCCCAATCGCCGCCCGCAATCTCAGGGATGTGGCGCGGACCGAGTTCCATTGGCTGTCCGGTGGCGGGCTTGGCCCATGGAAGGAGAAAGCGGCGCAAGGGGAAGGCGCGGGGACGCGGGTCTTCGTCGGTGAACCAGGTGGCTTCCAATTTCGTCGCGGCGCCGCCGGTCGGGATCACCACCTGGCAGGGCAGCCACTGATTCTCTTTGCCAACTAAGGTAGCGTGCGCCTCGCCGTCGGCGTCAAAGTTGACTTTTTGTGCCTTGGCCGAGGTCCACTTTAAGTGGGCACCTGCTTTCAATGTCACCGTCACGGTTTCGGGCGGGTATTCAAAACCAATTTTGCCGCCGGGTTGAATGGCGGGGTGCAGCATGGACCAAAGATCAAGCTGGGTGCGGAGGGTCAGGATGCCGCGCTTTTTGAGCAGGCGGAAAAGCTGCTGATGCTCTTCGCTTGGCGCGGTCAGGGCGCGATCCACATCCAAGTCAAGATGAGGAAGCCAGCCGGTCCATTGCACTTTGCCGCGCGCGTCTTTCCACTCGGCTTCGACGCCGGTGAGGTCGCTTAACACGTCGATTTCGCGCACTCCGGCGCAGGGGACGGTGACGGCGTAATTGACTGCTTCGGCATGGGGGATGGTTTCCAACACAATGGTGCGATTGTCGGAAGTTATGCCCGCAGAGAGAACGGGCAGGCGATAGCGAGGCACCACAAGTTGATTCTCCACTGCCTGATAGCCGGGATGAAACGACTCGAAGCGGTTGCCGGCGGTGACGTATCGTCCCATGCGGATGGCGGATTGCTGCTGGAGATTTTTAAATTGCAAGGGATCAATCGGACGGTCAAACGTCACGCGAATTTCCGAGGAGCTGGCCGCATAGGCAAACACGGGTTGCGGCGCAGTTCTGTCGGTGTAAGAAATTTTGAATAGTTTTCCTTTGCCCGCGGGGCCTGAACCCCAATCCGGTTTGCCGCTATGGCAGCAGACCAGCAAGTCTCCGTTCGGCAGGGGCAGCGCATCAAGGGTCAACATGTCGAGGCACGCGATCAGATTGTTTTGCGCCACGTAGCCGGCCTTGGTTTTGACCAGCTTGGTGCGCCAAAGTTTGCCGCGCGATTCTCCGGCGATGAGGGCGTCGTCCTCCCACCACGCCGGGCCGAAGCCGGAGTCGTTGAAGTGCAGTCCGCAGGTGGACTGATGTTGCGGCGCGTAGTCAAACACGCTGGGGTCGTCGATCGCGCCGGGAAGGTAAAGCGGATGGCGCGGCGGAAAACCATAGTGGCGTCCGGGCTGGATATTGAGCAATTCATCGAAGGGATTTCCATTGGCCAGCCAGGTGGCGCCTTCCTGGTCGGTGCAAAACAAATCGCCCTTGTCATTGATGGCCAGCGACACGGTGAAGCGCAGGCCGGTCGCGACGGTCTGGCGATGTTTCCAATCGGGCGACAATTCCTGGATGGTGCCGCGCTCACTGAGCAGATGATAACCGCTGTGCCCTTTTCCATCGGGCAGATAGGGATTGGACCAGGCATCGGCGCCGAGACCAAAAAAAATGCTGCCTTGTTTGTCCACCGCGATACCGATGGAATCCAGCGATGAGCCCGCCGCGATAGTGGGAGGAACCCATCCGCTGGCCACGGTTTCCAATGCGCCACTGCCGTCGCCCTTATCGCGCAAGCGCAGAATCTTGCCCCGGCTGGCGATGTAGAGGCCGCCCGGTCCCCAGCACATGCCGATGCTGGCGGGAATTTCGTGGTGGTCATTCTTGAAAAAATAACTGGCGGTGTCCTCCAGGCCATCGCCGTCGGTGTCTTTGAGTTGCAGGACGTTACCGTCGTAACACAGGGCAAAAATGCGCCCGTCCGGCGAGCAAACCAGGCTGTTAATATTATTGACTGAAAGAGGGCATTCCCGCGCGGTGAAACCAAGGACGAGCATCTGCACATGCGGCAGATTGGAGACAACCGTCAGTATTTCCGGGACCGGCCCCATGGATTTTTCCTGGGCCCAAGCCGGTGAAACACCCGCGAGCAACAAAGCGAAAACGAAGGAACGCCAAAACATATCAACACATATTATCGCATGACGATCAATTGCACGAGGCGCATGTGATATGCCGCCATTTGCTCGCTGAGGGCTTCCAGCGCCTGGCGGCGCCGGGGATTCGCGTCGTTTTGGGCGGCGATCTGCGCCAGGAATTCCCCGTAGTTGACGGCTTGGGCTTGATTTAAAAGCATGGTCATTTCAAAGGGCGCGCCTTTCCCATGCAATATTTCCTTCTGTTCGTGGGCGGCAATCGCGTCGCGTGTCGCCACTTCGCCCGGCGGCAGGCGAATGGCATTCAAGTCAATGGACGGATCGTCCTGGGCGAATTTTTTCAAAAGCTTGCCGCCGGCGGCGGAATCGGCCGCAATCTTTTTGAGGATGTCTTTCAAGTCGGGATGCTCCCGCTTGATGAAACGCAGAAGGCTCACGTCCTTCTCCTGTTCGAGCAATTGATACAGCAGCGCGTAAGAATTGTTGCGCAAGGTGGTCTTTAAGGTGTGGTCTTCAATGGGTGGGCGCGTAGGAGG
>Ga0209483_1001717_pt1 | contig 16292 bp, 15 predicted proteins | sample NGEPerA_FD_184508 | JGI IMG/M metagenome (GOLD analysis project Ga0209483, IMG submission 184508) | Arctic peat soil microbial communities from the Barrow Environmental Observatory site, Barrow, Alaska, USA - NGEE PermafrostL2-A... | ecosystem: Environmental > Terrestrial > Soil > Wetlands >... | reverse complement strand
CTCGACCCCGATTGGGACAACCCGGCGAGCGCGCCCGACGACGGCTGGATGCGCAGCTGGGCGGTCAATGTGATGGCGCATGTCTATGCCGCGCGCCATCTGGTGCCGCGCATGAGCGCGCGCGGCGGCGGATACCTCCTTAACACCGTGTCGGCGGCGGGCCTGTTGTCGCAGATCGGCGGCGCCCCCTACGCCGCCACCAAGCACGCCGCGCTCGGCTTTGCCGAGAATTTGGCGATCGCCACAAGCGACCGCGGCATCAAGGTCTCGGTGCTCTGCCCGCAGGGCGTCGATACCCCGATGCTCCGCGGCATCGACCGCGGCGTCCCCGACGGCGACGGCGTCCTGACCCCGGCCGAAGTCGCTGCCGCGGTCATCGCCGGCCTCGACGCCGAACGCTTCCTGATCCTGCCCCACGCCGAAGTGAGAACCTACGTTCGCCGCAAAGCCGAGGACCCCGACCGCTGGCTCGCCGGCATGGCGCGGCTCAGAAGGTCGATGTAGCGGAACCATCGCCGCGCGGAAGCGTGTAAGATCGGGCGACAGCGGAGGCACCCGGTCAAAGCCCCCTGACACCAACGCGGTGCCGATGAACGATATCCCAACCAAGGCCGAGCCGCTTCGCCTGCACATCCCCGAGCACAAGCCGATGCCGGGGAAGCACGCCGATTTCAGCGACTTCCGGCTGCCGTCGGCGGGCGGCATCGCGCGGCCGCCGATCGATGTCCCGTCGGTCGCGACGCATCATTTGGCGACGGCGCTGATCCGGGTGCTCGACGGCGACAAGGCGGTGGGACCATGGGACCCGCTTCTCGACCCCGAGACGCTGCGCCGGGGCCTCAAGGCGATGATGCTGATCCGCGCCTACGACGACCGCATGCACCGGGCGCAGCGCACCGGCAAGACCTCGTTCTACATGAAATGCACCGGCGAGGAGGCGATCGGCGTCGCCCAGGCGATGGCGCTGGCGGCCGACGACATGCTGTTCGCGACCTATCGCCAGCAGGGCCTCTTGATCGCGCGCGGCTGTCCGCTCCTCGACATGATGTGCCAGGTCTATTCGAATGCGCACGACCCGCTCAAGGGCCGGCAATTGCCGGTGCTCTATTCGTCGCGCGCGTATTCGTTCTTCTCGCTGTCAGGCAATCTCGGCACGCAATTCCCGCAGGCGGTGGGCTGGGCGATGGCCTCGGCCTACAAGGGCGACCGGCGCATCGCCGCCGGCTGGATCGGCGAGGGCGCGACGGCCGAAGCCGATTTTCACCACGCACTGACCTTTGCCGCGGTCTACCGCGCGCCGGTGGTGCTCAATGTCGTCAACAACCAGTGGGCGATCTCCTCGCACCAGGAGATCGCCGGCGGCGAGGAGGCGACCTTCGCCGCGCGGGCGATCGGGTTCGGGCTCGCGTGCCTCAGGGTCGACGGCAACGATTTTCTCGCGGTCTATGCCGCGCCCCGATGGGCCGCCGAGCGGGCACGCGCCAATCACGGCGCGACGTTGATCGAGCTCTTCACCTACCGCGCCGGGTCGCATTCGACGAGCGACGACCCGACCCGCTACCGGCCGCAGGACGATCCCGAGCATTGGCCGCTGGGCGACCCGGTGGAGCGCCTCGCCCGGCACCTGATCCAACTCGGCGAATGGTCGGAGGAGCGGCATAAGCAGGCCGAAGCCGAGCTGATCCAAGAGGTGCGCGACACCAACCGCGAGGCCGAGGCCTACGGCACGCTCGATTCGGGGCCGCATTTCAGCACCAAGACGATGTTCGAGGATGTCTACAAGGAGATGCCGCCGCATCTACGCCGCCAGCGCCAGGAGCTGGGGATTTAGCCATGCCGTCGATGTCGATGGTCCAGGCGCTCAATTCGGCGATGGACGTGATGCTGGGACGCGACCCGAACGTATTGATCTTCGGCGAGGATGTCGGGTTCTACGGCGGGGTGTTCCGGGTCACCGACGGCTTGCAGAAAAAGCACGGCGAGCAGCGGGTGTTCGACACGCCGATCGCCGAGGGCGGAATCATGGCGGTCGCCGTCGGCATGGGCGCCTACGGTTTGCGGCCGGTCGTCGAGATCCAGTTCGCGGACTACATCTACCCGGCGACCGACCAGTTGATTTCCGAGGCGGCGCGGCTGCGCTACCGCTCGGCCGGCGAGTTCTGGGCGCCGATCACGGTGCGCGCACCGTGCGGCGGCGGGATTTTCGGCGGCCAGACGCACAGCCAAAGCGTCGAGGCGATCTTCGCCCATGTCTGCGGCCTCAAGACGGTGATGCCATCGAACCCCTATGACGCCAAGGGTCTCTTGATCGCGGCGATCGAGGACGACGACCCCGTCGTGTTCTTCGAACCGAAGCGGCTCTACAACGGGCCGTTCGACGGCCACCCCGACCGGCCGGCGGTGCCGTGGTCGCAGCACCAGGCGAGCGAGGTGCCGCAGGGGTACTACACCGTGCCGCTCGGCCAGGCGGCAGTGGTGCGGCCGGGGGAAGCGGTGACGGTGCTGGCCTACGGGACGATGGTGCATGTCGCGCTCGCCGCCGCCGAGGAAGCGGCCGCCGACGCCGAGGTGATCGATCTGCGCACGCTCTTGCCGCTCGACGTCGAGACCATCGTCGCGTCGGTAAAAAAGACCGGGCGCTGCGTCATCGCGCACGAGGCGACGCGCACCTGCGGCTTTGGCGCCGAACTGGCGGCGCTGGTGCAGGAGCAATGCTTCTATCATCTGGAGGCGCCGATCGTGCGGGTCACCGGGTTCGACACGCCCTATCCGCATGCGCTCGAATGGCAATACTTCCCGGGGCCGCAGCGGGTCGCCGAGGGCATCCGCCGGGCGCTGGAGCGCTGAGTTGGCGGAGCGCGTCGTCAAGCTGCCCGATATCGGCGAAGGCACGACCGAAGCCGAGATCGTGTCGTGGCTGGTCAAGATCGGCGACACGATCGAGGAGGACGATCCGCTCGCCGAGGTGATGACCGACAAGGCGACGGTGGAGATCCCGTCGCCCGTGGCCGGGAAGATCGTCGCGCTCAACGGCAAGATCGGCGAGAAGCTGGCGGTGGGGTCGGATTTGGTGGTGCTGGAGACGGAGACTGGCACGGTTCCCGGCGTGCAGCCTCATAAAGCCCCTCACCCCAGCCCTCTCCCCGCGGGCGGGGAGAGGGAGAGCGCACCGCAGCCCGGGCCACTCGCCCCGCTTGCGGGGAGAGGGAGGGACCCGCGCGAAGCGCGGGAGGGTGAGGGGCAGTCTCCGCAGACGACGGCGCGCCCGGCGGGGTTATCGAATTCAAAGCCCCTAGCCTCGCCGGCGGTGCGCAAGCAGGCCTGGGACCTCGGCATCGAGCTGCAATTCGTGCCGGCCAGCGGGCCGGCGGGGCGCATCACCCAGCAAGACCTTGATGCCTATATCGCGAACGGAGGCCGGGCGGAGGCGGCGCGCGCTGCGGCGTTCGACAAGCGCGACGGGGTCGAGGACGTGCCGATCGTCGGGCTGCGCCGGGCAATCGCCGAGCACCTGCAGGAAGCCGCGCGCCGCATCCCGCATTTCGCCTATGTCGAGGAGGTCGACGTCACCGCGCTCGAGGAATTGCGCACGCATCTTAATGAAACGCGCGCCGAGCGCGGCCATCTGACGCTGCTGCCGTTCCTGATGCGGGCGATCGTCAATGCAATCGTCGATCATCCCCAGGTCAACGCGCGCTTCGACGACGAGGCCGGAATCCTGCACCGCCACCGCGCGGTCCATATCGGGGTCGCGACCCAGACCCCGGGCGGGCTGCTGGTGCCGGTGGTGCGGCATGCCGAGGCACTCGATGTATGGCAGGCGGCGGCGGAAATCGCCCGGCTCGCCGAGGCGGCGCGCGCCGGCAAGGCGGCGCGCGCCGAGCTGACCGGCTCGACGATCACGATCACCAGCCTCGGCCGATTGGGCGGGCTCGCGGCGACCCCGGTGATCAACCACCCCGAGGTCGCGATCGTCGGGGTCAACCGCATCGACGAGCGCCCGGTCGTACGCGGCGGGCGGATCGTCGTCCGCCGGATGATGAATCTGTCGTCGTCGTTCGATCACCGCATCGTCGATGGCTGGGAAGCCGCCTCGTTCGTCGCCGGGGTGAAGGGGTATCTGGAGCAACCCGCGACATTGTTCATCGACTGACATGACCGAGAGCCGCCACACCAAGGTGCTTGTCGTCGGGGGCGGGGTCGGCGGCTATGTCGCCGCGCTGCGCGCCGCGCAACTGGGGCTCGACACGGTGCTGGTCGAAGGCGACCGGCTCGGCGGCACCTGCCTGATCCGCGGCTGCATCCCGTCGAAGGCGCTGATCCACGCCGCCCACCGCTTCGCCGAAATGGGCGAGCTTGCCGCGCTCGGCATCAGCGCCGGGCCGCCGCGGCTCGATTTGGCGAAGACCGTCGGCTGGAAAGACGGGATCGTCGACCGGCTCAACAGCGGCGTCGCCGCGCTGCTGGCGCAGGCCAAGGTGAGCGTCATCGCCGGCTGGGCGGTTTTCAGCGACGCCAAAACCTGCGCCGTCGAGACCATCGAGGGTCCGCTGACCCTGACCGCCGAGCATGTCATCCTCGCCGCCGGGTCCGAGGCGACGGCGCTGCCGACGCTGCCGTTTGGCGGCGACGTTCTGTCTTCAACCGAGGCGTTGAATATTCCCGACTCGCCGAAGCATCTCGCTGTCGTTGGGGCCGGCTATATCGGTCTGGAGCTGGGCATCGCCTTCCGCAAGCTCGGCGCCGAGGTCACCGTGGTCGAGATGGCCGACCGCATCCTGCCACGCCACGACGCGCAATTGTCGCGGCCGGTGCGGCGCTGGCTCGACCGCCACCGGGTGGCGCTGCATCTCGGCGCCACGGTAACGGGGCTCGACGGCGAAGGCCGGCTCGCCGTCGCGACGGGCAAGGGCGAGCGGCTGACTGTCGCCGCCGACAAGATCCTGGTCACCGTCGGCCGGCGGCCGCGCACCCAAGGCTGGGGCCTCGACGCGATGGGGGTCGAGATGGACGGCCCGTTTGTCATGATCGACGACCAGTGCCGCACCGCGATGAAGAATGTCTGGGCCATCGGCGACCTCGTCGGCGAGCCAATGCTGGCGCACAAGGCCTCGGCGCAGGGCGCGATGGTCGCCGAGATCATCGCCGGCGAGCGCCGCCGGTTCGATCCGGCCGCGGTCGCCGCGGTGTGCTTCACCGAACCGGAGATCGTCAGCGCCGGCCTCTCGCCCGACGCGGCGAAGGCGGCGGGGGAGGACGCGACGGCGGCGAGGTTTCCATTGTCGGCCAGCGGCCGCGCGCTGACCCTCGAAGCCGGCGACGATGGCGGGTTTGTCCGCATCGTCGCGGGCAGGAGCGACCAGCGCGTGCTCGGCATCCAGGCGGTCGGGCGCGGCGTCGCCGAGCTCGCCGGCGAGTTCGCGCATGCGCTGGCGATGGGCGCCCTGCTCGAGGACATCGCCGGCACCATCCACGTCCACCCGACCTTGGGCGAAGCGCTCGGCGAGGCGGCGCTTCTGGCCCTGGGCCGCGGGCTGCATGTTTGAGCGCCAACAGCGGGGCCAAACGCGGCTATATTTGGCGCAGTGCGCGGAGGCCAATCCGATGAAATTTACCCGAATTACAGCCGATCCTCGCCAGATGGGGGGCGTGCCGTGTATTCGGCGGTTGCGTATCCCCGTGGCGACCGTGGTCGGCATGGTTGCGGAGGGCATCAGCGAAACGGAGATTTTGGCCGCCTATCCCGACTTGGAAAGCGGCGATATCGCAGAGGCGCTGAAATATGCGGCCGAGGCGGTTCGCGAACGCGAGCTGCCCCCGATCGCCGGGTGAAATTTCTGATCGACAACGCTATCGCCGGTGGTCGCCGACCGGCTTCGCAAAGCCGGCCACGAGGCCGTCCATGTGCGCAGCTACGGCTTGCATCGGGCAGACGACGGGGCCGTATTGGCCCGCGCTAAAGAGGAAAACCGAACCCTTGTTTCGGCTGATACCGACTTTGGAGCCTTGCTCGCGCTAAGTGGCGAGGGACAGCCGTCGGCAATCCTGTTTCGTCACGGCGCAAGCCCTAGACCCGAGCGGCAAGCGGCAATGTTGCTGGCAAATCTCGCGGCCATCGAGGAACCGCTCCAGCGCGGTTCGGTGGTTGTGCTGGAAGAGGCCCGAATCCGCATTCGTCAGCTCCCGATCACGTGAGCTCGGCCCCGAAGGCGCCGTCGCGGGGCGCGGCGTTTTTCGACCGCGACGGGGTCATCAGCCACGATGACGGCTTTGTCGGCAGCATCGCGCGGTTCCGCTGGATCGACGGCGCGCGCCAAGCGGTCAGGCTGTGCAATGAGGCCGGGCTTTACGTCTTTGTCGTCACCAACCAATCCGGCGTCGCGCGCGGCAAGTATACCGAGGCCGAAATCGCAGTCCTGCATGATCATCTGAAAGCCGGGATGGCGGCGGCGGGGGCGCGGATCGACGATATCCGCTATTGCCCGTATCACCCCGAGGCGGCGGTGCCCGAATACCGGCGCGACAGCGATTGGCGCAAGCCCCGGCCGGGGATGCTGCGCGACCTGATGCGTTGCTGGCCGGTCGAGCGCGCGGCGAGCTTTATGGTCGGCGACGAGGAGCGTGACCTGCAGGCCGCCGCGGCCGCCGGCATTGCCGGACATCGCTTCCCCGGCGGCAATCTTGCGGAATTCGTCGCCGGGGTGCTCGCCGGGCGCGGGTCTTGAGAGACACGGTGCTCAAGGCTGCCGCATCGAGCCGGCGTGTCCGGGACGGGGCGCGGCAGCCTCACGGCCGCCGGCCCTCGCCCCGGTTTGCGGTCAGCGTCCGCCGCCGAACGGCTCGTACTGGTCGAACGACGATATGCAGTCCTGACGCAGGTTCAGCTCGAAGTCGATCGGGTTGCATTCCTTGCGCATCCGGTAGGCGCGGAAACCGGAGTGGGTTTCGAGCAGCCAGTCGTAATGCGCGCTGCGGATGTTGTTCTGCTGCGGCGACTCGTACGGACCATTGTAGTGGAAAGCCATTTGGGCATGCGCAGGTAAACTCGCCATTAGACCAATGACGGCGGCGGCACCCAGAAGTTGGGGGAACTTCGACATCTGACCGTCTCCTTGTCGGCTTGGCAATGACGCACGACGCGCTTGCGCGGCCGGTTGATCAACCGATAGCAACGCCGTCCGATGCGATTCGTTCCCGGACGGTGCCGCTGCGAGTAAGGCGGAGACAACGAGGAACGGCGACATAGCGGCGACGTTACCGTGGCATGTCCGACACCCCGATCCGCTATACTGTTCAGGCCCGAACCGGGAGCGCGAACAGAATGCGGCGGTTTAGCAATTGGTTACGGCGACTCCAGCGGATTTGGGCGAGCATCGGGCGCGACAACATCTCGATCATGTCGGCCGGCATCGCCTATTACGCGATGCTGTCGATTTTTCCCGGCATGTCGGCCATGGTGTTGAGCTACGGCCTCGTCGCCGACCCGCTGGCGATCGAAAGCCATGTCTCCTCGCTCGCCGGGGTCCTGCCGAGCGAGGCGCTGAAGCTACTTGCCGATCAGCTTCACGCGCTGGTCAGCGCGCCCACCGAAAAGCTCGGCATCGGCCTTATCGTCAGCGTCCTGATCGCGCTGTGGAGCGCGACGAGCGGCACCAGCGCGATCATGAACGCGCTGACGATTGCCTATGAGGGCAAGGAAGATCGCGGCATCCTGCATTTTTACGGGCTGGCGATCGGGCTGACGATCGGTGGCGTGGTGTTCGGCCTCCTGGCGCTTGTGCTGATCGCCGGCGTCCCGGCGGCGGCGGCAAACCTGCCGTTCTCCCCGTTTTGGCACAAGCTCCTGCCGCAGCTGCGCTGGCCGATGTTGGCGATCCTGTCGTTCGTCTGGCTGGCGACGCTCTATCGCGTGGCGCCCAACCGCGAGCGTCCAGCCTGGGATTTCCTGCGCGCCGGGACCATCGCCGCGAGCCTCTTATGGCTCGCCGGATCGGCCGCCTTCTCTTTCTATGCCTCGCATTTCGGGTCCTACGACCGGACCTACGGCTCGGTCGGCGCCGTGGCGATCATGCTCGTCTGGCTCTACGTCACCGCCTATATCACCTTGGTGGGCGCCGAATTGAACGGCGAACTGCTGCGGGGCGACCCTGCCGAACCCGACGACGAGGGCGCCCGCGCAGCGGGAAAGGTCAACGTGCCCACGCAAGCCGGGAAGAGGGCGCCCGCCTTTTCGCGTGATTGGAGGGAACCGGCCGGCCCCGAGTAACGTTCTCATGTTCAAACGAGGAGCGTGAGTGCCTCGTTGCTGTCCGGGTGAGCCTATCGGGCCTCCGGTAGCGGGGGCGCAGGATGCCGGACTATCCGAAATACACCACCACGGTGATCGGCGCTCACAGCGTCCCGCGCTGGTACGAGGCGCTCGACCGTCTCGTGACGCTGGGACAACTCCAGCCCGCCGACATCGGCGACGCGCAATACCGCGCGATGCAGGCCGCGATTCTCGAACAGGAAATCGCCGGCATCGACGTCATCACCGGCGGCGAGTTGCATCGCCGCACGCATAACCGGCATTCGCCGCCGAATGCGATGCTCAATCATTTCTGGCAGAAGATCCCGGCCTTTCACGGTGTTACGCGGCCTAAGCCGATCACCGCGCACGACCCCAACGTCACCCATCCGGCCGCGATCTGCCGCGGGCCGGTCAGCGACTCGACCGATCTCGGCCTCGTTGACGAATTTAATTTGGTCTCCGAGTACGCGCGCAAGCCGGTCAAGGTGACGATGACCGGCCCCCATCTCCTCGCCGCCGTCGCCTACGACGAGCATTACGGTGACATCGGCCGGATGATGCTCGATCTCGGCAAGCTGCTGCGCCAAAACTTCAAGCGGCTCGCCGCCGCCGGCTGCAAGCACATCCAGATCGACGAGCCCTACTTCACGCCGGCCAGCGACCACGAGATCGGCGCCGCGGTCGAGGCCATCAATCTGGCGATCGAGGATCTGCCCGACGACATCCACGTCTCGGTGCATATTTGCCAGGGCAACTACGCGGTCGGCGCCGATTACGACGGGCAGATCGGCCATCGCTATTTCGACGTCGGGCGCTACAAGGCCGATCTGGCCTGCGGGATCGAGTGCGACTCATTCCTGATCGAGCATGACATGACGCACCATTTCGAGGGCCTACTCGGCAACAAGCAACTTGGGGTCGGCGCGGTCGACGTGCAGGCGCCGAACATCGAGAGCGCCGAGCTTGTCGCCGATCGCATCCGCGCGTATCGCTGGCTGGCGCCGGAGCAGACCATCATCACCAGCTCGTGCGGGCTCAACCATCTGCCCCGGCATATTGCCTTGGGCAAGCTGCGGGCGATGACCGAGGCGAAATCAATTCTGATGGGCGCGAACTAGACCCGATGGACGATTCCGACTACCCGCGCGACCGCATCGAGCGGCGACTGCGCGCCACCGAGGAGCGGTTTCGGCTGGCCCAGGCCGCCGGCGGCATTGGCTGGTTCGAGTGGGATTTGTCGAGCGACGAATGGGAATGGACGCAACCCGTGGCGCGGCTGTTCGGCTTTGGCGCGAATGGACCGGGGCGCTCCTTCGCCGACTGGGAGCGGACGATCTTTGCCGATGACGCACCCAAAGTGCGTGCCGCGGTCGCGGCCGCGGTGGAAACCGGCTCGTATTATGCCGAATTCCGCGTCAAGCATCCCGACGGCAGCCTGCATTGGATCGCCGGCAAGGGTGAATGCACCAAAGACGCTGACACGAGCACGGCTTGGATCGCCGGGGTTTATTACGAGATCACCGAGCGCAAGGCGCTGGAAGCCCGCCTGCTCGGCCTTAACGAGACGCTGGAGGGGCGCGTCGCGGAGGTCCGCGAGGAAGCGCGGACGCTCGAAATCCTCAACCGCACCGGGGCGGCGCTCGCCGGCGAACTCAGCCTCCAGCGGCTGGTCCAGACGGTCACCGACGCCGGCGCCGAGCTGGCCGGCGCGGAGTTCGGCGCGTTCTTCTACAACGCCGCCGATGCGGAGGGCGAGAGCTACACGCTCTTCGCGCTGTCGGGCGCCCCGCGCGAGGCGTTCGAGAAATTCCCGTCGCCGCGCAATACCGCGATGTTCGAGCCGACCTTCCGGGGCCTCGGACCGGTCCGCTCCGACGACATCCTCGCCGACCCGCGATACGGCCAGAACGCGCCCCATTACGGCATGCCGCCGGATCACCTGCCGGTGCGCAGCTACCTCGCGGTGCCGGTCGTGTCGCGTTCGGGCGAAGTGATCGGCGGCCTGTTCTTCGCCCATCGCGAAACCGGCAAATTCACCGAGCGGGCGGAGCGGATCATTGTCGGCGTCGCCGCCCAGGCCGCGATCGCGCTCGACAACGCCCGGCTTTACGAGGCGTCGCAGCACGAGCTGACGGCGCGGCGCGCGGCGGAAGCAGAATTGCAGCGGATCAACGAGACCCTCGAAGAGCGGGTGAGCGAGGAGATCGGGCAGCGCCAGCAGATGGAAGAGACGCTGCGCCAGGCGCAGAAGATGGAGGTCATCGGCCAGCTCACCGGGGGCGTCGCCCACGATTTCAACAACCTGTTGATGGTGATTCTCGGCAATCTCGAAACGGTGCAACGCCGCCTGTCGGCCGACCACGAGCTCCAGCGCCTGGTATCGGCCGCGATCGGCGGCGCCTCGCGCGCGGCGCAGCTCACCCAGCGCCTCCTGGCCTTCGCGCGCCGTCAGCCGCTGGCGCCCGAGATTCTGTCACCCAACAAGCTGGTCGCCGACATGTCCGACCTGCTGCGCCGCGCGCTCGGGGAATCGATCGGGATGGATATGGCCTTGGCCGCGCGGGTATGGAACACGTTCGCCGACACGAACCAGCTCGAAAACGCGCTGATCAACCTCATCGTCAACGCGCGCGACGCGATGCCGCAGGGCGGCCGGCTGTCGATCGAAACCGGCAATTGCTATCTCGACGAGGCCTATTGCGCGCGCGAGCACGATGTTTCGCCCGGCGAGTATGTCGGCATCTTTGTCACCGACACCGGCAGCGGCATGTCCGAGGAGGTGATGGCCAAGGCGTTCGAGCCGTTTTTCACCACCAAGGACATCCAGGGCACCGGGCTCGGCCTCTCGCAGGTCTACGGCTTCGTCCGACAATCCGGTGGGCATGTGAAGATCTACAGCGCGATCGGCGAGGGGACGAGCATCAAGCTCTACTTCCCGCGGCATGAAAGCGCCGCCGCCGCGCCAACCGCGCCGGAGCGCGATGTCGTCCGGTCGCCGCGCGCCAAGCGGGGCGACACCGTGCTGGTCGTCGAGGACGATCCCGATGTGCGCGAACATACGGTCGATGTCACCAAGGAGCTCGGCTACCGTGTGGTCAGCGCCGCCGACGCGACCGCCGCGCTGCAGCTTTTGGATTCCCACCCGGAGCTGCGGCTGCTCTTTACCGATGTCGGTCTGCCGGGAATGAACGGGCGCCAGCTCGCGGAGGAGGCGATGCGCCGGCGACCCGACATGAAGGTGCTGTTCACCACCGGCTATGCGCGTGACGCAATCGTGCATGATGGGCGGCTCGACCCGGGACTAGAAGTCGTGCTCAAACCGTTCAGCTATTCTGATCTGGCGGTGAAGATCCGCCGAGCCCTCGACAGTTGACGACAAACCCGACGGAGCTGCCAGCCGTGAAAACCAAAATCCTCGTCGTCGACGACAACCGCGAGGTCTGCCGCACCGTCGCGGACATGCTCGGCGCGATGGGCGCGCAGATCTACGAGGCGTTCGACGGGACCGAGGCGCTGGGCGTTTTCGACAAGAACCAGATCGACCTCGCGATCGTCGATTTGTTGTTCGCGGGGCCGGTGTCGAGCGAGATCGTCGTGCAGCACGCCCAGCTGCGGAAATGCCCGGTCATCACGATGAGCGGCACGCTGGCCTCCGACCCGCGCGGCCGCGATCTGGGAACGCCGCATCTGCTCAAGCCGTTCCGCACGCAACAGCTTGTGAGCCTGGTCGAGAAGACGCTCGCCCAACGCGGCCGGCCGTCGATAGTGCTTTGAGGACATTACTTTCGGCCTGATCGGCCAGTGCATCCACCAGGTCGAGAGCTAGGCCCGGGTGACGACCGGGCGGCGTAGTCGACATGTCTGAACGGGAAACTGTCGGTGCGGCTTTCGCGCAAACTGATCGTGAAGCTGGGCGCCGTGGTCGGCGTTGGCCTCGCGGCAGGTTTGACGGCTATGAAACCATATAGCCGACGATAAATAATACGACAACGAGCGCGATCGAGATTGCCAGGATATAGCGAACCACCCCTTCCTTGGAAGCGGAACGCGCCTTGGTCGGCGACTCGACGATGCGGTCGGGCATAGCGGTTGCCTTGATGGTTGATCCCTATGCGAACGGGGCGACGGCGCCGATCGATCCCTTTGGATTGCCGCGAGGCGCTGCGCTTAAGCGCAGCGCCTCGGACAGGCTCCCGAGGCGATAGGGCTTGCGCAGGATCGACAGCGTGTCGTCGAGCAGCTCCTGCTCCGGCGCATAACCGGTGGTCAGCAGCACCGCGATATGCGGATAGGCGACGCGCCAGCGCGACGCCGTTCATCGCGCCGCGCGTCACGATGTCGCTGAAGACAACGCTGATGTCCTTTTCCGACTCCAGCCGCTCCAGCGCGGCGGCGGCATTTTCCACGCGGCTGACCTGATAGCCGAGCTCTTCGAGGAAGGCGGCGGTGACCTCCTGCACATCGTGATTGTCTTCGACCAGCAGGCTCCGTTCCGAGCCGCTCGCGCTCCTCCTCGCGCTGCGCCTCCGCCGGGGTGACGGGGGCGCCTGCCTTCATAGCTTCGACACTTAAGCCGCGTACCCCGCTGGCGCCTGCTCGGACTTGTCGAAGTCGAATTCGACTTTGCCGCCGTGCGGGTCGTCGAAGAACAGTTGCCAGAGGCCGCCGCGGACGGTCTCGGCCGGCAGGCGCCGCAATTCCCATTTGACCTTGGCCTTGTCGAGCTTGGCGGCGGTACCCGGCAGGTCGGTCGCGGTGAACGCCATGTGGTCGATGACGCCGGCGCGGTGTTCGTGGAGCTCGTTGCGGTGGATCACGTGCAGGATCGGCTGGTCGCCGACCCACAGCCAGTAGCCAGGGAACTGGAAGTTCGGCCGGTCGCCGACCTCGAAGCCGAGCAGGTCGCAGTAGAACTTCTTGGTGACCTCGAGGTCGTCGCTCAGCACCGTGAAGTGGTTCATGCCCTGGACGCTCATCCGACATCTCCTGTGGCAGGCTAATCCGTCGCTATCCTAGCACGGAAATCGCCAAAGGGCGCCAAGCCGTCAATCGTCCGCGCGGCTCACCCTGCGCGTGCTATGGGTATGTCGAAGCACATTGCGGCGGGAGGGAAACGATGGTGCGAAGCGGTCTGGCGGCTTCCTTGCTCGGCGCCCTCGTTTGGGCGCTCGCCCCGGGCGCGGCGGTGGCGCAGAAATCGGGCGGCGTCCTCAAAATCTACCATCGCGACAGCCCGGCCAGCATGTCGATCCACGAGGAAGGCACGATCGGCGTCATCCTGCCGATGATGGGCGTGTTCAACAATCTCGTCCTCTACGATCAGAAGGTGCCGCAGAACAGCTCCGCCTCGATCGTCCCCGATTTGGCGACGAGCTGGTCGTGGAACCCCGACTACACCGCGCTCACCTTCAAGCTGCGCGACGGGGTCAGGTGGCATGACGGCCAGCCCTTCACCGCCGCCGACGTCAAATGCACCGTCGATCTCTTGACCAACCAGGGCAAGGACAAGCTGCGCCTCAATTACCGCGAAAGCTGGTGGGTCAACGTCGCCGAGACCACCGTCAACGGCGACCGCGAAGCGACTCTGCATTTGAAGCAGCCGCAACCGGCGGTGCTGGCGATGCTGGCCTCGGGCTACACGCCGATCTATCCGTGCCACGTCTCGCCGGCGCAGATGCGGCAGCACCCGATCGGCACCGGCCCGTTCAAATTCGTCGAGTACAAGCCCAACCAATACATCAAGCTGGCGAAAAACCCGGACTACTGGAAACCGGGGCGGCCCTATCTCGACGGCGTCGAGTACACGATCATCCCCAACCGCTCGACCGCGATCCTCGCCTTCATCGCCGGCCAGTTCGACATGACCTTCCCCTACGAGGTCACTTTTCCGCTGTTGAAGGACATCAAGGCGCAGATGCCCCAGGCGGTCTGCCAATCGGGCCCGGCGACCGAGTCGATCGGCGTGCTGATGAACCGCACCAAGCCGCCTTTCGACAACGCCGATGTGCGCGAGGCGGTGGCGCTGACCCTCGACCGCAAATCTTTTATCGACATTCTGGGGCAAGGCGAAGGCGATATCGGCGGCGCGCTGCTGCCGCCGCCGGAGGGCGTGTGGGGCATGCCGGCCGAACGGCTGGCGACCTTGCCCGGCTATGGCGGCGACATCAAAGCGAACCGCGACAAGGCGCGCGAATTGATGAAAAAAGCCGGGTACGGCCCCGACAAGCACCTCGCGGTCAAGCTCTCGGTGCGCAACCTCGCGGTCTACCGCGACCCCGGCGCGATCCTGCTCGACCAGATGAAGGAGGTCTGGATCGACGGCGAGCTCGAGACCATCGAGACCGCCAACTGGGTGCCCAAATTGATCCGCAAGGATTTCATCATGGGTCTCAACGTGCTCGGCAACGCGGTCGACGACCCCGACGTGACCTTCTACCAGAACTATGTCAGCCCCTCGAAGCGCAACTACACCGGCTACAACGACCCGGAATTCGACAAGCTCGTCGACCGGCAGTCGCGCGAGACCGACCCCGAAAAGCGCCGGAAGCTGGCGTGGTACGCCGACTACAAGCTGCAGCAAGGCCTCGGCCGGCCGATCGTCTATCATCTGCGCGCGGCGACCTGCTGGCAGCCGCAGGTCAAGGGCGTCACCTTGATGGTCAACAGCCAATACAACGGCTGGCGCATGGAAGATTGGTGGCTCGACCGCTGAGGCTCCGGATCGCCCGGCGCCGCTCCGCGTTTAGCAAATAACCGGAGAGAGGTGTCGCCATGTATGTCGCTCGGTTTTCCTATGATGTGCTGCCGATCAACCGGCAGAAGGCGCTCGACTTCATCCGCAAGGAGGTCGCGGCCGCCACCCACAAGGGCAAGCAGGCGCGGCTCCTGGTGCCGCTGACCCGCGGGGCGGCCGGCAGCCCGGCGTTGCAGTTCGAGCTCGTGCTGAAGAGCCTCGACGAGCTCGACACCTTCCGGCAGCGCGGCTTCGGCTCGAAGGATGACGTGCAGGACTGGATGCACGCCTTCAGCGACATCTTGACTTCGCCGCCGTCGATCGAGCTGCTGCGGATCGAGGTGTAGGTTCGTTCGGGGCGAAGCCCCTATCCGGCCGCCCCGCAATCGCAGGCGACATGGAAGATGCGCGCCGCGGTAGCGCCGAGGATCGCCTCGCGCTCCGCCGTCGTGAGCGCGGTTCTGTCGACGAGGCCGCACGGGTCGGGGTCGCCGATGCCGAACGGATAGTCGGAGCCGAGCATCACTTTGTCGGCGCCGGCCACGTCGCACAGGAACCTGAGCGCCAGCGGCTCGAACAGCACGGTGTCGAAATAAAGCCGGCGGAAATTCTCGTCCGGGTCGGCGTATTCGGGGTGGATCGCCCTGTTGCGTTTCAAGCGGCCGAGCGCGTAGGGGAGCGCGCCCCCGGCGTGCGACAGCAGGAGGCTCACCCCCGGGAAGCGGGTCAGGTGGCCGGAGAACAGCAACCTTGCCGCCGCGATCGTCGTGTCGGCGAGGCGGCCGACCGCGTTGATCAGATCGTAGCCGTCGAGCCGGTCGTCGCTGCAGATGTAATGCGGGTGCAGGAAAATCCCCGCCTGGCGCGCCGATGCCACCTCCCAGAACGGGTCGAGCGACGGGTCGTCGAGATTGCCGCCGCTGCCCTTCGGCTGGGTCGCGATCATCGCGCCGTGAAACCCGGCGTCGAGCGCCTCTTCGAGCACCCTGGCGGCCAGCCTGCCGTCCTGCAGCGGCACCGTGGCGAGCGCGCCGAGCGCCGGCAGCGCCGCCGCGTCCTTCGCCATGTGCTCGTTATAGAACCGCGCCCAATCGGCCCCTTCTGCGGCCGGCAAATCATAACCGTAGACATCGGTCCAGCCGCCGACGAGCTGGCGGTCGATCCGCGCTTTCGACAGCCACTCGCTGCGCTGGGCAAGATCGTGCAGGCGCGGCTGGATCGGCCGCCCCGGCCCGCCCGCCGCGAACTCCAGGCGCGGCGCCGCCGCGT
>Ga0209483_1001716_pt1 | contig 16302 bp, 13 predicted proteins | sample NGEPerA_FD_184508 | JGI IMG/M metagenome (GOLD analysis project Ga0209483, IMG submission 184508) | Arctic peat soil microbial communities from the Barrow Environmental Observatory site, Barrow, Alaska, USA - NGEE PermafrostL2-A... | ecosystem: Environmental > Terrestrial > Soil > Wetlands >... | reverse complement strand
GATCATCGGCGCCGCCGAGGCCGCCGGCGCCAACCAGGTCCAGATCAGCCTCAACCGTGGCGCGCTGCCGCATGAGATGTTCATGGAGCAGATCCGCCGCTTTGCGCGCGACGTGTTACCGGCCTTGCAAGCCCATGAGGTGCGTCGGGTACCGCTGGCGGAGGAAGTCGTGGCATAGCGGCTGTTGAATATTCAAATACAAAATGAGTGTCGGCCTTCCGGTAACGACACCGCGGCAAGAGATCAGGGGGAGAACACCATGAGTGCGGAAGCAAGATCGCCGGTCGAGGAAGCGCTGGAAACCCAGCCCTTCGGCCCGTTGCAATTGCGCGTCGTGCTGCTCTGCGCGCTGGTGCAGGCCTTCGACGGCTTCGACCTCGGCACCATCGGGATGGCGGCGCCATCGCTGTCGAAGGCCTGGGGCGTCGCGCCGCCGCTGTTCACCACCGCGTTCGTGATGTCGAGCGTCGGCATCCTGTTCGGAGCGCTGTTGTCGGGCCCACTCGGCGACCGATTCGGGCGCAAACCGCTGCTGGTCGTCAGCGTCGGCTTCATCGCCGTGTTCTCGGTGCTCAGCGCGTTTGCCTGGTCGATCCCCTCGATCACCGCGATGCGGTTCCTGACCGGGATCGGCATTGGCGGCGCCATGCCGGTGACGGTGGCGCTGACCTCCGACTACAGCCCGATCCAGCGGCGCGCCACGCTGATCATGCTGATGTTCTGCGGCAATACGCTCGGCGGCTTTCTTGGCGGGCAATTGGTGGCGCAGATCCTGCCCATTTTCGGCTGGCAAAGCATCTTCCTGTCGGGCGGCATTCCGCCGCTGCTGCTGGTTCCCATCCTGATGCTGTTTCTGCCGGAGTCGCCGCGATTCCTGATCGCCCATCACGTGCAAACGCCAGCCGCCCAGGAAATTCTGCGGCGGCTCAATATCAACGCGCAAATGGTGGCGTCGAAACTGGTCGATGTCGCCCGCGGCAATCCGGTCCGGCAGCTGTTCACCGGCGGCCTCGCAACCGCGACGCTGCTGCTCTGGATCTCTTTCTTTGCCAACCTCTTGAACCTCTATCTGTTCAGCTACTGGATGCCCACGGTCCTCAATTTGTCCGGCCTGAAGCCGGAGACCGCGGTGTTCTATGCCAGCATGTTCCAGCTCGGCGGCATTCTGAGCACGCTGCTGCTCGGTCCCATGATCGATCGCTTCGGCGCGCCGCGCGTACTGGCCTGCAGCTTCGCCTCGGGCGTGATCTTCGTGCTCGCGATCGGCCTCAATACCCTGCCGGCGCCGTTCATCATGATCCCGATTTTCGGCGCGGGGGCCGCGATCATCGGCAGCCAGCTCGGCGCCAATGCAATGGCGGCCGGACTGTATCCGGCGCGCATCCGCGCAACCGGCATCGGCTGGGCGCTGGGCGTTGGCCGGCTCGGCGGCATCGCGGGTCCGGCGATCGGCGGCGCCTTGCTGGCGTTCGGCCTGCCGCCGAAGCAGATCTTCCTCTGCGCCTGCGGGCCGGCGCTGATCGCCGCCTGCGCCACGATTCTGTTGACGGTGAAGGCGGCCTCTCCGCGCGATGTGGAGGCGCCGGCGTAAACGGCATTTATGTTACGAATTTCGGCGTCGGCGCCCGGTGCAGGTATGCGGCGGCCGTCTACCCGTCGAGCCGGCAGCGCCATGGACTTCGAGGCCAATCCGGTTAGCCTTGAAGGCTGCCGGAAACACGAGGCATATCATGACGGCTGACGCCGCCACATCACAACAGCGGCCAACCGACGCGGAGACGGTTTTCGATGCCATCGTCGTCGGTGCCGGCTTCGCCGGCATGTACATGCTGCATCGCCTGCGTGGGCTTGGCTTTTCGGCGCGGGTGTTCGAGGCCGGCGGCGGGGTCGGTGGCACCTGGTACTGGAACCGTTATCCCGGCGCGCGTTGTGACGTCGAGAGCATGCAATACTCGTTCTCCTTCTCGGAAGAACTGGACCAAGAGTGGAACTGGTCGGAGAAGTACGCGCCGCAGCCCGAAATCCTCTCTTACGCCAACCATATCGCCGATCGTTTCGATCTTCGCCGGCATATCGTGTTCGATACGCGTGTCGTCGCGGCGACCTTCGATGAGGAAGGCAGTTGCTGGCGCATCGAGACCGACCGCGGCGACCGGGTCAGCGCCAAATTCTGCATCATGGCCGTCGGCTGCCTGTCGGCGCCGAACCGCCCCGCCTTCGCGGGCCTCTCGGATTTTCGCGGGCCCGTCTACCACACCGGCGAATGGCCGCATGAAGGCGTCGACTTCACAGGCCTCAGGGTCGGCGTAATCGGTACCGGCTCTTCCGCGATCCAGTCGATCCCGGTGATCGCGCAGCAGGCCGTGGAGCTGACGGTGTTTCAGCGCACCGCGACCTGGTCGGTGCCGGCCGGGAACGAGACGCTGACGCCGGAATACCGGCAGTCGGTCAAGGCCGACTATCCGTCGCTGCGCGCGAAGGCGCGGGCGCGTCCGACCGGCTTTTATTTTCTGTTCAATACCGAGCCGGCGCTGGAGACCGAGCCCGGAGACCGCGAAAAACTATACGAAGAGGCCTGGGCGCGCGGCGGCCTGCCCTTTCTCGGCTCGTTCGGCGATCTCTTGTTCGAAAAGACCGCCAACGACACCATCGCCGACTTCACCCGCCGCAAGATCCGCGGCATCGTCAAGGATCCGGTTACCGCGGAGCTGCTGTGTCCCGAGAATGTGTTCGGCTGCAAACGACTCTGCGTCGATACCAACTATTTCGCGACCTACAATCTGCCGCATGTCAAACTGGTCGACGTCTCCAAAACGCCGATCGAACGTTTTACGGCCGATGGCATCGAGGTCGGCGGTGTCGAATACAAGTTCGACGCGATCGTCAGCGCCACCGGCTTTGCCGCCATGACGGGATCGTTCGACAAGATTGCGATCACCGGCCGCGGCGGCCTGACGCTTGCGGAAAAATGGCGCGCCGGTCCGCGCGCCTATCTCGGCATCGCCTCGTCGGGCTTCCCCAACCTGTTCATGATCACCGGACCCGGCAGCCCCTCGGTGCTCGCCAGCATGATCCAGGCCATCGAGCAGCATGTCGACTGGCTCGCGGACTGCATGGGCCATATGCGGGACGTTGGCGCTGCCACCATCGAGCCTGTTGTCGCCGACGAGGACGCCTGGGTCGAGCACGTCAACGACGTATCGACGGTCTCGCTGCGATCGACCTGCAGCTCCTGGTACGTCGGCACCAACATCTCGGGCCGCCCGCGCGTGTTCATGCCCTATATCGGCGGCTTCCCGATCTATGTGCAGAAGTGCAACGAGGTGATGAACGGCGGCTTCGAGGGCTTTGTGCTGGATGGCGCCAAGGACAGCAACGCAGCGCCCAAGGTTCGCTACACCGAGCGCTGGCGGGTGCCGCTCGATATCGATGTCATTTCACCGGCCGCGGTTGCCGCGCGGCGGGTGCCGATGGTCTGACTGGATAGCGACGCTGTAGCGACCGAAATACTGCGTCGCGTAACGAGGCTTTGTGCCACTTCCGGACTTTCGCCTTCCATTTCTTGAGAGCCGCTTGAGCGCCTATCCCGGCTCCATTCCCTGTGACTTGATGACCGGAATGGCCGCAGGCGTACCGAAGAATTTCAACAGATCCCGCGCGGCAGCCGGCTCTTTGGATTGTGCGCTCACCCCGGCGGCGAACTGGAAACGATATTGGATGTCCGGCGGAAGCGGGCCAACCAGCTCAACTCCGGGCGTGGTCAAAATCTGGGTGAGCACCACAATGCCGAGCTCCAGCTCACCCTTGGCGACAAGCTCGGAAACGATATCGGAGTCCGGCACGGTGATTTTTGACTTCAGCTCGTCCGTCATTCCCAGCCGCTCGATCAACTCGCCCACGCGGTTGACCTTGATGTAGCCGATGGATTTCGCGTTGCGCAGCGCCTGCTTGAATGCAGCGACGGTGCTGATATCCGGCTTTGGCGCGCCTGCCCGCGTTTCTACCCCCATACTGGTATGGAGGAGATCGATGCGGCTGTCTGCGAGCAGCTTTCCGCTTTTGACCAACCCGTCAATGAGGGGAGGACCGGTGATCAGAATGTCGAAACTCTCGCCGCTGTTGATGCGTTCCACGAATCTGGGACCGAAGCCTGTTATGACGTTGAGCTTGTTTCCCGTGGCGCGTTCGAATTCCGCACTGATCTTTTCCAGGACCGTTGCGCCCGCCCTTGCCGTAAAGACCTTGATTTCAGCCGCATTTGCCCGCGGGCCGACCACGGCGAGCAGCACGAGCGCGCTTGCGGTCAACTTTCTCACGAGCCGCCCCGGCGTTTACACAAGATAGAGCAGTCTAACGTGCTTGCGGATGACCTGAAAAGGCCTCGCAGACGTGATGGGGCATTTTCGGTCGAGCCGGCCAGTCTTGCCGGCCTTCATCCAGCTTGTATCGATACGGCTGTGGCTGGGCGTCAATGAGTCCACGCCCTGGCTGCGTCAGCGCGGCACGACCGCCGTCGCCTCGATCTCGACCCGCGCCGCCTGCTCGACCAGACGCACGACCTGGACCAGCGCCATCGCCGGATAATGCGCGCCGAAGATCTCGCGATAGACCTGACCCAGCGCCTTCAGGTTGGCTAGATACTCCTCGATGTCGACGACATACCAGGTGAGCCGCACGAGGTGTTCGGGCCGGGCACCGCCTTCGGTCAGGATCGCCGCGATGTTGGACAGCGTCTGGCGGACCTGCGCCACAAAACCCTCGGGCAGATGGCCGTGATGATCCCAGCCGATCACGCCGCCGGTGACCACTAGCCGGCCGTCGGCGGCCATGCCGTTGGCATAGCCCTTCGGCGCGGGCCAGCCGCTCGGCTGCAGGATTTGCGGACCGGCTAACGGCGCATCCTTCGCCATCGGCAGGACCGCCAGCGTGGGCGCGTTCGGCGTGCTCACGAAATTCTCTCCATCGCGTCAGTATGCTTCATTCCGCGGCCATGCCGGCCGAGGGGCGGCCTTGCTGCGCCATCTGCCGCAGCGCATAGCGCTTCAGCTTGCCGGTTTCGGTCTTCGGCAATTGCGCGACGAATTCGATCGCGCGCGGATATTTATACGGCGCGATCGCGCGCTTGACGTGGTCCTGCAATTCGCTCGCCAGTGCCCCGTCCGCCTCGATTCCGGCGACGGCGACCACATAGGCCTTGACGATCATGCCGCGCGCCTCGTCGGGCGCGCCGACCACGCCGCATTCGGCAACTGCCGGATGCGTCAGCAACGCCGCTTCGATCTCGGGACCGGCGATGTTGTAGCCGGAGGAGACGATCATGTCGTCCGAGCGCGCCACGAAAGAGAACCGTCCCTGCTCGTCGCGCACAAAGGTATCGCCGGTCAGGTTCCAGCCATCGCGCACATAATTCGATTGCCTGCTGTCGGCGAGATAGCGGCATCCAGTGGGACCGCGCACCGCGAGCCGGCCGGCGGTGCCATCAGGCAATTCGTTCATGTCGGCATCGACGATCTTTGCCTCGTAACCTGCAACCGGGCGTCCGGTCTTGCCGGCGGCGGCATCGCCGACACGGTTGGTGATGAAGATATGCAGCAGCTCGGTCGAGCCGATGCCGTCGAGAATTGGTTTTCCGGTCTTGCGGGTCCAGCTCTCGAACACCGGCGCCGGCAAGGTCTCGCCCGCGGACACCGCCAGCCGCAGCGACGACAAATCAGCGCCCTTGTCCATCGCGGCCATCATCGCGCGGTACGCCGTCGGCGAGGTGAAGCAGATCGTGGCCTTGTAGGCCTCGATGATCCTCACCATTTCCGGCGGCGCCGCGTTTTCGAGCAGCGTCGCGGTCGCACCGAACCGCAGCGGAAACACCGCAAGGCCGCCGAGGCCGAAGGTGAAGGCGAGCGGCGGCGAGCCGACGAAGACATCGTCCGGCGTCACCCGCAGCACTTCCTTCGCGTAACCGTCCGCGACGATCAGGAGGTCGCGATGGAAATGCATGGTGGCCTTTGGCTCACCGGTGGTGCCCGAGGTAAATCCCAATAGCGCGACGTCGTCGCGGCCGGTCTTGACCGCATCGAACCGCACCGGCTTGTTCAACGCCACACGATCGAGTTCGGCGTCATGGTTCGAGGTGCCGTCGAAATTTACCACCTGCTTGAGGAACCTGCTGGTCTTGGCGCAGGCCACCAGTTCGTCGGCGATGCGGCTATCGGTCAGCGCCAGCGCGATCTCCGCCTTGTCGACGATTTTTGCCAGCTCGCCGGCGCGCAGCATCGGCATGGTGTTGACGACGACGGCGCCGGCCTTGGTGGCCGCAAGCCACGCCGCGACCAGCGCCGGATTGTTACCCGAGCGGATCAACACGCGATTGCCGGGCTTGACGCCGTAATTCTCCACCAGCGCATGCGCCAGCCTGTTCGACCAGTCCGCCAGTTCCTTGTAGGTACGCTGGCGGCCGTTGCCGATCAGCGCGATGCGGTCGCCCATGCCCTGCTCGACGATGCGATCGGTCAGTTCGACTGCGACATTGAGGTATTCCGGATATTGAAACTCCGGCCGGTCGAGCCGCATTTCCGGCCATTGATCCCTCGGCGGCAGGTTGCGCCGCGAAAAATCATCGACGTGGCCCGATGGGCCGAGGTTGGGGATTGGATCCGACATCTGCATTGCCCCTGTGTTCGGGGATGAAGGCCGCCTGGCGGCACTTTAGTCCTAGATATTTTATACTTAAAACAATTGAGCGCAAGTGCAGGGGCGCGAAAATCCAACGCTTTTATCGCCCCGCCAGTTGCTTCAGCCGCGCGACCATCGACGAGCCGGGATCGGCCAGCGGCGCGATCGCGGTGAAATGGTTGGCGCCGGCAACGGTGCCGAAGCGCGTCGCAAGGCCGGCCGAGCCCCAGGTATCGACGATGGACCGGCTTTGCCGGAAATATTCCGATGGCTCGCGCTCTCCGACGACGGCATCGAGGCTTCCGCGCAACGGCGCCTTCCAGAACAGCGGGCTCGCGGCCTTCGCCGTTATCAGGTCGAGACGCAACGCCTTGTTGATGGAAGTTTCGACCAGCGGCACGAGGTCGAACAGGCCGGAAATCGCATAGGCCGCGATAACCGGGTTTTCCGGCATCGACGCGTCGAATTTTTTCCAGTCGGTCGCTAGCATGCAGGCGGCGAGATGGCCGCCCGCGGAATGGCCGGACATGACGAGCAGCTCGCCGAGCCGCGCTAGCTCGCGCGTGGCTTCGCGCATTTCGCCGATGATCCTGATAACGCTGACGCCAGGACAGAGATCGTAGCTTGGAACAGCGACGGCTATCCCGTGCGCGTTGAGACCCGCGGCGAGATGGCTCGACGACGAGGCGTCGAGCGCCTGCCAGTAGCCGCCATGGATGAAGACGACGATCGGACCGTCGCCACCTCCTTCAAAGAGATCGATGACATGCCGCGCGCCCGGCCCATAGCGGATCACGCGCGGGGGATGCCGTTCGCGATAGGCTGCCGCGTCCCTCGCCCAGCCGGCCATGATTTCAGGGTTTTCCGGCACCCGGGCCCGGTTGTTGTACTCGACCTCGTAGTCGATTGTCGCGCTCAAGGCTTTAAGCCCGCTTCTGCGCGGACTTTTGCGCCGAGCCCTTGGTCTTGGCCAACAGCCGCATCAACTCGCGGACGTCCTTCGGCGTCAGCTCCGAAAACAGGTCGGCGATCCAGGTCTCGTGCTCGGCCGCCATCCGGCGAAACTCGGCGCGGCCGATTTTCGTCAGCCGGATCACCTGGACGCGGCGGTCGGTGTCGGAGGTGCGGCGATCGAGATGGCCGGATTCGACGAGACGTTCCACGAGTCCGGTGACGTTGCCGTTGCTGACCATCATCCGCTTGGAGACATCCGACAGCGTCATGCCTTCGGGCGCCTTGTCGAGCTGCGCCATCAGATCGAAACGCGGCAACGTGACATCGAACCGCTCGCGCAGTCGGCTGCGCACCTCGCCTTCGATCAAGGTGGTGCAGGTCAACATGCGCAGCCACAGCCTGATTTCGTTGCCGTGATCTTCCGGCAGTTCGACGGCCTTGGTCTCGGAATCGAGGATCATGATGCAATCATACCCGCCCGGAAGCCGATTGATGCCGGCCTGTTGTTTTGACCTTCAAATAATTCAGCGAATGCGGCAAGTCAAAACGTCTGGCAACCGGCGCCACCGAACAGCCTTTTCCGCGATTCTTTAGGGTTCAAACAACTGGCGCGCCGTTTGCATGCGCGTTATACCGGGATCGACGCATGCCGCGGCTTTACTTGCGGCGACAACCATCCTCGGAATAAGCTTGGGACCACAGGGTTGTTGGTTTTGGTCCGGCGACGCGGGGGAAATGGTCATGCGACAGCAGTTGAAACTGGTCGGGCTGGCGGCGCTTTTGGGTATCACCGTCGATCCGGCGATCGCCCAGGAAAAACTCAAGATCGGCGTGATCGTGACGCTGTCGGGTCCGGCCGCAGCCCTCGGCCAGCAGGTCCGCGACGGCTTTGCGCTTGGGATCAAGGATCTCGGCGGCAAGATGGCGGGCCGCGATGTCGAGGTGATCGCGGTCGATGACGAACTCAAGCCCGACGTTGCGGTCACAAAAGTCAAAGGCCTGCTCGAGCGCGACCATGTCGATTTCGTGGTCGGGCCGATCTTCTCCAACGTGCTGCAGGCGATCCACAAACCCGTCACCGACAACAAGACCTTCCTGATCAGCCCCAATGCCGGCCCCTCCAGCTATGCCGGCAAGAACTGCAGCCCGTTCTTCTACGTCACCTCCTACCAGAACGACCAGGTGCATGAGATCCTCGGCAAGGTCGCGCAGGACCGCGGCTACAAGCGCGTCTATGTGATGGTTCCGAACTATCAGGCCGGCAAGGATTCGGTTGCCGGATTCAAGCTCGACTACAAGGGCGAGATCGTCGAGGAGAGCTATGTGCCGCTGGGCACGCTGGATTTCCAGGTCGAACTCTCCAAGATCGCCTCGCTCAAGCCCGACGCCGTCTTCACCTTCATGCCGGGCGGCATGGGCGTGGCCTTGGTCAAGCAGTACAAGCAGGCGGGCCTCGCCGATCAGATCCCGGTATTGTCCGCCTTCACCGTCGATGAATCGACCCTGCCGGCGCAGCAGGACGCCGCGGTCGGCATGTTCGGCGGCGCCGATTGGGCGCCCAACCTCGACAATCCCCAGAACAAGAAGTTCGTGGCGAGCTACGAGGCCGCCTATCACGGCGTGCCCGGCAGCTATGCCATGCAGGCCTATGACACCGCTGTCCTGATCGACAGCGCGGTGAAGGCGGTCAAGGGCGACCTTTCCAACAAGCAAGCGGTGTCGGCCGCGCTGAAGAAGGCCGACTTCATTTCGCTGCGCGGCGGCTTCAAGTTCAACACCAACGGCTATCCGATCCAGGATTTTTACCTGACCAAGGTCGCCAAGCGCGCGGACGGGAAATTCCAGACCGAGATCGTGCAAAAAGTGTTCGAGAATTACGGCGACCGCCACGCCAAGGAATGCACGCCGGGCAACTAAGCAATCGAGGGAGGGAAAACGACATGAAAGACGAGATCGCCGGCATCACCCGCGCCAATGATGGCATCCAGGGCATTTCCTGGAACATCCTCGGCCAGACCTATGTGCCGAAGAGCCGCTCCGAACATTCGTTTTCATGGCATGCGACGTTTCCGCCCGGCACCTTCGTGCCGCCGCATATCCATCCCGACCAGGACGAATATCTCTACATCCTCGAAGGCAAGCTCGACTTCATGCTCGATGGCGCCGACGAATCGGCGACCCCCGGCGACCTCGTGCGGCTGCCGATGGGCAAGCCGCACGGCATCTTCAACAAATCGCAGCAGAACGCGAAAACGCTGTTCTGGGTGTCGCCGACCCGCCGGCTCTACGATTTGTTCTGGGCCATCCACAACATGAAGCAGCAGAATCCCGAGGACGTGGTTCGGCTCGCCGCCGAGCACAACATCCACTTCCTGCCGCCGCCGCCGGCGTAGGGAAATCTCGGCCTCATGGTTCGAGACGCCCGCCTTCGCCCAAGGGGCGATGGCGTGCTCCTCACCCATGAAGGATTGAGATCAGTACGCGGAGATCCATAGTTCTTCATCCTGAGGAGCATCGCAAAGCGATGCGTCTCGAAGGATGGAGGCTCAAACGAACGTGCGTCCTACTGCCTCGCCACCACGCGCGCGGCAAAGCCCGCCTTGGCGGCATAGCCGCGCACGATCGCCTCGCGCGCCTCGTAATTGAGGATGGTGTCGACATCCGTAAAACCCTGCGGCGCCAGTTGCTCGATGGCGTCAATCACGCCTTCGGGGCCGCCGCGGCGGTTGGAGGCGACGATATCGGCCGTCATCGGCAGGCGTTGACGCTCATAGGCCATCAAGGCCTGACGCGGATGTTCCGACCGCGCCAGCGCGTCCGCCAGGCAGCGCGCGTCGAGCACGGCCTGCGAGGCGCCGTTGGAGCCGACCGGATACATCGGATGCGCGGCATCGCCGAGCAGCGTGACGCGGCCGCTGGACCAATAGGGCAAGGGATCGCGGTCGCAACAGGGATATTCCCAGAATTCCGGCGTCGCGCTCACCAGCTCCGCGAAATCGACCTGCGGAATCGAGAAGCCTGTGACGTAAGGCATCATCTCCTCGCGCCGGCCGAGGTTCGACCAATCCTCGCGTCGCGGCGGCGGCGAAGAGCCGTCGCCGATCCGCACCAGCACCGCCCAATTAGTGAGCCGGCTCGCCGGGCTTGAACCTTCCGCGATCGGGTAGACCACCGCCTTGGCGTTCAGGCCGCCCGCGATGATCATGGAGCGTCCGGTCAGAAACGCCGGCCAGTCGGTGGCGCCGCGCCACAGCATCAGGCCGTTCCAGCACGGCGGTCCCTCCTCGGGAAACAGCGTTTGCCGCACCTTGGAATGGATACCGTCGGCGCCGATCAGGATGTCGCCGCGCACGGTGTGCACATGCGCGCCGCTGCGATCGAAGAAATAGCCGGTGACGCCGCCCTCATCCTCTGTGAACGAACCGAGCCGGCAACCGGTGTGGATGGCGTCCGCGCCCAGCCGCTCGACCACGGCCTGATGAATGACGCTCTGCAGGCGGCCGCGATGGATCGAGAATTGCGGCACCTCATGGCCAGCATCGAGCCCGCGCTTTTCGTGCCAGACCTGCTGGCCGTGCCGCGTCAGATAAAACAGCTCATGGGTGCGGATCGCGACCTCATCGAGCCGGTCCAGCAGACCAAGCCCGGCCAGTTCGCGGATCGCATGCGGCAAGGTGTTGATGCCGACGCCGAGCTCGCGGATGGTGTCCGACTGTTCGAACAATTCGCTATCGATACCGCGCGCCCGCAACATCAGCGCGGTGGTAAGGCCTCCGATACCACCTCCGACGATAATCGCCTTCATCGCCCTGCTCCACGCAATACATTGACGCCAAGGTCTTGAAACCAGGGCCTCAGGCTCGCATGACCGGTCACTCCGCCGCAAGCGGCTTTGTCGTCTCCGCCTTCAGTTCGGCCCGGGTCTTGGGCTTAGCCTTAATTTTGAGGTCCTCGAAATCCTGCCGGTCGCGCACGCTGTTGCGGAAGATCTGTTCCCTGCCGGGCTGATATTGCGGCGGGCAGAACACGCCGTCGGCGCCGTACCAGGCCGCGGCCTTCAGGGTAAAGGCGGGATCGACCAGATGCGGCCGGCCCAGCGCCACCAGGTCGGCGCGGCCCGCGGCGAGGATGGTATTGACCTGATCCGCGCTCGTGATGTTGCCGACGCACATGGTGGCGACCCGGGCCTCGTTGCGGACCTGTTCGGAGAACGGCGTCTGGAACATGCGGCCATAGACCGGCTCGGCGTCGCGCACGGTCTGCCCGGTGGAGACATCGACCAGGTCGACGCCTGCTTCCGCAAACGCGCGCGCGATCGCAACCGCGTCGTCGCCGGTGATACCGCCCTCGGCCCAGTCGGTGGCGGAAATGCGCACCGACATCGGCTTGTGCGCCGGCCATGCCGCCCGCAATGCCTCGAATACCTCGAGCGGGAAACGCATCCGGTTGGCCAGCGAGCCGCCATAGTCGTCGGTGCGCTGGTTGGTCAGCGGCGAGATGAAACTCGCCAGCAGATAACCGTGGGCGCAATGCAGCTCCAACATGTCGAAGCCGCAGGCTTCGCCGCGCAGGGCCGCCTGCACGAACGACGCCTTGACCTTATCCATCGCGGCGCGGTCCATTTCGCGCGGCACCTGGCTGTCGGGAAAATAGGGGATCGGCGAGGCCGAGATCACGTCCCAACCGCCCTCCTCCAACGGACGATCCATCCCGTCCCACATCAATCTGGTGGCGCCCTTGCGGCCGGCATGGCCAAGCTGCAGTGCGATCTTGGCCGCGGAACTGCCGTGAACAAAATCGACGATGCGCCGCCACGCGGCTTGCTGCTCGTCGTTCCACAGCCCGGCGCAGCCGGGCGTGATGCGGGCGTCGCGGGAAACGCAGGTCATCTCCGTGAAGATCAGCCCGGCGCCGCCGATCGCGCGCGAACCATAATGCACCAGATGGAAATCGCCGGGCACGCCCTCTTTGGCCGAATACATGCACATCGGCGACACCACCGCGCGGTTGTTCAATTCCATTTCACGCAGTCGCAGCGGCTGGAACATCGGCGCGTCGGGTCTGTCGACGTTCACCTCGAATCCGCTGGCGCGAACCTGCCGCGCAAAGGCTTTGTCGACCTCGGCGACGAAGTCCGGCGCCCGCAGCGTCAGATTGTCATAGGTGATCGCTTTCGCGCGGGTCATGACGCCGAAGGCGAACTGCACGGGGTCGAAATTCCAGAACCGGTCGACATGTTCGAACCAGACCAGCGACACGTCGGCGGCGTGCTGGGTCTTTTCCACCTCCTCGCGGCGGCCATGCTCATATTGCGCAAGCGCGGCCTCGACCGTCGGCGCGTGCTGCATGGCATCCGCCAGCGCGATCGCGTCTTCCATCGCAAGCTTGGTGCCGGAGCCGATCGAGAAATGCGCGGTCGCCTTGGCGTCGCCCAGGAGCACCATGTTGTCCTTGACCCAGCGCTTGCTGCGGATCATCGGGAAATTGCGCCACATCGAGCGGTTGGTCAGCAGCGGATGTCCCTCGAGAAACCAGCCGAAAATCCTCGCCATCCGCTCCGCGGATTGCTTCTCGCTCAATCCCTCCAGCCCTGCGCGCTCAAAGGTTTCCGGATCGGTCTCGAAGATCCAGGTCGATCGGCCAACCTCATATTGATAGGCGTGTGCGATGAACGGGCCCCACTCGGTCTCCTGGAAGATGAAGGTGAAGGCATCGAGCGGGCGCGTCGAGCCCATCCATGCGAATTTGTTGGAGCGCAGATCAACCTCGGGCTGGAAATGCCCGATATATTTGTCGCGGAAACGGCTGTTGATGCCGTCGGCCAGCACCACGAGATCGGCATCGGCAAAGCGCGCCTCGTCCTCGATGTCGGCCTCGAACAAGAGGGTGACGCCGAGTTCTCGCGCCCGCTCCTGCAGGATCAACAGCAGCGTGCGGCGCGAGCAGCCGCAAAAGCCGTTGCCGCCGACGCGGTGCACCGTGCCGCGGAAGTGCACGGCGATATCGTCCCAATAGGCGAATTGCTGGGTGATGCGGCGATAGCTCGGCGCGTCGTATTTCTCGAAATTATCGAGGGTTGCGTCGGAGAACACCACACCGAAGCCGAACGTGTCGTCGGCGCGGTTGCGCTCATAGACCGTGATGTCGGCGTCGGCTCGCTGCTTCTTCAGCAAGATCGCGGCATAGAGTCCGGCTGGCCCACCGCCGATGATCGCGATTTTCATGGCAAGCCTCCGGAACCTCTGTCGACATGCAAATTATTTTAAGCCTAAAGGAATTGACAGGCAAGCGCCACCCCGGATTCCCCGATCGTGCCGCGAGGGTGGCCACTAAGTGCCTTCCATCATTAGGCTTTTCACGGCCCGCGGCAAGGCCGCAAAAAATTTTTGATTATCAGAAAATATTGCTTGGCGCCCGACCCAAATCACCCTATATGCCTGCCGTCTCGTTCCACAAAAGGGGCGTTTCGCGATCGTCACGGACGCGGAGCGGGATGCGATGGACGCCGATGGTGCTTCTGACGAGGGCACTTGAAGCGGACGGCAAAGGCGTGTGGTCCTGGCACCCCGACGCTGGTGTCAAGTTTGCGCTAAGGCGCGCAGGCGACGGTGGCCAAAAAGCCCGGCGCACCGAGGAGAGCGCGCTATAGCCGCTAAAGCCATTGCGTGGGGAATGCTGGGCTGACCCGGCTGAACCTGTAGTGACTATGCTCGTGTGCTTTTTCAACTTGCACGCGAGGCTGCGGGTGCGGCCAGCACCCGGCATTCCCCGCGCCCTTTTCATTGAAAGGGCGGAAGATAAACGAATACCTCGCGCAACCACATGCGGCGAGATCGCGAAGGCATGTCTCACCGTCATCCTTCGAGACGCATCGCTGCGCGATGCTCCTCAGGATGACGGAGTTGGCATGACGCGTGATGCGCCCTCAATTGCCCTGAAACACCGGCTTCGCCTTGTTCGCAAACGCCTCGAAAGCCCGCGTAAAATCCGCCGTCGTCATGCACAGCGCCTGGGCGATCGCCTCGGCCTCGATTGCCTCCTCCACCGACATCGCCCATTCCATCGCCAGCATCCGCTTGGTCATGGTGTTGGCAAAGGTCGGCCCCGCGGCAATTTCCCTTGCGAGGGCTTGCGCCTGATGCAGCACATGGTCCGGCGCGACGATACGGCCAAAGAAGCCCCAGCGTTCACCCTCCTCCGCGGTCATGAAGCGGCCGGTATAGAGCAGTTCCGAAGCGCGCGACTGTCCGATAATGCGCGGCAGGATCGCACACGCTCCCATGTCGCAGCCGGCAAGGCCGACCTTGTTGAACAGGAAGGCGACCCTGGCGCCGGTGGCGGCGAGCCGCAAGTCGGAGGCCATCGCGACGATGGCGCCGGCGCCGGCGCAGATGCCCTCGACCGCGGCAACGATCGGCTGCGGGCAGGCCCGCATCGCCTTGACCAGATCGCCGGTCATGCGGGTAAAGGCGGTGAGGCCCTTGGTGTCCATCTTCACCAACGGACCGATGATCTCGAACACGTCGCCGCCGGACGAAAAATTGCCGCCGGCACCGGCCACGACGATGGTCTTGACGTCCTCGTCGAACGCGCAGGCCCGGAAGAAGTCGGTCAGTTCGCGGTAACTCTCGAACGTCAGCGGATTCTTGCGTTCCGGCCGGTTCAGCGTGACGGTCGCCACCCCTTCCGTCACCGTCAGCAGAAAATGTTTCGGTTGATAATGCGACAGCGGCAGCGTGACGGGATTGGCAGGCGTGTTCATGGGGTCTCCCTTGCTGTCATTGCCAGGAGCAAAGCGACGAAGCAATCCAGCTTTTTGTTTTGTGGTGACATGGATTGCTTCGCTTCGCTCGCAATGACGGTTGGTTGTTATGCATGGCGCGACTGCGCTTCAAACTTCTCCGCCGGCGACTGCGACCGTCTGTCCGGTGATCGCGCCTGCCCCCTCGCCGCACAGCCACAGCACGGTATCGGCGACTTCCGCCGGCGTCACCAGACGGCCTTGCGGATTGAACCGGGCAAGGTCGGCCGTGGCCTGCTCGCGATTGCGACCGGTCTTTTTCATGATGTTGTCGATGCTGCCGGTGAGCAGATCGGTGTCGGTGAAGCCTGGGCATACCGCATTCACCGTCACCTTCGTAGCCGCGAGCTCCAGCGCCAGCGAGCGCACCAGCCCGACTACCGCATGCTTGGCCGCGCTATAGGCAACGGCGTAGGGATAGCCTTTGAGGCCGGCGGTCGAGGCGATGGCGACGATGCGACCGCAAGGCCTGTCCTTCATGACAGGCAATACGGCCTGGATGGCATGAACCACACCCATGAAGTCGACATCCATCATCCGGCGGAACATGGCGGCGTCGGATTTGGCGAACGGTGCGGATTCCGCGACGCCGGCGTTCGCAATCAGGATATTGATCGGCTGCCGGCTGGCGGCCTTCGCAATCGCGGCGTGGACGGCGGCCTGATCCGAGACATCGGCGACCTCGGAAAAATGTGCGGCGCCGGCAGCTACGGCCTCGTCCAGCGTCGCGCGGTTGCGGCCGAGCACCGTGACGGTGGCCCCCGCCAGTGTCAGCGCCGAGGCGATCGCACGGCCGATGCCGCGCCCGCCGCCGGTCACCAGCGCATGCGAAGAACGCGGCAGTCCCGACATGCGTTGGCCTCTCCGGATGAATTCAT
>Ga0209483_1001715_pt1 | contig 16310 bp, 21 predicted proteins | sample NGEPerA_FD_184508 | JGI IMG/M metagenome (GOLD analysis project Ga0209483, IMG submission 184508) | Arctic peat soil microbial communities from the Barrow Environmental Observatory site, Barrow, Alaska, USA - NGEE PermafrostL2-A... | ecosystem: Environmental > Terrestrial > Soil > Wetlands >... | reverse complement strand
TTGCGGCCGCCATCGGCCGCCCGGAGGTCTCCTCAATCCGCAACACACTGAGCAGACGATCAGTCGGCCCGTTTTCGCGGGCGCGATTGAAGGTCATTTCCGTTAATTCACCATGGCCCGCGAAAAGAACGGCAGGCCGGCGAGCGCGCCAGGCTCCAATGACTGCATTGGCCGCAGCGCGAGCGGCGGCCTCGAGATAAGCTTCATCGCGATCGCCGCAGCCGCGAATAAAACCGGCCGTGGGCGCGTTGTGGCTGTGCGAGACATTGACGCAAATGGCCGTGGGACAAAGATCGGTTTGAGCGCAGGCCAATTGCCGGACGCGGCGAGTAAACGCAAGACCGTTATACATCAAATCCAAGGATACAACGGCAACGCTTCCTTCATGGTGGTCTGTCACGACCAGGGCCGTCGCAGTGAGATCGTCCCGAACGCGCCGCCAAACGCGGTGGAGATAATAACCCAAACCGGCCAACTCGACCCCGGCAGGGGGATTGATGGTTCGCCGGGCCACTCCGGCGCGCCAGGCCGTCTGTTTGACAATACTTGCGCTCACATGTTCCGATCCCAAGCTAATCTTTCTGGCATTTATTGGCGAGTCATTCACACTCCCTGCGGCTGTTTGCTATGCCCGACTACGCGCAACTCAATGTCCTGGATTTTGGGGTGTTTCTGGCCTATGTCCTCATTCTTCTGGGACTGGGCTTATGGGTTGGGCGGCGCGGGCATCGCACCGCGCGCGGTTATTTTTTGGGGGACAAAAAAATTCCATGGTATGTGGTCGGCGCATCGATGGTGGCGGCGGACATCAGCAGTGAACATTTCATTGCCAATGTGGGCGGCGCCTACCAATACGGCGTGGTCCTGGCCGCTGGAAGCTGGAACACATGGATTATCTATAGTTTGCTGATCTGGATTTTTCTACCCTACTACGTTCGCACCGGCCTCTATACCATGCCTGAATTTTTGGAGCGGAGATACAACCCGCTCTGCCGTTACATATTCGCCTTGGTTCTGGTCATTGGTTATGTGGCGGCAATTATCGCCGGGTCGCTTTACGCCGGGGGCATCGCGCTGGAAAGTGTTTTTGGATTAAACGTGCTTTATGGGATCGTGTTCTTCGCCCTGGCCGCGGGCCTTTACACGATTTACGGGGGGTTGAAGGCGGCGGCATGGACAGATTTTTTGCAAATGATTGTCCTCTTAGGAGCGGGGGTACTGGTGCCAATCCTAGCCCTGAGGAAAGCGGGCAGTCTTTTGCCGCTGGTGAATGAATTTCCTGAAAAATTCCAAATGTTTCATTCGCCTTCCTCGAAACCGTTTCCATTCACGGGCGTTTTCACCGGCTTCCTGACAGTGGGCATCTGGTACAGTTGCACCAGCCAGCATATCGTGCAACGCGTCCTTGGAGCCAAGGACGAGTGGAATGCCCGGATGGGTGTCGTTTGCGCCGGCTTCCTCCATATCATCACCCCCTTCTTTTTCATTTTGCCCGGCATTGCCGCGTTTAAGCTTTTTCCCCACCTCCAACGTCCCGACCAGGCGTACCTGGTATTGGTCAAGACCCTGGTGCCCGCCGGCTTCAAGGGTTTGATTTTGGCCGCCATGGCTGGGGCGTTGATGTCCACCCTCTCCACAGTGCTCAACTCCACCTCGACCATCCTGACCATGGACCTCTATAAAAAATGGTGGAACCCGCGCGCGGACGAGACGCAACAGGTTCGCTTTGGACGCTGGAGCGGCGCGTTGGCGCTAGCCGCAAGCGTAGCCGTCGCCTTTGGCTACGCCGCCAGTTCGACTCCGTTATTTGTCAAAATTCAGAACGTCTTTTTTTACATCGCGCCGCCTTTTGCCGTTGTTTTCACCCTCGGCTTGCTATGGCGTCGCGCCAATGCCGCCGGGGCGGTCAGTACTATTTGCGCGGGTTTTTTCTTTACCTGGCTGCTCGATGCGTGGCTCTTTCCGCATGTGGCCATGCTTGGCCCCTACAATACCTATCTGCACCGGGCATTCCTGGCGTGGCTTTTTTGCATGGCGGTCATGGTGGTCGTTTCCCTGGGCACCTCCGCGCCCGCCACTGAAAAAACCAGGGGCATCATCTGGTCTCCGCATTACGCCGCGCTGCCACCCCAGGAACAGGCGCGTTATCACGGCTGGAAGGATTTTCGCATCTGGTGGCTTTTGTTTGTGTCAATCATTCTTTCGATTTACGGTTTCTTTATTTGGTTTCGGTTGCGCCATCCATGGTAAAAGCTGGCCGCGGCAGCCGACCCGCGCGCGGGTAATCGTTGTCCTGGCCAGATTAGCCACGTAAAGCTCGTCAAAATCTTTTCCGCCGAAAGCCATATTCGTCGGGCTTCCCAGCAGAATGGCCCACGGATCCCACGCCAAGAGATCTTTTTCGCCCGAGGGCCCAATGCGCCATATTTCATCCGAGGCATAACAGCATACGTAAAGATTGCCGTCGGCATCCAAGGTCAGCCCGTCGGGAAATCGCCCGCAATCCGCCGCGTACGTCGTGGCCGCGCCGATGGACTGATCAGCGCGAATCTCGATCCGAAGGACGGAATTGGTTTCGCTCTCGACCATGAACAGCGAACTCCCGTCCGCGCTCAACGCCAAGCCGTTGGGATAGCCAAACGGACCGGCCAGAATTTCGCCGCGCCCGTCAGGACGGAAACGCAACAGGAATCCGTTTCGCTTTTTCCAATGACCCGAATCCGTGAGGTAGTAATTGCCGCGGACATCGAACAAGCCGTAATTCGCGCAGATGATTTTATGCTCGCCGGCATGACTGGCAAAAACAGAAAAGGCACCATCGGTCTTGACTCTGACAACGCCGTGCGGAGAGTTGCAGACGAACAAGTCACCCTCCGTGGAGAAGGCCAATCCAGCGCAAAACCCGCCGAGCGTGGCCACCAATCGCACCACGCCCTCCGCAGTGATCCGGTAGATTTGCCCACTCTCGCCCCCCGCCCACAAATGGCCCTCACGATCAAACGCCACGCATTCGGGATGATCCACCTCCGTGGCGAAAACGGAAAACGATTCAATAGGAATTACCGGTTGCACATTTAGAAAACGGGCCGCATCAATCAGTTGACACCCGCATTGGCCCGCTGTTTCGGCCTCGGGTGAAAAATACCCCGATACAATGCGGCTATTAGAACATGACAAACTTTAAGATTCATCGCTTCACCAGTCACCCACGCTTCCGTCTTTATAGAAGGTTCGCTGTAGAGTCTCCTGCTGGAAAGGATGCTTCTTGACCTCCTTTTCGTTTATTTCAATGCCCAGGCCGGGCTTCTGAGTTGGCAGCGCCAGTCGCCCTTGCTTCTTGATACGAAGCTCTCCGCTGACGATGTCATGGCGCCAGGGGACGTCGTTGTGGACGCTCTCGCAAATGATATAGGAAGGTGTGGCAAAGCCGAACTCAATCGAGGCAGCAGTGCTGATTGGTCCCTGAGGGTTATGAGGCGCCAGGGCGACCCGATAAGCTTCCGCCATGCCAGCGATGCGCCTGGCTTCGCTTAATCCCCCACAGTGAGTTAGGTCGGGCTGGATCACGCTGGCCGCCCGTTTTTCAAATAGTTCGCGAAAGGCATGGATGCCCACCAGCCGTTCCCCCGTGGCGATCGGGGTCTTTACCGCGCGCTGGATCAATGCCAGATCGTCCATCGTTTCCGGCCAGCATGGTTCCTCCAGAAAGTACAAGCCAAACGGCTCCAACGCCTGGGCAAATTGCATTCCCATTCGCGGGCTTGGCCGGGCATGGCAATCCACCATGATGTCAATATCGTTACCCACTGCCGTGCGCATCGCGTTCACGCAGGCAGCCGCATAGCGAATGGCCGGCAATCCTTCCAAGGGCATCGTTTCCGGGACCGCCATGGCTTTGAAAGCGGTGAATCCCTCGGCCACCGCGCGTTGGGCCAGCCGGCCAAATCGCGCCGCATCCTGCGGCTTGGTTTTATAAAAATCCTCCATTTTCCCGCCACCCAGATGGCAATACAAACGGACGTAGTCCCGCACGGGCCCTCCCCAGAGTTTATGGCAGGGCACCCCATGGATTTTTCCAAGGATGTCCCATAGCGCAATGTCGATTCCACTGAGGGCGGTGCCGCGGACGACGCCGTTCCCATGCCAGAAATGCTGGCGATACATCATTTGCCAAAGATGTTCGATTCGCGTGGGATCCTCACCGATGAGGAGCGGCGAAATATCTTCGAGTGCGCCGATGACGGCGCGGGTGTGCCATTCCAGCGTCGCCTCACCCCACCCCCAGAGGCCAGGTTGGTCGGTGAACACCTTGACGAAAATCCAATTGCGCATCCGCGCATGGCAGACATGGGTCTGAATGGATGTGATTTTCATGGGTTCTGCAGGACGGGCTCTAGGATATGGCATCCATGGGGGTAGCGCTTGAGGATGTAAAGGACCGAATCCAAGCCATTGAAATTGACGATATGAACGAGTGCGCTCAACACATCCAACATCAACATCACATGGCCCAACAAAACAAGTCTGAATTATTGAGTACCGTCCTATAATTACCCAACGACGAAGGCACCGATGACCTGGCCCAAAACCTATGCGGAATGGGTGAAATCACAAACCGCTTCATCCATGGCGACACAAACAGGCCGCCTCGTTTCAGAATCGCCGATGGACGAATCCGTAGTTTCACCGGCACCGGAGAAGCTCAAAGGTGGCGAATGGCGGCTGGCAACTGGCGTGGTTGTACGAGCGGAACTCAATTCCTACACCCTTGAGTCCACACTCCACGCCATTGAACGAATACCGTCGGAAGGTTGGGGCAGACCGGCGAAGTTCGCACCTATGCGCTTCATCTTCACGAACAAACTTGGCAGGGTCGACAAATTGTTGCTGGTCTTTGACGCACTTGTGCTTTCGGAAGCGGTGGGACGCAAGATAATCGTCAGCAAAATTGTGCATGGCGACGACCGCGCCACATTGAAGGTTAACACCCCGGTGCTGGCCGGTGAGGTGCAGAAACACATTGAGAAAATTGCCGCGCTGCTCTCCAGTGCTACCCCGCCGGACCTGGTCCTAAACCGGCACTGCGCCGGGTGCGAGTTCCAGGCCCGCTCCTGACGGAAACCTTCAACTGGAAAAGTCTTTCCATCATTGGCGGGTTGGCGTTGTGGCGGTTTTACTTTCAAATTCACAAGGGCAGCATCAAAAGCCCGCAAGTCATTGAGTTTCTCCGGCACCTGCAACGACATATCCTCGGCAAAATTCTGGTGCTGTGGGATGGCGCGCCGATCCACCGCAGTCTTCTGGTCAAAAATTACATTGCCTCCACCCAACAGCGCATGGCTGTGGAACGCCTGCCGGCCTACGCGCCGGAACTCAATCCGGTCGAATATATGTGGGGTCATCTTAAAACCCATGAAATCGCCAACCTGATCGCGACAAAAGCCTGGCAACTGAGCTTTGAAGCTACCGCAGCCCTGCGGCGGATGCGACGGCGTCCATCGATTGTCACCGCCTGTTATGCCCAGTCTGAACTTTGGCCTTAATGTCACCCTATTATGCGAGTTTCAATAAATCGCAATGTTCCATCCTCTCGACCTGAAGTTGAAGTCGATGGGAAAGACGTTGAATTGTTTCACCGGATTATCGGAACATTCGACTCCCCTTATTGGCATAATCGTATTCGTAATATCCTGGTTAAGGCGGGATTCACCATAGGTTCTCTATTCCGCGAGGAGGTCCATCCGATCTGGCAGGCATCCTTGACCCGCGTTACTTTTAACCTTTCTCCAGATATGAAGGTCGCAGTCAAGCAGATGCGCAAAACGCTTGCCGACGGAGGTATAAAAATCGACCGAGACCAATTCAATATCATTGACCGTCGTGGCGATAAGCACGCTTGGCTTTAGGATGCCCCTTGAGATTGAAAACCTCCACGTCCCCTTGCCAGATAGTTTCGCCCTTAAAAACCTCATGCACGGGCACGGATTCAACCCAAGCTGAATCGCACTTGTGCAAGTGGAATATGACCGATTGCAACCGCTCGATGTATTCTTTATTCGCCACAGCGTTCAACCAATTCCGCAACGCTCCATTGGCTTTTTTCGACGCCAGCGGCCATAGCAGGCTCGTCCTCCCCCGTGTTCAATCGCCGGTCGCGAGAGCAAGTTGCGCAGGACCGCTTCCGTGGTAACCCCGTTCGAACCCCGATGGGCTATGATTCCACAAGTCCAACCTGGGATTCAGCGGATGACCATCCACGAGGACATCCGCAGCGGTGCCATTGCGCTTTCCTACATAACGCTTCACGCGACACCTCCAATCAGACGGTTGATTTCGTCGGCTGACAATTGCTCAGGCTGTGCGCCCGGTTTATCGAACTGGTGAACCTTGACGAAACAAAATCTGGCTAAGCTGATGGCGACATCATCGCGTCCGGTTCGTCCTGCGTCGTCTTCGTCAAGCATGACAATGACCTGGCTTTGGCCATTTGTGGATTGGCGGATTAGTTCTTCCTGTGCGGTTGACATGGTGCTTCCCATGAGGGCAACGACTTTGCGGCACCCATGCTGATGCAACTTCATGCAATCGAAGAAACCTTCTACGATAACCAGTGGCATTTCACCCGGTTCTTTGATTGCCCGGTCAATGTTGAAAAGCTCCAGTGACTTGCGAAAGCCCTGGGGAAGTTTGTGTTTCGGAGTGCCTTCTGATGGTTCACCGGGCCAGCGACCTGCGTAGGAAACGACTTCACTTTGTGGATTACGTATCGGCAAAGCTATTTGATCTGCCATTGTGCCTTTGCTACAGAAGCCGACACTGAAGGCCGCGATGGTTTCCGCCGTCAGTCCGCGCTCTGCAAGGTATGAATGGTCGGACTGAAGCTTATCCGTTTGTGCAATCCTTAACCTTCGCCACTGCACCGGTCCTCAGCGCGTAGTGACCGTTGGGACGCCGGAGGCGAAAATCCGGGAATGTTCTGCGATTCATCGCGGCGAGTATGCCAAGGCCAGTTGGACATCCGCTGGGCAGGGTGTTTTCTGGTTTAGCGAGGCGTAAGGAGCGAATCCTCCATTCGTAACTCCCTGGGAAACCAGGCTGGCAAACCGTGCTTCACTGATGGGACACTGCTCTTTTCATGATGATGTCATCGTTTGAAATCCCGGCAAACTCGTAACCCTCCTTCGCCAGGGCGTTCATAACGATGTTCATGTAAAAGGAGCGGTCATCCACGCGGTCGGGCTTTTTCACTTTGGCGAGTTGAGGGCCGACGAATTCGACTTGGCCGTTTGGGCGGATCACGTAGCTGTTGTCACGTCCAGCCCACCTGATCGTTGCATACTCGGAAGTCTGTTGATGAATAGGGTCCGTCGCGTTGGCACCGGGAGCCAAACAAAGACAGAGAATTATTGCAAAAATCAAAGTCAGGAGATGATTTTTCATGTGTTCCAAGGCCCCGTTCATGGGTGTTCGCCGATGTTGATCTGTTCAGTTTTTACGTGCATGTCGAAAAAAATCTTTTCGGGAATGTGGTCGCCCTGTTGGAAGAAAGCACTCGGGCGAAAAAGCTTTCTCTGCACGTACAGGTTCGTTTCTCCTGCTGGGGGCGTCGCGACGAATTCGATCATGCCCCCCCTGTACCCAATTGCCGTTAAAAGACCGGTCGGAGTTGCCGGCAATCGTATAGGTTGTTGGAGTTTTGCCCACGTAATCATTATTGACCTCAACCCTCACCCCTTGCGGGTCCGAGTCAATGCCCACTTGGAATTTTGGAAGGCTGCCGCACCCGGTCAGCATTCCGCAGAGTACCGAAGTCATTATAGCGACTGTTTGCCGTGAAAGGGTCACGGCAGTTTTGTGGCAGAAAGCAGAAGTGTTGGCAACCAGCAATTTCTCCCAAAATCCACTTCTCTCTGAAGCCCGGTTTCATAATCAGGCCACCCCTACAAAAGCCCCCCATGCCGGGGGTATGGCAGTCACGGTCGGCGCGAAACACGGGAGTCCCATTCTCCCAATATCGGGCGTACCATCCCAGCCGGACTCCCCACCCTCACGGCCCGCCTCTTTGTCGCCGCAACAGAGCGCCATGCACACTTGCCCAGTCGTACAGGCACCGTCTGCCGATCTTGATGTATGGCAGGACTCCCTTTGCTTTCCAGTTGCCCAAAGTGCGGCGGCTAACTGGCAACCTTGCCAGCAGCCTCTTCTCGTCAATGAAACCAATCTCGCCAAGCGGTCCAGGGGTCGGAAAATCTGTCTGCTCGCTGTTCATGTGGCTGCTCTCCTCTTAATCATGGAGCAACTTTAGCTGAACCACGAAAAGCGCGGATGTATCTGATACACAAAAGAGCACGCCTCCGCAGACATTATCAACGCGAACGAGTCGAGCGCAAAGTGTCCACCTGCTTCACAAATCCAGTTCAAGGAGCATCGAAATTGCCGCGCACAAAAATAAAAACGCTAACGCATTCGCGGGTCTTCACCTAGCGGTTTTGGAGGGTACAAGCCTTACCCCTTGCCTAGACAAGGTTTTTGCGTCCGCGAAGAAGACGGGGTTTGGACGCGGAATGTCCGCGCTATAGAGCGGCCAGCCGTCCGTGGCCTTGTCCAGCCCGCGCCCGCGTCCAGTCAGAAAACAGTCAATGTCCGCGCCCCAACCGTGTCCGCAACCAGTCCACAACTATGCCCGGACCAAGCCCGCAGACGTATCCGTGGTCAGTCCGTGTCCGGGCCGTGTCCGCGTCCAGTCCGCAGCCGCGCGCAGTCCATGACCACATCCGCGTTCGCAGCCAGTCCATGCCCGTGTCCGTGAACAATCCGGCTCCGCCTTGAATCCGCCAAATGTCCGCGTCACCATTGCATCGCGTCCCCGTTGCGGACGATTCATTTCCAGACATTATCCGGGTATATCCGCATTTGATTCAAACAATGTCCTTGGCATTGCCGATCAATTTCCCCGTTACAGCACAACCACCGGCCTAAGCGGCAGGGCCGCTGTCGCGTTCCCAGCGCGATGAGTCCGAGGGCAATTGTACGGCGGGGCCGGAAAGTTCAAGGATGCTACGGGTCCGCTCCCTATGCGTGCGCGTCGTCCGTTCCTCCTTGAGCTTTCCGGCCCCCGCCAAGGCCGTTGCCTCTAAGATTGCATCGCGCATACCTGTCGCTGCGCGACAAAACATGAATTCAGATTAGTTAACGAAACTCGCGGAAATAACGCGAGTTTTCACCCTGACGTAACGAGTGTTAATTTGGTAAACCACCGATTTCTCACCGTGGTCCAATTTAATTTCAACGGAATCTTTTCTGGGAGCCATTCCCACCAATCCAAAGTACTCTTGGGTCATTTCCACGGAGGCCGCATTTTTTTTATCCTTCGAGTTATTTACGAGATACACCTCGGTTAGCTGGCTTTTCGGCACAAGTTGCAACTTGGTTGAGATTAAGGCCGACGCAGGAAGCTCCTTCACCGGCGCTGGGCCGGCTGTTGTAACCTCAGGGGCAGCAGCCAAGATTATGAGTGCTGCCAACGAGACACTAACGAAGAAACGAAAATCAAATGTATTCACGGGCCTCCACATCGAGGGTTTGTAAAGCGATAACTGACCTTAGCGTTTCGTTTGAGGCACCATCACCGGAGGATTGCAAGCCTTTTGAGCATTAACGAGGCTGTGGGCAGGGCCCATTCATGAGAGGTTTTTAAGGGCTGGGCGTTTGCAGAGGACAAATCGCATGGCCGCCGCGCGATGATTTTCCGCCATCAGGGTTTGGAAGCTGGTGGTCGTGACCTGTTCTGGGCGTCGCTGTTGGGTGCTCCATTCGACAAAGAGGCTGTTGGCCACGCGGCGAAACATGCCCAAGACCCATATCCCATTATTACTTTGCACCCGGCAGCGGTCATCGTTGTAGGAGACATCCAACCGCTGGTGCAGGCCGCTTTCGATGCCCCAACCCTTGCGGTTGAGCTGGAGCCAGAGCATCGCCGACAGCACGGAGACCGGAGCGCTGGTGATTAAAGCCACCTCTTCGTCTTTGCGTCCTTGGGTCTGGCGCAAGAGACGCGCGGCTTGTTGGGCCATCGGGAACCCCACGTCTTCCGGGTTGACCGGAGTGGTGCGAATGGCCCGGCTTTCCGCGCGTCCCTTGTTGATTTCCCGGGTGCGGGCTTGGGTGTCGGTCGGGTGCTTAGGAGGAAAAATCCGCTTGGGGAGCGGCGACTTTCTTTTCGAGGTTGGCCCGCAAGGTGGGCTGATTGTCTTTGACGGTCAGCAGATAATGCCCTCCGGCCTCCAGGACGACCGTGCGGGCCGTTTCATCCTGCGTGTGCAAGGCATCCAAACTGACGAACCGCCCCGCCAAGTCCAAGGCCGGGATCAGTTCCTTTTGCGCCACGGGAATCTCGTTGGTCTTTTGATCCACCAGCGCGCTGCCCAGGTAGTGTTGACTGGGCACGGTGACGGCGGTGAGAATGGAGGCGCCGCTGCCATGATTGGGTTCCTTGCCGTCCATCACGACTAATTCCTGCGGAGCGCGTCCCCTGAGCAGACGCTGGATCTGGAGCAACCGCTCGTTGAGTTTGACTGGGTCAATGCCCGCCAGGAAACGGCTGAAGGTGGATTGGGAAGGCGCCGGATATTTGTCTTGGGGATTAGCCCGAATGCCCAAGGCGCGGCGCTGGCCCTGGTTGAGACCGCGGGCGAACTTGGCCAGGTCGGTTTGGCCGCGCGGGGCCTCGCACAACATCGCCAGGAAAATGAGCGCGGCCAGACTGAACAGAGGATAGGATTCCACCCGTCCGCGATATTCGGGCAGGGCTTTGAAGTGCTCGACGATGGAGCCGATTTCCTTGACCCTTTGGGTGCAGCGGGCCGGCACCCTGGCTTCGACGATGGCCAACTCCGGCTTGAGATGCTCGGCTTGGAGGCTGCGGCAGGCGTCGCGCCGGAGCGGGCGCACAAACAAGCGCTTGGGTTTGTCGTGTTTTACGTAATAATCGCGCTGACATCGGCCCCAGCCATCGGTCTGGCCCAGTTCGGTCCAGCCGCTGGCGGTGTAAACGGTGCCGCAAAACTGTTCTGGATCAAAGAACGTTTCGACTACTTCCACCGGGTGGCCGTAGCGCGTTTGCCAATCCTCCCGCAACCGCGCCAGGGTCAACCGCAGCACGCGCGAGCCCAGATTGGGCACCGTGAAGTCGGGCAGCAGCAGAAAGCGGGAGTTGTTGGTCACCAGGCTCAGACGGCGGCGGCGTTGTTCTTCGGACCAGCCGATCCACTCCTCCCGATGCTTCAGGTGTTTGGCCGCCGCGCTGAAAACCAGCAGGGCCACCCACTGGCCATCTCCATTCCGTGCGATGTAGTAAAGGCGCTGGCCCACCGGACGCAGACTACCCAAGTAATGGTGTTGACTGAGCAGTTGGTTAATGCGCGGTATCTGGGGGGAAGTGGCGAGTTCAACGCGAACCTCGTCCAAAAGCTGTTGCTGGGTCTGATCGGGCAATCGTTTTGATTTCTTCATGCCCCATGCTAAAAAAGTTGCGCGCCGGTGTCCAGCAAAAACACTCAAATTTCAGGCCGTCAATTAGTTACGCCCCGCCAAGCATTGGCCCTGGGCTGTGGGCGCACGCTCCCGTCGTAAGAATTGCTGTAGCGACTGTGGCCGCACCGGGGGCAACAACGGCAACACCGACAGCTACGGTTGCAGTACCGCATTGCAGTGCAGCACCCACTTGCGCGTTCGCGCATTGTGGGCTGAGTGTGGCTGGTGTAGGGTTATCTGCGACCGCTGTATATGTTGAAGCGAGAATGACTGCGAGTTGAAAAAGTTTCATATTCACCCTTTCGAGTATTTGTTATTTCGGCTTTCGTAGGCTTCTTAGCCATCCAGTAACAAGTATACGTGCAGATTACCGCGTTGGCAACCTGGGCAAGAATTAACCTCGAACCGCGCTCTGTAAATCGCGTAAAATACTGTAAGTAAAGATGATGCATGAGAGCGCAGAAACAATCAAGAGATTAGATCGCGACCTTTGTGGGAAGTCTCTAAAGCGATCAGGGCACGTTTCCACCCAGCGCGGGCCAATTACCTTCTCAGGACCCAACGCAAAACTTTCCAAAAAAATCGGTTCGCGCAAAACGGGGCATCCACAAAACGACCCCGGCCCCGATTTCCCCCCCGGCATGGGCATGGCGGAGACGGTCTGGCCGGCAAAAGAGATGCCTTACTCGGCCATGCCGCCAGCACCGGATACCTCTCCAGCTTGCGCTGGAAGGCTTGCTTCAAGGGCCGGGCGGTGAGCGTGGCGCGTCGTAATTGTGAAGACTCCAAGTGACACACTTCGTGCCCGGCTTGCAGTGATCCGCTTTCCGAATCCGAGCAAGCCGTCTGTGGCCAGCGCTGACGGGATGACGCGGGATTGACGGCTTGAGGATCAAAACACCCGCGCCGCCCTGACGCCCCGACCACGCACCTGCCGGTCAAGACGCTGGTCAACCTGGATGTGGAGGTCCGCCAGCGCGCCGCCTGACCGCCCAGCAAGGCCACAGCAAGAGATTGGACGGCGGACCGCTCCAAGAACCAGCCCGCGCCAAGCCCGGCGCGTCATGCGGACCAAATCATGGCCGTGGCAACTGCGACCCACAGCCAAACCCGCCACAAGCCGCTCCAATCGCGCATAATGGCCCGCCAGGGCGCGTTTGCACTGGTGGCCGTGGCTACCAGCGCCCGCACAGTTCCCGCACAGAATTCGACCGCCGCACAGTTCCCGCACAACCGCACATTCACGCACAACTTTTTCTGCCGATTATTGCCCAAAGATGCAAAATAATCCTTGCTATACGAGGGAAACGCTCGTATAAGTGCGTATAGGTTACCGCACAGAAAGGCAATTATGAGCAACGATGGAAACACAAACAATGAGGCTTCAATAGGTTCGAGTCCTACCTTTGGAGCCATTCCATTAAGTCGTTGATGTTCAACGATAGGCTCCGAAGGTGGCCGCGAAAAAGCGCTGTTTTTAGGCCAAGTGCCAGAGAAAGTGCCAGAAGAATTGCAGGATTTTTAGAATCTTGCAGAACTCCGGCACCATTCGACAAAACGCGCCCGCTACACCCAAACGGTGTTTCTCGCTCCGTTTCTATGATACGGATATGAAACAACGGTTTTACCTTTACCGACGCCGGGGAACATTTTATTTACAGGATTCCCGCACTGCCAAACAACAATCCCTCGAAACCAAGGACAAGCAGGCCGCGTTGCGGCTGCTGGAAGTCAAACGCCAGGCGGCGGCCAATCCCGGTTTCAATCAGTTCATTCTGAAAGCCTGTTTGAGCACCCAAGACCCGTTGCTTCCTAAACGAACTTGGGAAACAGTCATGGCGCAGATGCAAACCCACGGCAAGGATTCCACAAAAATTCGTTGCGCCCGCGCCATGAAATCCGAAGCCTTCAAGGCGCTTCGCGGGGTGAAGCTGGTTGAGACGACCGCCGAGGATTTTCTGACCATCTTAAGCGGCGGCAAGGTCTCGGTTATCCACTACCTTACCTAGCTAGTGTAGTGTCCCGGAAATGACTAGACATATAAAAATCGTGGATTACGAGGGAAATGGCCCGAACCAACGAAGCCGTCCTCTGATAATATGTCTAGTTAATTGCGAGACACTACACTAGGGATTTTATTTAAGAGGGCTCTCCTCAATATGGGCGTCACTCCGCGTCAAGACCTCCTCGCGCAGCTTGGTTCCCAAACCCGGCGTGGCCGGCAGACCAAGGTGGCCCTCCGCTATCGGGATCGGGTTCGTGACTACGTCTTTGTACCAACCCGAACAATAGGCGCGGACCGTTTCCATGATCATCGCGTTGCGGGCGTGCAAGGCCAGATGAGCGGCGGAGAATACCGCAACCGGGCCCACCGTGTCATGGGTCGTCACCGGCAGGTGATAGGTGTCCGCCATGTTGATGATTTTGCGGGCTTCCGTGATGCCCCCGGTCCAAACCACGTCGGGCATGATGATCTGGGCCGCGTTTTTCTCGATGACCTCCCGGAAGCCGAAGCGCGTGAAGAGCCGTTCGCTCACGCAGAGGGGGATACTCGTCGCCTGCGCCAGGCGGACATAGCACTCGATGTTGTCGGCGGGAAGGATCTCTTCCAGCCATAAAATGTCGTAAGGTTCCAGCGCCTTGGCGATCTGAATGGAAATCGGCAGATTCCACTTGGCGTGTCCTTCTATGGCGATCTGCATGGCGCCGCCCACCGCCCGGCGAATCTGCTCGATCGGTTGCAAGCCCCGCTTCAAGTCGTCCGAAGACAAGTAGTGGCCGATCGGGCCGACGGCTCCAACTCCCGCGTTGCAACCAATCGGGCCACCGAGCGAAACGCCAAATTGATCCCACGGCCAGATTTTCATCGCCCGGATTCCCTCGCGGAGAAGGTCCTGGGCCAGTTCGCCGGCTTCGCCTTCCGCCCACCGCTGGTAATCCTTGCAGGCCCCGTGGCTGACGCAGGTGTTGTAGATGGGAATGCGATCACGGCTCCGGCCGCCGAGCAGGTTGTAGATCGGCTGTCCTGTGTATTGTCCCAGCAAGTCCCACAGCGCGACATCCACCGCGGAAATGGCCCTCATCTCGGCTCCGGCGAAACCGAAGAAGCTGACCGTCGAATACATGTTGGTCCAATGGCTTTCAATATCAAAAACTTCGCGGCCCAACAGCAGCTTCGAAAAGACGTCGTGAATTATCGCGGCGATGGCGCGAGGCACATAGTAGGTTTCACCGACGCCGATAAGGCCTTCGTCGGTGTGGATTCGCAACCAGAGATTGTTCGGATGCTCGTCGAGCCAGATCGTTTGCAGGCGGGTAATTTTCATTCTGGATTTGGATTAGGCGTTCAAATCGCGTTTGATGACCGAGCAGCCGCCGTCCACGGTCAAAACTTGCCCGGTCATGTAATTGGATTCGTTGGAGCACAAAAACGCGTAAGCGCGAGCGATGTCTTCCGGCGTGCCCAGGGCGTTGAGCGGGATCATGGCCAGCAGTTTTTCCTTCAAGGAGGGATCTTGCTCGCACAGCTTGCGCGTCAGGCCCGCGTAAAGAATTCCAGGGGCCAGAGCGTTGACGCGGATTTGGGAACCGGCCAACTCCTGGGCCATCGCTCGGGTCAGCGCATCGACTCCGGCCTTGGTGACAACGTAGGCCAGCGACGAGGGCACGGGAAACTGCGCCACCCAACTGCTGGTAAATAAAATTTTGCCGCGGATGCCGTCGGCGTCACGGCGCCTGCCGCAGCATGAGGCGCGCGGCGGCTTGCGCGACGTGGAAACTTCCGCTCAAGTTGACGCGGATGTGTTCGTTCCACGTTTCCACGGGAATTTCCTGGAAGGCATGGCGCGCGGCCACGGCCGCATTGACGATCACGACGTCCAAACGAGGAAATTCGGCGGCCAATTGTCCCAAGACAGCGTCGAAGGCGCGACGATCGCCCTGATCGCACTGGCGATAGCCCGCCGCGCCCATTTGTCTGGCGCGAAGGGCGCCTTCCTCGGGGCCCACCAAGTCCAGCACTATAACCCTGGCCCCTTCCTGGGCAAGCTGTCGCGCGGTGGCGGCGCCGATATCCCCGCAACCTCTGGTAATGACTATGATTTTTTCATCCAATCCGCGCATGGTTTAGCTTTCCGGGTAAAGGTAACAGACTCCGTGAGTGAGCAGGCGGTAGCGGTCTCCCAATCCCAGAATTTTGAGGTTTGTGCGCAACATCTGCGGTGGCTGGCAATTGTCCATAAATAAATCATGGTGGCACGGAATGACCACCTTGACATCAAGTTCTTGGGCCAGCAGGGCCGCTTCGGCAGGGCCGAGATTGCAGAAGGCGCTGTTGATGACGAAGCCGGACTGGCCGAACCACCACAGCCCGATGGCGTTCGGTGGGACAATCTGTTCTGCTATCTTGGAGTGCATAATCAACTGTTTACTCGAACAGGCTTGACGCCGTTTCGGCAATATCGCCGGACCGCATTTTGTAAAGCTCTGTCAAATACGGAATGCTGCCGCTGACGCAAAAGGCATCCGGCAGAGCCACCTGTTTCCAGCGAATGGCATAGCCGCCCCGCGCCGCGACCTCGGCCACCGCGCTGCCCAATCCGCCGCTCATGACATGATTCTCAATGGTCACAACCCGTTGGACCCGTTTGAGCAGAGCGGCGACGGATTCAACATCGAAAGGTTTTAACGTGCTGACATGTAGGACAGCGGCGTCAATTTTCCGTTCGGCCAATTTTGTCGCCGCCTCCAAAGCGCGTCCCGTCATCAAACCAGTGCTA
>Ga0209483_1001712_pt1 | contig 16325 bp, 19 predicted proteins | sample NGEPerA_FD_184508 | JGI IMG/M metagenome (GOLD analysis project Ga0209483, IMG submission 184508) | Arctic peat soil microbial communities from the Barrow Environmental Observatory site, Barrow, Alaska, USA - NGEE PermafrostL2-A... | ecosystem: Environmental > Terrestrial > Soil > Wetlands >... | reverse complement strand
CAACGCAAACGCCTTCCCCGGCCACGGCGCAACGCCGTACAACCCCAACGGCATCCGCTTGGGCACCCCATCGGTGACCTCGCGGGGCATGGGGCAGCCGGAGATGGAGGAGATCGCCGACCTCGTCGCTGACATGCTCGGTGGCTTCGACGACCCGGCGGTTCGCGCGCGCGTGCGCGAGCGCAGCCTGGCGCTGTGCCGGCGCTTCCCCCTGCCGTATCGCCTGTGATCGGGTCGACACCCTGGCTGCCGGCGCTGCCGCCCTTTCTGCTGGCCAGCGCCGTGACCATGGTTCTGATCCCCGCCACCATCCTCGTGGCCAGGCGCGTCGGCGCCGTCGCCGAGCCGGACGCCGCCCGCCACATCCACAGGGCTCCCACCCCGCGGCTGGGCGGGCTGGCCCTCTTCGGGGGCTTCACGGTCGCCCTGCTCGTGTTCGGCGGCCCCGTCCCCGACCGCTGGCAGGTGATCACGGTCACCGGCGCCATCACGGCAGCGATGCTTGTCGACGATATTCTCGACCTCCCCTGGAACGCCAAGCTGGCCATCGAGCTGGGCGCCGGTGCGCTCGCCGCAGCCCTGGGAATCACCATCAACTTCTTCGCCGTTCCCGGCGGCCATGGGCCCTCCCTCGTTCAGCTGGGCTGGCTGGCGGCGCCGATCACCGCGGTGTTCGTGCTCGGCATGGAGGTGTCGATCAACTTCCTCGACGGCTCCGACGGGGTGGCGGCCGGGGTTGTCGCCATCGTCGCCACCGTGCTCCTGCTCGCTGCGGTCAACCGCATCCAGGGGCCGGGCGACGTCCAGAACGGCGTCATCGTGATGAGCGGGGCGCTGATGGGCTGCTGCTGTGGCTTCCTCGTCTTCAACCTGCCGCCTGCTCGCGTCTTCATGGGGGACACCGGCAGCCATTTCCTCGGCGTCGCCCTGGCGGTGATCAGCGTGCTCGGGGTGGCCAAGATCGCGGTCGCGCTGGCCCTGTTCGTCCCGCTCATCGCCCTCGGCCTTCCCATCGGGGACACCGCGTTCGCGAAAGATGGCCGCCGCCGGGCCGGTCGCAGTCCCACCGAACCCGACGCCGGCCATCTTCATCACCGCATGCTGGCCACGGGCATGAGCCCCCTGGAGACGGCGCTCACCTTCTACCTGACGACCGCCATCCTCGGCTGCGTGGCGCTGTTCGTGTTCGGTCACCGCAAGATCCTCGACGTGGCCCTGGGGCTGCTGGTGGTGGCTCTTGTGGCGCTGTTGTGGCGCAGCCGGCGGCGACGGCCACACCGCGACCCCGAGGGTTTCCTCTCGGTGCGTGGGCATCGCCAGGTGCCCGCACCCGTGCGCCGTCGCGGCGACCGGGACTGAGCCGTCAACGGGGCTGCATTGTCCGGGGGCCGGGAGTTCCCTGATATGCTCAGGCGGTCTCAGGGCAGAGAGGACTGTTGGGCTCGAGGTGACGGCCGGGATGAGGCCGCTCCGGCAGTTGCCCTCGTGACCGGCATCTGCCGCTCGTCCTGGGCATTGTCATGGGTGTTGTGGCCGGAGCCATTGGTGTCTCTCAGATGGTGATGCGTGTCTACAGGTGAGCGTGCGAATGCTTGACGACCACCGCGGCCTGGCGCTGCACACGACCCGTGTGATTGCTGTCCTCGCGGCAGTGCTCACAGTGGCCCTGCTGGCCGCACGCCGTCCTGACGCCCTCGCCGGACTGTATGCCGGCACCGCGGTGGGATTGGCTGATGTCCTGCTCTTGTCGCGCAGCCTGACCCGCTTTGCCGGCGCAGGCCGCGAGCTCAACCCCCGGGCGCTTGGCGTGGGCATGTTCACGCGCTTCCTGAGCGTCGCGGTGCTTCTCGGCCTGGTGCTGTGCGTCCGCGCACTCAACCCGCTGGCGGCGATCGTCGGGTTCCTGCTCATGCCCAGCGCGGTGGCCATCACCGGCGTCTGGCACACGCGCCGCCTGCGCATCCAGGGAGCCGCCGATGCTGTCCGCTAGCCAGGTCTCCAGCGAGCCGCTGGTCCACCCCATCATCGGCAAGGGCCTGCTGGCGATCAACGTCGACACCGTGCGCAACTCGGTCGTCGTCGCCGTCCTGCTGGTCATCATCGGCGTCGTCGTCCGCACGCAGATGCGCCCCGGCAAACCGGACGGTCTTCAGAACCTGCTCGAGTACTTCGTCTCGGCGATCCGGGGCCTGGTCCGTCAGACCCTCGGCGACCGGCCGATCCGCATCCTCCCGATCGTCATCACCATGTTCGCGTTCATCTTCACGTGCAACCTGATCGGGCTGGTGCCGGGATTCAAGTCACCCACCAACGACGTCAACACCACCGTTGCACTGGCATTCTTCGCGATCGGGCTAGTCCATTTCTTCTCGGTGCGGGCGCGTGGTCCGGTCGGCTACGTCAAGCACTTCTTCTCGATGGTCAACAGCCCGATCGGCCGGGTGCTGCTTGGCGTCCTCGAGGTGTTCCAGGAATTCGTCAAGCCGTTCACACTGGCGTTGAGGCTCTACTTCAACATCTTCGTCGGCGAACTGCTGCTCGCGGTGATCTTGGTGCTGCTCGGGTTCGCCTCGCCGATCTTCAACGGGCTCTTCTGGATCCCGTTCTCCGTCTTCATCGGCCTCATCCAAGCCTTCATCTTCGTGATGCTGACCATCTCCTACGTCAACCAGGGGACGGAGGTGCACGATGACCTGGAGGGGTCGGGCGCCGGCGCGCATTGACATGACAGTCCTGACACTTCGACCGCACACCACAAGACGAGGGATGCGAGTCCCACACAGAGGAGACACAGCGTGACCAGTAACGGCTTCATCCTCGGCATGTCGGCGGTCGCCGTCGGCCTGCTCATCGGCCTCGGGGCCCTCGGCGCGGGCATCGGCGACGGCCTCGTCTCGAGCCGTGTCGTCGAGGGCACCGCTCGCCAGCCGGAGGCCCGCGCGTCTCTGCTGGGGATCATGTTCATCGCCGTCGGCATCATCGAAGCGCTGCCAATCATCGCGGTCGGGATCGCCCTCTTCCTGCTCTTCGCCAACCCGCTGGTCACCAAGTAAGCGCACGTGATCGCCGCCACCGTCTGCCCGTCGGATGTGCCCAATTGCGCTGGGCTGCTCGACGTCAACCTGACGCTGGTGGTGGAGCTGGGCATCTTCCTGGTGACCGTGTACATCCTCTGGCGGTTGATCTGGCGTCCGATCATCGAGACGCTGGAGGGGCGCGACCGCGTGCTCGCGGCGGGCGAGCAGGCCGCGGCCGAGGCGGAGCGTCGCTACAACGAGGGTCTCGCCGAGGTCCGCGCGACGCTCGACCGAGCCCGCCTGGAAGCGCGCGACCTCGTCGCCGACTCGTACCGGACGGCCGCAACGGCCGCCGAGGAGGTGCGTTCGGCGGCCCACGCGCAGGCACGGACCGCCACCGAGGCGGCGATCGCTGAGATCCGCGCCGAAAGCGAAGCCGCCGTGTCGTCACTTCGTTCGGAGGCACACACGCTGGCCGTCGTCGCCGCGTCGCGGCTTCTGCACACCGACCTGGACCAGAAGCGGTACGCGCAGCTCGCAGCGCGGGCGGTGGGCGAATGAACACGGCGCTCATCGTCATCGCGTTCCTGATCGGCCTGGTGGTCGTCGTCTACGCCTGCTTCAAGCTGGGCTCGCTCATGCCCTTCTCGGTCGCCGAGATGCGGGCGCGCCGTGAGGCTGTGGCCACCTCACTGGAGAGCGCGCAGAAGGCGGAGGCGCGTCTCGCCGAGGTCCGCGCCGAGATCGACGCCGAGATCGCCCGGGCGTCGGCACAGGCCGAGGAGATCCTCGACCGTGCCCGCCGTGAAGCCGTTGCTGTTGCGGAGGAGACCGCCACGCGGGCCCGCCGTGAGGCGGCCGCATTCATCGAGCGCGCCCACAACGATGTCGCCGTGGAGCGCGATCGGGCGGTGTCCGACCTGCGCCGCGAGCTGGGCGCCCTCGTCGTCGAGGGGGCGGGCGCGGTCCTCCGCGACGCTATCGACGAGCCCACCCACGCGCGGCTCATCGGCGAGTCGCTGAACGCCGTCAGGCCGCCCAGCAGGGAGGGCGCCTGATGGCAAGCTCGGTGGTCGCCCGCCGCTACGCCGCTGCGATGTTCTCGCTCGCCAGCGAGGAGAAGGCCGTCGACAAGCGCGCTGACGATCTCGCGCGAGCCGTCGAGACGCTCGGCAGCCGGGAGGTCGTCGATGCGCTCGACAACCCACGCCTTGACGTCGCCGACCGCGTGCGCCTCGCACTCGACCTGCTCGATGGGGTCGGCGACCATATCCGCAACATGGTCCGCCTGCTTGTCGAACGCAAGCGGATCGCCAGCCTCCCCGGCATCCTCGAGCAATACAGCGTGCTCGCCGACCGCGCCGCCGGCGTCGTGCACGCGGACGTCACCGCCGCGATCCCGGCGGACAAGGCGCTCGTCACCCAGATCACCCGCGCTCTTCGCGAGCGGTTCGGAGCCACCGTGAGGGTGCAGGTCCACACCGACCCGGCGATCATCGGCGGGCTGGTCATCCGTGTCGGCGACCGGCTGATCGACGACAGCGTGCGCACCCACCTTCAGCAACTGCAGGCGTCGCTCCGCTGAGCGCCCACCACCAACAACAGAGGTAGACGACCACATGGCCATACGCAGTGACGAGATCGGCGACATCCTGAAGCAGCGCATCGCGAGCTTCGACGCCCCTGTCGTCGACGCCCACGAGGGCGTGATCACGTCGGTCGGCGATGGCATCGCGCGCATCTACGGCCTCGAGAAGGCCATGGCGGGCGAGCTCCTCGAGTTCCCCTCGGCCCCCGGCGGACTGCCCCTGCTCGGGCTGGCGCTCGACCTCCGTGAGGACGGCGTCGGCGCGGTCATCATGGGCGAGTACGGGCACCTCCAGGAAGGCGACACCGTGCGCACCACCGGCCGCATCGCCGAGGTCCCCGTCGGTGACGAGCTGATCGGACGCATCGTCAACGCGCTCGGTGAGCCGCTCGACGGCAAGGGCCCGGTGGAGACGTCGCAGAACCTGCCCCTGGAGAACGTCGCCCCCGGGGTCATCTTCCGCCAGGCGGTGACCACCCCTCTGCAGACCGGCATCAAAGCGATCGATGCCATGTTCGCCATCGGCCAGGGCCAGCGTGAGTTGATCATCGGCGACCGCCAGACCGGCAAGACGCAGGTGGCGCTGGACGCCATCATCAACCAGAAGGACACGGGTGTCGTGTGTATCTACGTGGCGGTCGGTCAGCGCCGCCAGACGGTGGCCCAGGTGGCGGCGCGCCTCGATGCGGCCGGCGCACTCAAGAACACGATCATCGTTGCGGCCACCGCCAGTGACCCGGCGCCGATGCAGTACATGGCCCCGTACGCGGGCTGTGCGATGGGCGAGTACTTCATGCAGAAGGGGAAGCACGCGCTCATCGTGTACGACGACCTCAGCAAGCACGCCCAAGCCTATCGCCAACTGTCACTCCTGCTGCGCCGGCCGCCGTCGCGCGAGGCCTACCCCGGTGACGTGTTCTACCTGCACTCGCGCCTCCTCGAGCGCGCGGCCCGGATGAGCGATGCGGAGGGCGGAGGCACGCTCACAGCCCTTCCCATCATCGAGACGCAGGCCAACGACGTGTCGGCGTTCATCCCGACCAATGTCATCTCGATCACCGACGGCCAGATCTTCCTCGAGACCGACCTCTTCAACGCCGGCATCCGCCCGGCCATCAACGTCGGCATCTCGGTGTCCCGAGTCGGCTCGGCCGCGCAGACCAAGGCGATGAAGCAGGTGGCGGGACAGCTGAAGCTTGACCTCGCCCAGTACGGCGAGCTCAAGGCGTTCGCGCAGTTCGCCGCCGACCTCGACAAGCGCACCCGCGCCACCCTCGACCGCGGCCAGCGCATGACCGAGCTGCTCAAGCAGCCGGCCAACTCGCCGGTGCCGTTTGCGCAGCAGGTGATCGCCATCTTCGCAGGCACGCGCGGCTACATCGACGACGTGCCGGTGGAGCGTGTCAGTGAGTTCGAGAAGGGCCTGGTGCGCTTCCTCAGCACCGACCATCCCGAGATCGAGAAGGACATCACGGACAAGCAGCAGATCACCCCGGAGACCGAGACGGCACTGAAGGCGGCGGTCGAGGAGTTCAAGAAGGGCTTCGCGGGCTAGATGGCATCTCTCCGAGACCTGCGCCGGCGCATCAAGAGCGTCAAGAACACGCAGAAGATCACCAAGGCCATGGAACTGGTCGCGGCCGCCAAGATGCGCCGCGCCCAGGAGCGTGTCGAAGCCGCGCGCCCGTACGCCGACGAGATCACCAACGTCATCGCCGATCTCTTCAAGCGTGACCCCGAGTACCGCCACCCCTACCTCGAGGTGCGTGAGCTGCGCAAGCGGCTCGTGCTCCTGGTGACCTCCGACCGCGGCCTGGTAGGCGCGCTCAACAGCAACAACGTCCGCCTCGCCCTACGCCAGATGAACGAGTCGCCGTCGCCCGCATCGGTGGTCACCATCGGGCGCAAGGGGCGCGACGTCATGCATCGTCTCAACAAGGACCTCATCGCGGAGCGCAGCAACCTCGGCGACCGGCCGAGCATGGGCGAGATGCTCCCCGCCATCCGCGTCGCCATGGAGCAGTACGAGAACGGCGACGTCGACCAGGTGGACCTGGTGTTCGCGCACTTCATCAGCGCCGGTCGGCAGCAGGCGACAGTGCGCCGCCTGCTGCCCGTCGAACCGCCGGAGTCCAGCGGGGAGCTTGCCGCCAACTTCATCTATGAACCCGAGCCCAAGGATGTCCTCGACGCGCTGTTGCCGCGCTATGTCGAGGCGCAGATCTACCAGGCGGTGCTCGAGAACCTCGCCAGCCAGATGGCGGCACAGATGGTGGCGATGCGCAACGCCTCCGACAACGCCGGCGACCTGATCAAGGAGTACACGCTGGCGGCCAACACCGTGCGCCAGAGCACGATCACAACTGAACTGATGGAAATCGTCGGCGGCGCGGCCGCCCTCCAGGGCTGAGGCCCGCCCACGCCGCAAGGAGTACAGAGTCATGGCAGTCGCCGCCAAGAAGTCCAAGAAAGAGGCCGTGCGCACCGGCACGGTGGTGCAGGTGATCGGCCCCGTCGTCGACATCGAGTTCGAGAGCGACAGGCTCCCCGACATCCACGACGCCCTCGAGCGCATCCGCGAGAACGGCAGCCGTCTCGTGCTCGAGGTGCAGCAGGACCTCGGCAACAGCACGGTGCGCACCATCGCCATGGACACGACCGAGGGGCTGCGCCGTGGCGACGCGTTCCAGGACACGGGCGGTCCGATCACGATCTCCGTGGGCCGCAAGACGCTGGGGCGCATGTTCAACGTCATCGGTCAGCCCATCGACGGCAAGCCGGCGCTCACCGATGCGCCCCAGGCGCCCATCCACAGGCTGGCGCCTCCGATCGATGAGCAGTCGACGGAGGAGCAGATCCTCGAGACCGGCATCAAGGTGATCGACCTCATCTGCACGTTCAGCAAGGGCTCCAAGATCGGCCTCTTCGGCGGTGCCGGTGTCGGCAAGACGGTCATCGTGCAGGAGATGATCAACAACATCGCCAAGGAGCACGGTGGCTTCTCGGTGTTTGCCGGCGTCGGCGAGCGCACCCGCGAGGGCCGTGACCTCTACGGTGAGATGGAGGAGTCGGGCGTCCTCGAAAAGACCGCACTCGTCTTCGGCCAGATGAACGAGCCCCCCGGCGCGCGCGCCCGCGTGGCCCTCACCGGGCTCACCATCGCCGAGCACTTCCGCGACGAGGAGAACGCCGACGTCCTCCTGTTCATCGACAACATCTTCCGGTACACGCTGGCCGGCGCCGAGGTGTCGGCACTTCTCGGGCGCATGCCGAGCGCGGTCGGCTACCAGCCCACCCTGGGCACGGAGATGGGCGACCTGCAGGAGCGCATCACCTCGACCAAGACGGGCTCGATCACGTCGGTGCAGGCGGTGTACGTGCCCGCCGACGATTTCACGGACCCCGCCGTGGCAACCACGTTCGCCCACCTCGGATCGACGGTGTCCTTGAGCCGTGCGCTCACTGAGATCGGCATCTACCCGGCGGTGGACCCGCTCGACTCCTTCAGTCGCGCGCTCGACCCCAACATCGTCGGTGAGGAGCACTACGCGGTCGCCCAGGGGATCAAGCGCGTGCTCCAGGAGTACAAGGAGCTGCAGGACATCATCGCCATCCTCGGCCAGGAGGAGTTGAGCGACGACCAGAAGGTGACCGTGCAGCGCGCCCGCCGCGTGCAGCGCTTCCTCTCGCAGCCGTTCCATGTGGCCGAGCAGTTCACCGGCCGTCCTGGCAAGTACGTGCCGCTGGCGGAGACGATCCGCGGCTTCGCCGAGATCCTCGAGGGCAAGCACGACGACCTTCCCGAGGACGCCTTCTACATGGTCGGCACCATCGACGAGGCGGTGGAGAAGGCAGGGCAGATGGGCAGCGCCGAGGATGAGCAGAGTGCGCCGGCCCCGGGCGACGCCAAGGACGCGCCGGACGCAGCGACCGCCCCGGGCAGCGCCGAGGATGAGCAGAGTGCGCCGGCCCCGGGCGACGCCAAGGACGCGCCGGACGCAGCGACCGCCCCGGGCGACGCCAAGGACGCGCCGGACGAAGCGACCGCCCCGGGCGACGCCAAGGACGCGTCGGACGCAGCGACCGCCCCGGGCGACGCCAAGGACGCGCCGGACGCAGCGACCGCCGCAGAGGCGCCCGAGTCATCTGCCGCCGGTGACGCGCCGGCCGAGGCGACCGCGTCATCCGCTGAGGATGGCGCCGCGGCCGGCGCCACCGACGAGACTGAGAAGACCAGCTAGTGCCCAAGCTGCATGTCGAGCTGGTCACCGCGGAGGGCAGCCTTCTCAGCGAGGAGGCTGACTTCGTCCGCCTCCCGGGGCTGGCCGGCGAGCTCGGTGTGCTCCCCGAGCACATCCCGCTGCTCACTCCCTTGAGGACGGGGGAGGTGCTGGTGCGCAACGACGGTCATGACGAGTTCCTGTTCGTCGCCGGCGGATTCGTCGAGGTGCTGCCCGATCGCGTGGTCATCCTCGCCGACGTCGCCGAGCGCGCCGCCGACATCGATGAGGCGCGCGCCGAGGAGGCTCGCCGATCGGCGCAGGAGGCCCTGGCCCAGGACACGGGCGACGCCGCCGCCGCCGCCCAGTTGGAGCGCGCCATCTTCCGCCTCCGCATCGCCGAGATCCGCCGCGGCCATCGCCGGGATCGACGCGGCGACTGACCGTTCGCCTCGGGTGCGCCACCCCGCTCTCACGCGCGCGTCTCAGATGGCGCGCACCCGGTTGTTGCGCGGGTTGTGCTCCACCTCGGCGAGGCCGAGCCGTTCCATCAGCGGGGGCAGGTACATGCCGAAGCGCCCGCGCAGCCCCTTCTTGAGGCCGTACCAGCCGCCCACGGGGTTGTCCGGGGAGCGCCCCCAGGCCTCCACGGTGCCCTCAGCCGCGGGCTTCTGCTCATCGGCGCTGCCCAGCGGCACCCAGTCGCCCTGGGCCTTCAGCCAGGTATGGAGGTCGTCGATGCAGCTCAGGTGGTAGCGCAGCTGTGTCGTGCCCACCTGGCAGACCAGCGCCGGCGGATCGAGGGTGGCGTCGCGGTACATCTCGTAGGACGAGGACCCGCTGGGCGTGGTCAGCTGCCAGGGGCTGTCCTTGGTGCCGCCGCCGTCATCGCTCGCCATCTGTCACCTCTCGCTCCGTTTCGACACAGCCGTGGCGAGTGTAGCCCGCGTCGGCGGGTCGACTGCGCGCCGCCGCGGAGCCGGTAGGCTTCCACCGCGATGGACAGCCTGCCCGGCCTCGACCTCACCGCGCTCGCGTCGTTCCTGGAGTCGCACGGTATCGCCCCGGCCGGGCCGCTGCGCGGAAGCGTCATCGCGGGCGGCCGTTCCAACCTCACCTACACCGTCGATGATGGGGCGCATCACTGGGTGGTGCGGCGACCGCCGCTGGCGCACGTCCTGCCCACCGCGCACGACATGGTGCGCGAGTGGCGCGTGATCAGCGCTCTGCAGACGACCGCGATCCCGGTGCCCCGCACCGTGGTGCTCTGCGAGGACGCGACCGTGATCGGTGAGCCCTTCTACGTCATGGACTTCGTCGACGGCCACGTGGTGCGCGACCGCCTCCCGGACGAGTGGCCGGCCACCGAGATGACGTGTCGCGCCATGGCGGACGCTCTTGTCGACACGCTGCTCGAGTTGCATGCCGTGCTTCCTGAGGATGTTGGCCTGGGGACGTTCGGCCGTCCCGAGGGATTCCTGGAGCGACAGGTGCGCCGTTGGTGGCAGCAGTGGGAGGCGTCGAAGACGCGTGAGCTGCCGGCCATCGAGGACCTGCACAGCCGCCTGCTCGCCGCTGTGCCGGTGCCGTCCGCACCCGGGATCGTGCACGGCGACTACCGCTTCGACAATGTCATCTACGCGCGCGACGACCCCCACCGCGTCGCCGCTGTCGTGGACTGGGAGATGAGCACTGTCGGCGACCCGCTCTGCGACCTCGGCCTTCTCGTGGTGTACTGGGTCAGCGACCCGTCCGACCCTGCGGCGTCAGCCCTTCCCGGCACGCGCGCGTCGCTGGCCGAGGGATTTCCATCGCGTGAGGCGATGATTGACGCCTACGCGGCGCGCAGCCCTCGCGACCTCAGTAACCTGGAGTGGTATGTCGCACTCGGTCACTACAAGCTGGCGATCATCGCCGAGGGCATCCACGCTCGCTTCCTGCTCGGGATGACGGTCGGTGAGGGGTTCGAGACGATGGGACCGGCGGTGCCGCTGATCGTCGAACGCGCGTTGGACAGGGCGAGTGCCTCGGGGCTCGCCGGACTCTCGGGAGGAGCCTGATGGATTTCGCCTACTCACCGCGTGTCCTCGAGTTGCGTGAGCAGCTGTGGGATTTCATGCGCACGCACGTGTTGCCCGCGGAGGAGCCGTATTTCGCGGAGTTCTCCGCGGCCACGGTGCCGCACCACATCCCGGCGGTGATGGAGGAGCTCAAGCGCGAGGCGCGCTCGCGCGGGCTCTGGAACCTGTTCATGCCCGACCCACGATTCGGCGCCGGGCTGACCAACCTGGAGTACGCGCCGCTGGCCGAGATCACCGGTCACAGCCTCATCGCTCCCGAGGCGGTCAACTGCTCGGCGCCGGACACGGGCAACATGGAGGTGCTCACCCTCTTCGGCACGCCCGAGCAGCAGGAGAGGTGGCTGAGGCCGCTATTGGCCGGCGAGATCCGCTCGTGCGTGGCCATGACCGAGCCGGACGTTGCCAGCAGCGACCCCACCAACATCAGCTGCCGCATCGAGCATGATGGCGACGAGCTGGTCATCACCGGGCGCAAGTGGTGGACCAGCGGTGCCGCGCATCCGCTGACGCGCGTGTCGCTCTTGATGGGGCTCAGTGATCCCGACGCCGACCCGCACCGGCGCCACTCCTTCGTGCTTGTGCCCATGGACGCGCCCGGGGTCGAGGTGGTGCGCCAGCTGCAGGTGTTCGGTTACGACGACCCCGGCGGCCACAGCGAGGTGCTGTTCGACGAGGTACGGGTGCCGGCGGCCAACCTCATCGGGGAGCGGGGCGCCGCTTTCGCCATCGCCCAGGCGCGCCTCGGCCCCGGGCGCATCCATCACTGCATGCGCGTGATCGGCACCGCCGAAAGGGCGCTTGCGCTCATGTGTGAGCGCGCCCGCACCCGCACGGCGTTCGGCAAGCTGCTGGCCGAACAGGGCGTCGTGCAGCAGGCGATTGCGCGGTCGCGCGTCGAGCTGGAGCAGGTGCGCCTGCTCTGCCACAAGGCGGCGTGGCTGATGGACACGCAGGGCACCAGGGCGGCGCGGACCGAGATCGCGGCCATCAAGGTGGCCGCGCCGCAGGTGGCCTGCGACATCATCGACCGGGCCATCCAGGTGCATGGCGGTGCCGGGGTGAGCAACGACCTGCTGCTGGCCAGGATGTACGCGTGGGCGAGGGCGCTGCGCATCCTCGACGGTCCCGACGAGGTGCACCTGCAGTCGATCGCCCGCCAGGAGCTGCGGCGCGTGTGAGGGCGGCCGCGACGAGGTCTCAGGCTGCGGTCACTTGGTCACGCAGGCGTTGACCGCCGCCTTGTAGGTCGCGCCACTGGGATCGGTGGTGCTGTTCTCGTTGAGCTGCGCATGGATGATGCATTTCTGCAACGCGTTGGCCGCAGTGGACTGGTCGCGCACCTGCGTCGTGGCGCCGAGGACGAGCCAGGTCATCACAAGCTGGGCGACGACCACGACCAGCACCGCGGCGAGAAGGAGAATCGCGTTGTCCGGGCGCGAGCGGCTGTTGGTGCGCACCGGCTCGTCGTCGTCGGCGACTGTCTCGGCCATCGCGCTGTCCCCCTCGCCCGGTTGGGTGAGGTCGGTCATGCCACGGTGACCTCGTCGTTGAGGTACACGTCCTGCACCGCGTTGAGAAGAGCGATCCCCTCGACGGTGGGTCGCTGGAACGCCTTGCGCCCGGTGATCAGCCCGGTCCCGCCGGCTCGCTTGTTGATGACCGCCGTGCGGACCACCTCGGCAAGGTCACCGGCGCCACGCGACTCTCCGCCGCTGTTGATCAGGGACGAGCGTCCCGAGAAGCAATTGAGCAGCTGGTACCGCGTCATGTCGATGGGGTTGGGGCTGCTCAGCTTGTCGTAGACGGCCGCGGTCGTCTTGCCGAAGTTGAGCGCGGTGAAGCCGCCGTTGTCGGTGGGCAGCTTCTGCTTGATGATGTCGGCCTGGATGGTCACCCCAAGGTGGTTGGCCTGGCCGGTGAGGTCGGCTGCCGTGTGGTAGTCGACGCCGTCCTTTTTGAAGGCGTTGTTGCGCATGTAGCACCAGAGGACTGTCGCCATGCCCAGCTCGTGCGCCTCGTGGAACGCCTCGGACACCTCCTGGATCTGGCGGGTCGACTCCTCGGAGCCGAAATAGACCGTGGCTCCCACGGCCACTGCGCCCATCTCCCACGCCTGCTGGACGTTGCCGAACATCACCTGGTCGAAGCGGTTGGGGTAGGTGAGCAGCTCGTTGTGGTTGAGCTTGACGATGAAGGGGATGCGGTGTGCCCAGCGCCGTGCCACCGATCCGAGCACTCCGAACGTCGAGGCGACGGCGTTGCAGCCACCCTCCACCGCCAGCTCGACGATGCTCTCGCCGTCGAAGTAGGCGGGGTTGGCCGCGAAGGACGCGCCTGCGGAGTGCTCGATGCCCTGGTCGACGGGGAGGATCGAGAGGTAGCCGGTGCCGGCGAGGCGGCCGTGGTCGAAGAGGGTCTCCAGGCTGCGCAGCACGCGGACGTTGCGGTCGCTTCCCGCCACCACCCGGTCGACGAATCCCGGCCCGGGCAGGTGAAGCAACTTCTTGGGCACCGTCGTGCAGCGGTGATGGAGGAGTGTGCCCGCCTCTTCGCCGAGCAGGCTCTCGATTTGTCCCAGTGAGGTGGCAGTCGCTGTCGCCATGTCTCATGCTCTCCGTGGCGTTCAGATCAGGTGTCAGTGTCGCCGATCGGTCCGAGGTCTGTCTCAAATCGCAGAACCGAGGCCCTGTGGGATACGTTTACGTCGCTGATGGATCTTCTGCGCATCTCCGGGCCCCGCCCCCTGCTCGGCACAGTCTCGATCTCGGGAAGCAAGAACGCGGCCCTGCCGGTGATGGCTGCGTCCCTGCTGACCGACCAGGTCGTCGAGTTGCGCAACGTGCCCGACATCGAGGACATCGGGGCGATGGCGCTGATGCTCCAGCACCTCGGTGTCGACGTCGAGCGCCTCTCCTCGTCCTCCTGGCGCCTGCAGGCTCGGGCGCTGCGCTCGATCGAGGTGGGCGCCGACCTGACCCGGCGTATGAGGGGATCCTTCCTCCTCTTCGGGTCGCTGATCGCGCGCACCGGGGACGCGGCCATCGCCAAGCCAGGTGGGGACGACATCGGCATGCGCCGGGTGGAGCAGCACCTCGAGGGCCTGCGCCTGATGGGCGCGCAGGTGGAGGAGCGGCCCGACATGTATGCGGCGCACGCGACCCGCCTGCGCGGCGCCCGCATCGACCTCGACATCCCCACCGTGACCGGCACCGAGAACCTGATCATGGCCGCCGTGCTCGCCGAGGGGATCACCGTCATCTCCAACGCGGCGCGCGAACCGCATGTCTTCGACCTGGTGCGCTGCCTGGTGGGGATGGGCGCGCACATCGCAGGCGCGGGCAGCGAGTTGATCGTCATCGAGGGGCAGAGCGGGCTGCTCCACGGCACCACCCACCACGTGACCACCGACTACATCGAGGCGGGCACCTACATGATCGCGGCGGCCGCGACCGGCGGCGACGTGACCATCGACCGCATGCGCCCCAGTGACGTGCGCTGGTTGATCAACAAGTTGCGCAGCGCTGGTGCCGAGGTGGTCGAGGGCGCCAGCCACGTGCGCGTGCGCAGTGCTCCGCTGCACGCGGTCGACGTCACCACGTGGCCGCATCCCGGCTTCGCGACGGACGTCCAGCCACAGTACTGCGCGTTGATGACCCAGGCGACGGGGACGAGCATCGTCAGCGAGGCCCTGTACGAGAACCGCTTTCGCCACGTGCCTGCATTGGTGGACTTCGGGGCGCGGATCAGTGTGGAGGGCCGCAGCGCGATCATCGAGGGGCCTGCGGCGTTGCGCGGCACTCGCGCGACCGTGCCGGACATCCGCTCCGGTGCCGCACTGGTCATCGCGGCGCTGTGCGCAGAGGGCACCAGCCATCTCGACTCCGTCTATCACCTCGACCGCGGCTACGAATCGCTCGAAGAGAAGCTGCGCGGCCTCGGAGCCGATGTGGAGCGCATCTCAGAGGGTGGCGACAGTGACCCCGCCCTGCGCGACCTCAGCGGCGTCGTTGGCGACTGAGGCGAGGCGTTGCTTGGCAAGAAGCTCGGGGTGGACCTGGGCACAGCGACCACGCGGGTGATCACGCGCGGTGAGGGCACCCTTGTCGTGGAACCGACGGTGGTGGCGATGCGCGAGGGTGATACCAACCTCAGCCTGTTCGGGTTGGCGGCGCTGGAGGCCGCCGCCGAGGACCACACGCTTGAGGTGCGCCGGCCGCTGCGCGGTGGCGACATCGTGGATGGGCGCGCGCTCACCGCGCTGGTGACCCATGCGCTCAACCGTGCTGTGGGCAGGCAGCGCATCTTCAAGCCGGACGTTGTCATCGCGGTGCGGTCGGGGATGAGCGGCGACGACCGCCGCGTCGTGCTCGAGGCCGCGGCGCGGGCCGGGGCGCGGACCGTCTATCTGCTCGATGCCGCCATCGCTGCTGCCGTCGGAGCTGGAGTGGTGGTCACGTCGCCCCGGGCCAGCCTCGTCATCGACATCGGCGCGGGTAAGACAGACCTGGCCGTCACGTCGCTGGAGGGGACTGTGGCCGGCCGGTCGCTGCCGACTGGGTCGGATGACCTGTTCGACCGCCTCACGGAACATGTGCATGCGGTGCACGGCGTGGCGCTGGGCCGCTCGGAGGCGCAGTCGGCCGCGCGCCTGCTGGTGGCGGCGAGCCACGAGGAGCGCACCGGCGAGGTCGGTGGGGTGCTGGTGTCATCGCATGAGCTGACCACGCTGGTCGCCGACCATCTTCGTTCGCTTGACGAAGCGCTCACCGAGGTGTTGGATGAGACCCCGGCGGGTTTGCGTGCGGATGCAAAGGGGACCGGGTTGATCCTCAGCGGCGGCGGCGCGCGCCTGGAGGGGCTGGCGCGTCACCTCTCCGGAGTGGCCGGCTGCTCGGTGCGGGTCGCCAACGAGCCGGACTCGTGCGCCGTGCGCGGAACGGCTCTCGCGGTTGACAACCTCGACATGCTGAAACGCAATTTCATGTACATCCGCTGACTACAAAACTTTGTCGTTCCACCTAATGTCGTCACAGAGACCGATCATCGGCTGTACGGCGGAGCTGGAGCGCCAGGCTGGGGAAGACGAAGGACGCGAGGAAGATCGGCAGAAAACTCTTTCCGGTGCATCGGAAGGCGACGGTTTGGCTCTCGGCGGCGTCGAAGGTCTGAGTTCGGCTGGAGTTTCGGCCATTGCGAACTTGCAGGGTGTGACGTCCAGATTCGATTGGTATCTCGATCGTGTCGTTCATTTCGAGCGATCCGGCACGCTGACCGTCAACCACGATGTCGTACGTGCCACGTCGGACCTCCACTCCGATTGCTTTATGCGACAGCTTCAGCGTTGCGGCCATTGTTGATCTCCTCTTGTTCTGGGTTTCTGGAAGGTGTTTCTGGGTGCTCGGCGACGCCAGTCCTGTAA
>Ga0209483_1001710_pt1 | contig 16333 bp, 14 predicted proteins | sample NGEPerA_FD_184508 | JGI IMG/M metagenome (GOLD analysis project Ga0209483, IMG submission 184508) | Arctic peat soil microbial communities from the Barrow Environmental Observatory site, Barrow, Alaska, USA - NGEE PermafrostL2-A... | ecosystem: Environmental > Terrestrial > Soil > Wetlands >... | reverse complement strand
ACGATAATTTTGTGCGCATCTCCAAGTACTCGCGGGAAGAACTCATCGGCCAGGATCACCGCATCGTGAACTCCGGCCTGCACCCCAAAGAATTTATCCGTGACCTGTGGGTGACCATTGCAAACGGCAAAGTCTGGCGAAATCAAATCCAGAACCGTGCTAAAGACGGTTCACTATACTGGGTAGATACCACAATCGCACCCATTCGCAACGAGCACGGCAAGCTGGTCAAGTACATGGCCGTGCGTTTCGATATTACCGAGTACAAACGGGCGGAAGCAGCATTGCGCGAAAGCGAGGAACGCTATCGCATCTTGTTCGAGTTGGGTCCCGTAGCCGTCTATTCCTGTGATGCTTCAGGTGTAATTCAGAATTTCAACCGCCGCTCCGTCGAACTGTGGGGCCGTGAGCCAGCGTTAGGTGATACCGACGAGCGGTTTTGTGGCTCGTCCAAGTTGTTCGGTCCGGACAATAGTTTTATGCCCCACGAACAATGTCCGATGGCCGACGTGTTGGGCGGCAAAATACCCGAGGTGCATGATGGGGAAGTGGTCATCGAGCGGCCTGACGGCTCGCGGATTACCGTGGTCGTGAATATCCGCCCTCAGAAAAACCAACAGGGAGAAGTCACCGGAGCCATCAACTGCTTTTATGACATCACCGAGCGCAAGGAGGCTGAACAACGCCAACAGTTGCTCATGGACGAGCTCGCACACCGGGGCAAGAACCTGCTGGCCGTGATTCAATCCATCGCATCGCGCACCCTGTCTGGATCGCACTCACTCGCCGAGGCGCGCGGAGTGCTGGCGCAACGCATTCAGGCGCTCGCGCGAGGTCAATCGGCGCTCGCGATGGAGGGGTTTAGAGGCGCATTGGTGGCAGAGATCATTCGCCTGGAGTTCGAAGGATTCTCCGGGCGCGTTGCGGCTTCCGGTCCCAGCGTATTGCTGCATCCCCGGCTGGCGCAGACCTTCACGCTCATCGTGCATGAGCTTGCAACCAACGCCTCCAAACACGGCGCGCTATCTCTGGCGGACGGCAATATCGCGATCATCTGGTCGATTGAAGGAGCGGGCACCGAGGCGAGGTTCAAGTTTCAATGGCAGGAAAACGATGGCCCGCCGGTCGTTCTTCCGACCCGCCAAGGCTTCGGTCGCACCTTGCTCGAAAAGGCTGCCGCAATGGATTTTGGGGCGCCACCGAAGATGAGTTTTGTGCCCGAAGGGTTGATCTATGAGATCGATGCGCCGCTATCTGTCGTGATGGGCAGTGTCAGCGGACGCAACTCCTGAGCGAAGCACGGAAACGTTCAAAGTTGATTGGATATTGAGTATAGCGAGCTAGAATCTTGGAACGATTGAAGGGCGTTGGCGTTACGATCAATCGGGCTTCTTTGCCCCCATCGTTAACAATTCGGGACGCGCGTGACATTCGCTGGACGACGCGTCTTGGTGGTGGAAGATGAGTTTCTGGTATCACTGGCGACAACCGATTTTCTGGAAGACATTGGATGCGAGGTCGTCGGCCCGGCAACGAACCTCTCGATGGCCGTTCGGCTTGCTGAATCAGAACCGCTAGATGCAGCGGTGCTCGACATAAACATTGCGGGCGACATGATCTGGCCGGTCGCCGAGGAATTGCGGCGCAGAGATGTGCCCTGTCTGTTTCTTTCAGCTTATCCGCAGTTCGCTATAATTCCTGCGCTTTTTGCTGCCGCTCCGCGTCTGGAGAAACCTCTGGAGCAGAACCGCCTGCTGCGCCATCTCAATGCGATATGGGGCGATTCATGCGAACCAATTTCTCCGTGAATGAATGCGAATTCGATTTCTGCCGCAATCGCCTTCGATCCAAACTCCAACAAAAAATCTGTTTGGCTATTGTTGGAATTCCGTGGCACGTCCTCACCTTTTTGGGGCGCGCTAGCTAAATCGCCTCGCGCATTAGATGCAGGCGGTGGTGATCAGCACGCCGCCGTCGGAAGACAACCATATGTTCGTCGCCCGCACGCTCTTGTTGAAATGTCATACCAGCTTTCAATCGGCGCTTCGAGGCGAAGTCTGGAGCGCCGGCTGCGCGGGAATGTGGGCGATCGCATCGCCAAGCAGAGTGGCTCAAATGCAGCTCCGGCGAAATTCCTGGAGTTCCCGGAACGTTGCGCGGGACCACCGCGTTTGCCTCCTAAGGGCTGCGCTATATCAACCTTGGACATAAGCCATGAACACAATTCGTAAATTGCTGACCACCGGCGCTATTGTTTCACTGGTCGGGGTTGGTGGATTGGCTGCCACATCTTCGGCAGCCAGCGCACGTACCGTTTGCAACAGCGACGGCGATTGCTGGCATGAAAGTACGCAGTACGACTATCCGGCAACACTCGGTGTTCGCTTCTACAACGATGACTATCGCACGACCCATCATGACCTTGAACGTCTCAACGACAGCGACCACGCCCAGGATCATTACTCCTGGCGCGACAACCACGATGGCCGTGGCTATTATCGCCAGGGGGTGTGGGTCACGTTCTAATCGACCGGAAGGAGAGTGGGCTTCGGCCCGCTCCTCTGCCTCAATGCTGCCGAGCCACGGCGAATGAGACTTCTTCAGCGCCGTCATGCACGTCTATCAATTACGATGTTGAGTTTCCGTAGTATTGCTCGGATGGGAAACCACCCCTATCGACCACGAGTCTCTAACGTGCGCGCGCTGAAAGGCCCACTCGGCAGATGTCGGTGTAGTCGGCGTGAGTGCGGGGTTTCAGCTTGGCAGTTCTCTCGCGAAGTCCTCCTTCCGATCGCATCGACGAAGAGCCGGAGATTCTTGCACGCGTTCGGCGCAGCGAGCGTATCGATCATTGTGAAACCAAGCGCGTGCTCAAGGACGGCACCCTGATCGATATCTCGTTGACGGTCTCCCCGATCAGAGAGGCCGGCGGACGGGTAACAGGCGCTTCCAAAATCGCGAGAGACATTTCTGAACAAAGACGCGCGGAAGAAAACAAGGGCTTCTCTGGGGCGAAATGAAGCACCGCACACACAATTTCATGGCGGTGACCGATGCCATTGCGATGCAATCCCGGTCCAAAGAAGCGCCTGAAGCAGGGGCCGTTGAGCCCGGTTTCATTTCGCCTTATTACCCCCAACATTATGCTGTCCGCTGATACTTGCGGCTCTAAAAGCAATGAGTGCCGGAATATGTGCTTCTCAGCTACCGCAAGTTTCTCGGCCGCGGCGGTGACCGCGGTGATCGGCGTCGCCTCGTTGCGGAAAGTGTCGGTCGGCCGCCAAATACCTCTGGCCTGCATTCCGTTGGTATTTGGCGTGCAGCAAGCGATCGAGGGAGCGCATTGGCTACTGCTGGGACGCTGGCCGCAGGACACCGCGATGATTTTCCTGCTTACAAATACATTTGTGGTTCTAGCCCTGGCCGTCTGGCCTCTGCTCATGCCCGTTGCAGTAGGGCTCGTCGAGCCTCTGCCGTCCCGCAGGCTCGCGATTTTCGCACTTCTCGCGGCTGGTATGCCGGCAGCGATCTACATGTCTGTCGATGCCGCGGATCACCCTTTCACATGCACGATCGTGCAGAACAGTCTCTCTTACACCAACTATCGCCCGTTTCCTCTCCTCGTGGTGGCAGCATATTTTGCAAGTGTAGGCACGCCGTTGCTGATTTCCTCGCAGCGCGCTCTGCGGGTGTTCGGCGTGATTGCTACGATAGGATTGGCGATTTCGGCGCTCGTCCGTTGGTACAGTTTTGTTTCGGTGTGGTGTTTTTTTTCAACCTTGGCGAGCGCGTTCGTCTATTTGCAGCTGGCGCAAGACGCGCAGCATCGCAACGCAGAGGCTAGAATCTTGCAGTCAGTTGGTAGTGGCGCAGCAATTGTTCGGCGCTTGCGCGGTTGGTTGGGATGAGAAGACGTTTGCGAGCTCTATTTCGATCAAACATCAACGTGCCCCAGCACCTCGCGCTACGATAATACTGCTAAAATACCCCCGTGACTTCTGCACAGAAACCCGCCCTGCTTTTTCTGACCAATGTCTACAACGATTCGCCGGAAGAAGATATCTATTTGACGAAGCAGCTCCGGCAATGGTTCGATATCTCCATAATGCATCCGCTCGATTGCGAAAGCGTCGAGGACAACTTCAAGATCGCGCTCATACGAAACATCTGGCCTTCACACGAATACGAAGTCCGGTGTAGGCGATCCTTTATCCGAGACGGCTCTCTACGCTGCTATTTCCATGGACAAAACGCTGCTCTGCACTCTCTTGCGTTGGGTTTGTCTCTGCATAAGTAACGCGATCTGCAGTTCCCACATCTCGATGAGAACTTGACACCCCAAGCCTATCGCGAGATGCACGCGTCGCAGGAGGCTGAGCCGCCAGATCGCTTCGTCGATGACGGCGTGTTTCCTCGCATACTCAGGAACATTTGAGTTCGTTGCGCCTGTTTGGGTCGTTCGATCCGAGTTCCGGGAACGCTCTGCGCACCCGTCCGTTTCCAACCCATACTATCCGGTTTGGCCTGGAACGGGGACTGCAAAATGAAAACTCGCTTTGCCAAACAGATTTGGATGACGCTCCTGTCCGGCGCATTTGTGATAATAGCGCCTGCTCTGGCAGGTGCGCAGAACACAACCGGGCACATCGGCACAAGCCCGTCGCCGCCCATTCAACAAAGCACGCCGAACACCTTGCCGACGAACAGAACGACACAAACACCGGCGCCGGCGAAGCCGGTGCCGGTCAAGCCGAAACACAAAACCAAGGCGGCGAAGAAAACGACGGTATCGCCAAACAGCACTTCGGCAACCAGCGCGGCGCCTCCGTCGCAAGTCCCGGCGAGTCTGCCCAGCGCTGTTACCAATTCGGAAATTCAAAAAGAGCAGCAGATGGACAGCGCGCCACCAATTCAGCGCGGCGTCGGCGATGGCGTTTCGCCAAATCCGAGTTCAAATCCCCCGCCTCACCTTTAGTAAGAGTGAGCGTGGTAAGCGCGGCCGAGGCCCCCCGTCTTCGGCCGCGCATTTTGTCTAATGAGACAGCCGCTTCTTATCGCCCGGCACCCATGCGAACGCCATGGATGTGTCGGGTTTCGCCAGTTTCGGCTTCTTGCCTTTATAATCGAAGCTCGCCAGCAGATCGCGGATGAGTTCGAGGCGTGCGATTTTCTTTATGTCGCTCGCCACAACGCGCCACGGTGCCGAAGGGTGACTTGTGCGTTCCAGCGTAATGTCGCGTGCCTTGCTGTATTCGTGCCATTTCTTCTGCGCCGCCGCATCCACCGGCGAGACCTTCCACTGCTTCAGCGGGCTGGCTTCGCGCGCGGCCAAACGCTTCTTCTGCTCGTCCTTGCTGATATCGAGATAATATTTTCGGATCGCGATACCGTCGCGAACCAGCATGGATTCGAATGGACTGACGGTTTCGAGAAATATTTCCGTCTGCTCCTTGGTGCAGAAATTCATCACACGCTCGACGCCCGAACGATTGTACCAGGAGCGATTGAAGATCACGAACTCGCCGCCGGACGGGAGAAAGGGCACAAAGCGCTGAAAATACCATTGCGTCTCGTCGCGGCTCGAGGGCTTTCCCGGCGCGTGAACGCGCGTATCGCGCGGGCTCATGTGTTCGGTGAGGCGCTTGATCGTGCCATCCTTGCCGGCGCCATCTCGGCCCTCGAGAATCACCAGCACGCGCGAATTCTGCGCGATAAGCTGGCGCTGCAATTTCACCAGTTCGATCTGCAGCGCGCGCAATGCGCTGCTATAGTGCCTGTCCTGCGCGGGGCCATCCGCGGAGTCGTCATCGTCATCATCGTGCTTGCTCATCGCGCGATTAAACGCGTGGTCTCGGCTGCATGCAATCTCAAAGGCGAGACCAGGGGACAATTGCGTCGGCCCCCGGGCCGCCGGCGCGGATCGCGGCGATGCCGAAGACGGTGGCGAGCGCCGCGTCGGACAGGACCTCGCGCGGAGCGCCCTGCCCGATCACGCGGCCATCGTGCAAAACGGCGATGTCGTCGCAATAGCGCGAGGCCAGGGAAAGATCGTGCAAGGTGATGCCGATGGCGACGCCGCGCAGCGCCTCGCCGCGCAGGAGTTCCATCAGCCGCAACTGATGCGCGGGATCGAGATGGGCCGCGGGCTCATCGACCAGCAGCACTTTGGCCTGCGTCGCCAGCGCCCGCGCCAGCAACACGCGCGCGCGTTCGCCGGCCGAGAGTTCGTCCAGACGCCGGGCCGCGAACTGCGCGACATCGCAGCGGTCGAGTGCTTCGGCAACGGCCGCATCGCCGCCATGGTCCTGCGGCGCGAAGAAGGACGTGTGCGGCATGCGGCCCAGCGCCACCACGCGGCGCACCGGAACCGGCCATTGCGCCGCGCCTTCTTGCGGAAGATAGGCGATGGAGCGTGCGAGAAATTCGCACGAGCATTCACGCAAGTCACGCCCCAGAATTTGGACCGAGCCGCTATCCACGGCGACAAGTCCGAGGGCCACACGCAGCAACGTTGTCTTGCCAGCGCCATTGGGACCGACGATGCCGGTGACGCGACCGGCGACGAACGCTGCGCTAGCGTCATGCAGCACCACACGCTCACCGTAGCGCGCGGAAACATTTTCGAGTGCGAGTGCCACGTTCATGCTCCGCGCCGCATGCGCAGGATGAGCCAGATGAAGAATGGCGCGCCCAGCATCGCCGTCATCACGCCGACGAGAAGCTGGCCGTCCGGCGCGATCAGCCGCACCGCGATGTCGGCAGCACTTACCAAGGCCGCGCCGCCCAGCGCCGAAGGCCAGATCAGTCGCGCAGGCACATAGCCATAGAACGGCCGCAGCAGATGCGGCACGACAAGGCCGACGAAACTCACCGCGCCGGCTGCGGCGGTCGCGGCGCCGGTGGCGAGCGCCACGCCGATCACCACGCGTCGGCGGATGCCATGCACATCGACGCCAAGCGATTGGGCCGCTTCTTCGCCAAGCGTCAGCGCATCCAAGCCGCGCGCGCAACTCCATAGCAGCGCAATGCCGAGCGCGATGGGTGGCACTGCCAGCGCGAGATCGTTCAGGGTCGAATCCTTCAGCGAGCCCATCATCCAGCGCATCATCTCGCTCATCGCGTAGGGATTGGGCGCGAGCGACATGGCGAGCGCCGTCATCGCCGTGGCGAAACTGGCGATGGCCGCGCCTGCGAGAATAAGCGCCGTGCGTTCCGCGCCGCTGCGCGAGAGGAAATAGAGAATGGACGATGTGGCCAGCGCGCCCGCGATGGCGCAGGCCGGCAGCAAGATCGGATTGACGACAGCCAATCCGAAATACATCGCGACCACCGCGCCGAAACCGGCGGATGATGTGACGCCCGTCACGCCGGGATCAGCGAGCGGATTGCGGAACAACCCCTGAAGCGCGGCACCGCTGGCGCCGAGCGCCGCACCGACAACAAGCGCAAGCAGCGCGCGGGGCAATCGGATTTCGCGCGCGATGATGGTGGCCGTGCCGTGGCTTGCAAACAATCCGGCAAAAAGATCGCCCGCGTCGATTTGCGCGGGGCCGATCAGGAATGAAATCGTCGCGAGGATGATCGCGAGTGCGGCAAGCGCGAGTGTCAGCCCCGGCACGCGCAAACGTCCAAGCGCCACGAAACGCGCCGCCTCGACTGGTCTGCCTTGTAACGCGCCGTCCATGGCCGTCTTCCGCGAGCGTCTCGTCGCCGCTTGCGGAATCCCGCGCGCCCCGGCCCGCCCGGCCAAAGGTTGGACGACACGCAGCGGCAGGTTTCCTGGCTCGCGGCTCGCTTCTCCCGCCTTCCCGGTTTCCCAGTGGCCTTTTGGAAGAAGCAGTCTCCCGGCTTGACCGGAAGATCGCCGCCTACAGTTGCGGGGGCAGCCGCGGATTTGAACCGCGTTCCCTACACCATTGCGTCGGGGGAAGTTTTACGGCGCGAGACGATCCGAGGCAAGCGCGTTTAATTTTTAGTAGCGTCCCAAGCCCGATTTTCTGGGCCAAGAGCTGCCTCCATACGCGCGACTCCTTCTTGCATGGCCGTGAGCACCTCCCGACGCGGCCGCAAAACGCGAAACTCTTCACCATCTTCAATAACATCAAACAGAGCCAAAATGGTTTGGTATCGAGCGCGGCGGTAATCGTGAATCACGACGATCGTTTCCGGGTGAGATACGACGGACGCTACAAACGCGCATTCCATCCGCCTTCGGCCATCAATGAAGATGAAGTCGAACTTTCGTCCTAGTCGCAATGGGTAAGTTGAGTAGGTTGTCTCAGAAACTGCCTGCTGATCATGTGGACCGATCGGATCCAGGATCATTTCCCTGAGGCACGCTGGTTTAGGTCGTCCCGCAAAAATCGCGTTCTGATAAGCACGATTGGTATCTATCGTGACGAAAAGCTCGATATTCGGCATCCTCTCCAGGCGTGCCGCGAGCACTTGCGTGGTCAGCCCGCTGCCCCACTCGAGAATATTTCTGATACCGGTCGTCGCATAAATTTCCAGAATGCGGATGAAATCGGAAATATAAACAGGCCCAAATTTGTCGGGGGAGACCAAGTCACCATTGAAATAGAATTCGAACTTTTCTGTCACGGCTTTCGCCTATTCGATGTCGTTCGACAAAATCCTCGAGTGACCGAAATCTGCGAGGTGTTTATCGCACTCGATAACGCCGGGGTTCGTTGTTGCGCCGGTCAGTCGATGAAACAGTTCGTCCAGAGCCGCATAACGTTCCCGGACGTCGAGCCATAGCCGCCGCGCTTCCGCGGTGTTGCCCGTGTATTCGGCGTGCAGTGCAAAGCTGCGCATGGCATTTGCAATTTCCAGCGGTGGGACGTTGTCCCGCGAACTGTAGAGCACCAACATCTCGCGACAATACGGAGCGGCTTCTTCGTGCCGTCCGGCGTCTTGCAGGATATCGGCAAGGTGCCGGATGACGTGCGGCAACGCACTTCGGTCAGTCAACTCTCTATAGATCGCGAGCGCTTCCTCCTGATCGCTTAGCGCGGCTTCATGCCTGCCCATGTCTCGTTCGATCTGGGCACGCCGCGTGAGCGTGCGCCAAATCGCCGTCAGTTCCAAACTCGCGGAAGAAATCGACGGCTTCCGCAAAGGCGGCCTTGGCATCCGCAGACCGCTTGTCGCGCCGGGCCCCTTCTCCCCGTTCGCACGCCTTAACACCTTGGCTTTGACCGTCCATCAGGCCGGACCTCAACGCTTGTTCGACCAAATTCTCAGCGCATTTTACCAGAACGTGCTTTTCGCGCCAGTTCCGCTAGCGGCGCGGCGACATCCGCCGACCATGGGCCGGGGCATAGCAGTGGTGTCAACGATGTGCGGGCGATCAGAGTACGGGCATCAAGCGCGCGCAAGGCGGGATGCTGCAGAACGAGATCCGCGCGTGTCGGCGTGGCTTCGCGTTCGCCGTTCAGGATCAGCACTCGCGGGGGCGAGGCGATCAGCGTTTCGACCGGCACCGTTCCCTGCCGTGTCTGCTTCAGATGCGTCGCGGCGTCGGACATTCCCGCAATGCGCAAAATCTCATCCGAGACGCCGCCGCTGTTCGCATAGCCATTCGGCTCGTAGATCAACGCACTCACCGGCGGGTGCGGCGCTTGGTGCGCGGCGTCGGCAAGTTCGCGGTCCATCTGCGTGATTAGATCCGCCGCGCGCTGCGGTTCTCCGAGTGCCGCGCCCAGCTCGCGCGTCACGTCGCGGATTTGCGCCAGTGAATTCGCATCGGGAATCTCAAGGAAGGGGATTCCGATTTCGATGAGATGCGCCTTCAGGCGCAGATTCGTGCCCTGGACCATCACCACCAGATCGGGATGCAGCGCCAACACCTCTTCCGCCGATCCGCGCGTCAGAGGGATACCTTGAACCTTGTCCGCCATGGTCGAGACCACCGGGTGCCTGTCAGCGGATAGATAAGAGAGAGCGGCGATGCGCGCGCGCGGCAAAAGCCGGAACACATATTCATCGGTGCAGAGAAAGGTCGAAACCACACGCTGCGGCGCAGCATTCGCCGCTCCAGCGCCAAGCAACGCAACGGCCAAACAGGCTACATGGCAGCCATGCTTCAGGCGCATATTGAACCCCTAGAAGCCGCGGCACACCTCTCGCTCAACCCATACGGAGGCATCATGCGACTTTCCCTTGCAACCGTGAGCGTTTGCGCCCTCGCGGCCAGCGTTTCCTACACTACACTGGCGCTCGCCGCACCGTCCGTGGGCGAAGTGCTCGATGCCAACCATGCGGCGATGGGCGGCAGCGCGTGGGACGGCAAAGTCACGCTGAAGGTCGAGGCCGCCTATGCCGGCCAGGGCATGACGGGCAAGGTCACATCGCTCGACGATTTGAAAAACGGGTCTTGGGCCGACTCGTTCAACATTGGCCCGGCCAGCGGCGCGAACGGTTTCGACGGCACCGACGCCTGGGAGAAAGATACGTCCGGCGCGGTCACCGTTCAGAACGGCGGCGATCAGCGCCCGCTCGCGGTGAATGAAGGCTATCGCCGCTCCAGCATGTTCTGGCGTGCGGATCGCGGCGGCGCTTCCATCGTCTCCGATGGCGAGAAGACCGACGGCGGAGCGACCTATGAAGTCCTCACCGTCACGCCCAAAGACGGCAAAGCATTCGATGCCTGGTTCGACGCCAAGACGCATCTGCTCGCGCGCGTGGTGGAAGCGCAGGGAACGCAGACGATTACCACAACGCTTTCGGATTATCGCAAAATCGACGGCGCCGAAATTCCCTACATGCAGCTGACCAACAACGGCGATGCCAAATACGACCAGACGGCCACGGCGACGAGCGCCTCCTTCGTTGGTGCACAGGATCCCGGCGCCTATAGCGCGCCGAAAGTGGTGCTGACGGATTCCACCATCGCCGGCGGCGCGAAGGAAACCACTTTCCCATTCAAGCTGATCAACAATCACATCTTCGCCAATGTGAGCGTGAACGGCAAAGGGCCTTATCAGTTCGTCTTCGACACGGGCGGCGTGAACCTGTTGACGCCGCCGCTCGCCGCCGAACTCGGCCTCAAATCCGAAGGCCAGATGCAGGGCAATGGCGGCGGTTCCGGCCATATGGATGTGGGCCTGACGAAAGTCGCATCGCTTCAGCTTGGCGATGCCACCGTCAAAGATCAGGTGTTTGCCGTGATCCCACTCAATACCATGTCGCCCACCGAAGGCGTCGCCATGCCGGGCATGATTGGCTTTGAGACGTTTCGCCGCTTCGTCACGCGCGTGGACTACGGCGCCGGCAAAATCACGCTCATGCGTCCCGACGCGTTCGACCCGAAAACCGCGGGCGCTCCCATTCCGATCAAGTTCAACGGCAACATCATCGAGGCGCCGGCGACATATGACGGCGTGCCGGGCACCTTCATCATCGACACCGGGGCGCGCACATCGCTCATTCTCAATTCGCCGTTTGTGAAGGCGCATGCGCAATTCGCGAAATACGAAAATGCGAGCGAAGCGGTGACGGGTTGGGGCATTGGCGGACCAACGCGCAGCCGCATCATCCGCGGAAGCGGGCTGGTCCTCGGCGGCCAGCATATCGACGGCCCCGTGGTGCTGCTTTCGACCGCGACCAAAGGCTCCGATGCCGATGCGGCAACGTCCGGCAACATCGGCGGCGGCGTGTTGAAGCGCTTTATCGTCACGTTAGATTACGAGCACAATACGATGTATCTGAAACCGGTAACCACTGTCGTCACCGATCTGGACACGTTCGATCGCTCCGGCGTCTGGATCAACCAGACCGACACGGGATACAAAGTCGTTGATGTAACCAAGGGCGCGCCTGCCGATCAGGCGGGCCTGAAGGTGGACGACGAGATCGTCGCGGTGAACGGCAAACCGGCGACATCGATCCCGCTGTATGAAATCCGCAAGGAAATGCGCGATAAAGTCCCGGGAACGGTGTTCACCTTCTCGGTCAAGCGCGGCGGCGAGACGAAAGACATTGCGGTTACGCTGCGCGATCTGATCTGATTTGCCTCAAGAAAGGCCGGTCAAAGGGGCCAGCGCTGCTGGCCCCTTTATTCTTTGGCGGCGTTGGGGGTAAATCCCGCCAGCCCGATTTGAGGATTCTCCAAAATGCCAATTTACCGCGCGCCCGTGGAAGATTTCCGCTTCCTGATGAACGAGTTTCTGGAAGTCGAGAAGCAGCGCGACCTGCCGCAATTCGCGGAGCTGACGCCCGATTTGATCGAGGACATCCTCACCAATGCGGGCAAATTCGCGGAGGAAGTTCTGCAGCCGATCAACCAGTCCGGCGACGAGGAAGGCTGCCATTATGAAAACGGCGTAGTGCGCACGCCGAAGGGATTCAAGGAAGCCTACAAATCCTTTAGCGAAGCAGGCTGGGGCGCCCTGCCCGCGCCGGTAAAATTCGGCGGCGCCAATCTGCCGATCATGCTGACCATGGCGGTGGGCGAGATGATGCAATCCGCCAATCAGGCGTTCGCGATGTATCCGGGCCTTACGGGCGCCGCCTATGGCGCGCTGCTCGCCACCGGCCAGCCCTGGATGAAGGAAAGCGTTGCGCCGAAAATGATCTCCGGCGAATGGGCCGGCACGATGTGTCTGACGGAGCCGGGCTGCGGCACCGATCTGCGACTGATGAAAACCCGCGCGGTGGAACAACCGGACGGTACATATAAAATGAACGGCACCAAGATTTTCATCTCCGGCGGCGATCAGGACCTCACCGACAACATCGTTCACATGGTGATCGCGAAAATTCCCGACGAGAACGGCAAGATCGCGGACGATCTTTCCACCGTGAACTTTTTCATGGTGCCGAAATTTCTGGTGAGCGAAAACGGCAAGATGGGCGCGCGCAACGGCGTGAGCTGCGCCGGTATCGAAAAGAAGATGGGCATCAAGGGTTCTGCCACCTGCGTGCTGAATTTCGACGATGCGATCGCCTGGCGCCTCGGGCCGAAGCCGACGCCGCCCAAGTCCGGCGAGAAGCGTCATTCTTCCGCCGGCATGGCAGGCATGTTCGGCATGATGAACAATGCGCGCCTGGGCGTCGGCATTCAGGGAATCTCCATCGCCGAAGTCGCTTTCCAGAACGGCTGGGACTACACGCATAATCGCCGCGTCGGCCGTGCGCTGACCGGCGCGAAGGAACCGGGCCGGCCCGCCGATCTGGAAATCGTGCATCCCGACGTGCGCCGCATGCTGCTGCATTGCCGCGCGTTTGTGGAAGGCGCGCGCGCGCTTGCCATGTGGACCACGCTCAACATGGCGATTGCGGATTCTGCGCGGCCTGAAAAAGACAACGCCGCTCTGCTGAGCGATATCATGACGCCGGTGATCAAGGCATTCTTTACCGATATGGGTTTCGAATGCGCCAACATGGCAATGCAATGTTATGGCGGCCACGGCTATATCCGCGACAATGGCGTGGAGCAGTTCGTGCGCGATGCGCGCATCAACCAGACCTATGAAGGCGCGAACGGCGTGCAGGCGATGGATCTTGTCGGCCGCAAGCTCGGACGCAAGAACGGTGCCGCGCCGCTGGCACTGTTTGCGCTGGTCAATGGCTGGCTGAGCGATAACGAGAAAGACGAAGCGCTTGCGCCTTTCACCAAGCCGGTGAAGCGCGGTATCGATACTTTGCAGCAGGCGACGATGTGGTTCGTGCAGCACGGCCTCGCCAATCCGAACGACGCCGGCGCGGGCGCGGCCGATTATCTGCGCATGATGGGCATCGTGGTCGTGGGCTGGATGTGGGCGCGCATGGCGAAGATCGCGAATGAGAAACTCGCGGCGATGTCGGGCAATGCCGCGTTCTATCAGGACAAGCTGGTGAGCGCGCGCTACTGGATGGAGCGCATGATCCCCGAATGCGCCATGCTGTTCGAACGCATCCAAGCAGGTTCGGCCACGATCATGGCGCTGGAGCCCGCGACGGCGTGAATCGAGTAAGAAATCAGCCACATTTTAAGCTATTCCAATGATGTTCCGCGTTTGTTACGTCACGATTCTATGAATGGCAGGTGTGCGCGATGTTGGAATTAGATTGTCTTATAGCCTTCCCGCCCATCATTTCCGGCACGATATTTTCAATCAACATACTTCGCATCGCGTGATTGTATCAGAATTAGCCGTAGCCTTGGCTCAATGAACTTCAACCTTTTCTCGAAACCCAGATCGGTATTTCGCGTAAGTGCGCGTCGATCGCGCTCTTGACCGGTTTGGCAATCGGCAGATCGCGCGTGTCGTCCCATACCGCCGCAAAAGATTGAACAGTATTTTTGACAGTGTCTAGGACAAGCTTTGTTGGGAGGCGCGCTTTGCCCGCGAAGCGCTCAAACTGCTCGTTTGTGAGGGAACTAAACTCTTTCGAACCGGCCAGATTTAGTCCCATTCGATCTCCCTTGATGTAAGGGATGGTCGAGACAAAATCATAAGCGGGCGCAAGGGCCGCTTTGCGCCGGTCCGGATATATCAGCGACCAATTCTTGAGGTGCATGTCGCCATTGCCAACTAGGGCATTGTAGACAAGCCTTCTGACATATTCCGCGACGCCGGCTTGACCGATTTCTGTCCAGATGACGCTAGCGATGTTCTCGTAATTTGCGGATTTGTATTTGTCGTCGGGATATACGCCAAAGATTTGCGCGAAGTCCTCGATATGAATGCGTTCACCGTCGTTGCTTCTGTCGAATCGCTTAATAACGAAAGCGTTGGGGCCTTTGACCTCTATCCCTTCGGGCAGATCTTCAATTTCCTTTATGGGGACAAGGGCCGCTTCGGGAACATCGATCCCGACCCGGCGCGCCAATTCCATCATTGCGTATTCGTTTTCGGGGACGCCTGCATGCGTTACGGAGGGGAGCTTGACGATCCAAGAGCCGCCTGCTCCGTCCACCGGGATGGTCAACCCACCAGTAGCAGCCTTGATCGCTGAGAATTTGAGTTGGACCCCTGCCAACGAGAAATGCAGGGCGTTTTCTCTTTTTCGACGTTTTGCGCCACCGACATCTTCGGCGGTTCCGTCCGGCCAGCTTTCGCCGTCAGCCGGATGAATCTCCATCGCGCCCGCCAGATCGCGCCCTAACACCCAAAGCAAGAAGAATTCTCGCTGCGGATCAACGCCCGCCCGTTCCGCAAGATACTCTCGCATCTTTCCTTCAGGCAGGAGGTTGGCGAAGAAGGGCGGCACCCGCGTCCTTGTCGGCTTGCTTTCTGTGATTAGGCCACTGTGGCGATCCTTAAACGAAAGGCTGAGGATCGGACGGCCCGGATCGTCAATGTAGTCTTTGTTGAAGGCGAAGATGTTTGCATCGTCAGGCAAGCGTGTAAGCGCCCCGATTGTCTTGCCATACATGCGTATATCTAGGACCGCTACATCTGCCATCAGTCATCTCCGGCAGTCAGTTGATAAGCGGGTGCGGAGTCTCGCACCGGCTCAGTCGCGCCGTGAGCGAGAGCATTGCGCGTTTGCTGGAATGCGGCAGCGGCTTTGGCGATTTGTTGCAACTGTTTTTGCGTATTGGGGTTTTCTGCCCAATTCCTGATATGCTTCTGTGCGGATATGAGCGCTCTGACTGCGGGGCGCATTTGCTCGACAATCTCCTGAATACGGCTGGCAAAACGCGGATCGAGTTTATACTGCTGAATTTCGCGGATGGCGGCCGGAAGCTTTTGAAGCTCCTTGGACTCAGGGATCTCCTTCGCAAGTTTTTGTGCATCATGCTGAACTTTAACAAGCTCCTGAACAGTCGCTCTAACCTCTCGATCGGTCGGTTGGCTTGCTTGAATGGCTCCTCGTTCAAGCGACTGGATCGTTGGTAGGAGTGTGCGAGGTACAAAAGCGATCTCGTAGTCCAAAGCACGGGCGATCTCGATAAGACTCGATAGCCTCGGATCGACTTCTCCGCTCTCGATTTTCGAGAGGTGACCTTGCGGTATACCGACCTTCTCGCTCAAAGCGCGTTGAGTGAGTGCTTTGCCTAAGCGCGCAGCTTTGAGTGCATCCGCGATGTAGAGTACCGCAGGCTTTGAGGCCCTTTTGGGTGATATGTTCTTCTGTATCATAACGAAGTATGATATAGTATTACATATCAACTGTCAATATACTGATATGTTGAAGTATATCAAATTACTTGGTGATATATTATAATATATCTAATTCATGGGATACGAGCTCAAAGCACCCGAACAGCCTCTAAGTGTCTGTCCGGGAACATCACAATGGATTGCATAGTTTTCGGAGCATGAGGCGGATTGATGCGAGGCGCAGGAATGCGAGCGCCTTGCGATTGAGGTTCTCCCAGTCTTTGGCGATTCTGCGGCAG
>Ga0209483_1001709_pt1 | contig 16338 bp, 11 predicted proteins | sample NGEPerA_FD_184508 | JGI IMG/M metagenome (GOLD analysis project Ga0209483, IMG submission 184508) | Arctic peat soil microbial communities from the Barrow Environmental Observatory site, Barrow, Alaska, USA - NGEE PermafrostL2-A... | ecosystem: Environmental > Terrestrial > Soil > Wetlands >... | reverse complement strand
GAGGTGAGCACGACGGTCGCATTGGAGTCCGTCAGCTAGAGCGAAGATTCATGGTTGATGTGGTGGTCGTCATACACCACTGGTCTGGACTTGACCCACGGCGAGTCGGAAAACCCGAAGGATTCGACGCGCGCTAGATTGGGCGCGCGTTAAGAGGGTGAGGCTCAGTCGCGATCCGGGGGTGGACGATGGCAGACCTACTGGAACAGGCTGCTGTTAGTCCCGCGGAGAGTGGAGCCGGTGAGGCCCCAGTGGTGTCAGCCGATTTCGAAATCGTCCCATTGAAGGGCCTGCCGATCGTCGGCGTGATCCTCGCCGCTTTGGTCGTCTCGATCGCAACCAACAAGGCCTGGCCTATCGACTTCTTTCACGTCGCCGGTGGCGGTATGTGGACAGCGCTCGACCTCTTCTTGGGTCTCGTGATCGGGCCAATCCTCGGACGGCTCTCGATCACCGCGCGGGTCGAGTTCGTCCGGCGATTCATGCCAAAGATGGTGCTCATCATGCCGACCCTCGTGATCTCCACGCTCGCTGGCGGCTGGCAGCTCGCGCGCCAGGTCGGCGATCTGAATGCCAACTACGTCGACCACAGCTGGTTGGTCGCCTCATTCATTGTCGTCGCCGTAATGGCGGTGATTGCGCTCGGCGTACTCGAACCGGCGAATATTGCAGTGCTCTTTGAGTTGAAGAAGCCTCAACCGAACGGGCAGGTGATCGCGACGCTGATGAAGCGCTTCATCGTCACCGCCGGGATCACCGGCATAATGCAGATCGCGACGCTCGTCATTATGACCAGGCTCGCCACGTCGTGAGCACCGCATCCCCTCGCCCCGCGACGCCGCGACGACTGCCACCCGTGGCGGAGCTGATCGTACTTTCGGTCGCACTGATGCTCTCGGGCGGCGTGTACCTCGCTGCATATCTGCCGAGGCACCCTTCGCTCGCCCCAGCCATCGTGCTGCTCGCTGCCGGAGCACTCTCCACGCTCTTAGCCGTCGCGATGCTCGTGCGGATCAAACCCTTTGCCTGGCAGAAATTCTTTCTCGTTTCGAGGTATGCGTTCGTCGCCTACCTCGTTATCGCTGGCGTCCTCGCCTACGTCTTTATCTACGACCACACACGCGGTGCAACGCTGGCGGTCTTGATGGGCACGCTCGCCGTCTTCGCTCTCGACGTTCCGATGGTTATTGCGTTTACCGTCGCCCGATACGACGAGGTCTCCGAGCCCTTTTCCTCGTAATTTGCTGACGTTCAACGTTTACTGGCCCAAACGGCCTTTGGAACCGAAGCTCGGCACGATTCTGCAGATAGCCGGGCCCATTGACTGCACCAATCTCTCGACCGAGTGCTCCACCATCACGGAAATGGTTGCTTGACGTAGTGGAGGAAGATTCTCGACTTGGCACTTCGGTTCGCCCGAAGTAAGAGGCTTGCTTGCCGCGTCGAGACTGCTCTCTGACCGGCATGCGAATGCTGCTTCCACAATTGGCCGGTTTGTACTTGTTGGCCCGTCGACGACGTTGCCGTTCGCCACCTGAACATCCGACTCGAACACGACGGCGAAGACGTCGTGTTCGAGGCAGCACTCACGGCCCGGGCCTCGGACTCGGTGAGCACCCGGGAAGGCACGCGCCGTTCTTTCGGGCAGTTCGACGAGCGATCGACTACGACCTCATCAGCGTCGGCGAGCGCTCTGAGAAATCTCCCGAAACCGAAGTTCCACTACTCGTTCGCCGGCTCGTCTCGCTGCTTTCCAAGCGCCTCGCGGAGCGGCCTCCCGAGCCTCTTGCTCGCGAACATCACCGAGCTCTCACACGAACCGAGAACGAGGAGACCCCGCTCGAGCGGCGAGCACGCCAACTCGCGAGAACCCACCAACAACTCGTGATGCCACCAAGCAATGTCGCTGGCTGATCATCGATCACTCGCACGCGTCGGCGGTGTCGTGATCTGCCGACGTCGGCCTGAGATGGACCGACTCCGATGATGTTTCAGCGTCATCGAGTGCGGAGAGACTAGTCGCGCCGCCGATGTCCGCGATCGTGTTGGACGTGAGGGCTCGGCACCCTTCGGGTCTGTCAATCCGCACCCGTCGCGACGATGCTGGGCAGTGATGTCGTTCATGGCTTGCTAGCACGCGGCACCAGCTGCCACTTCGGTCCGGCTGCTAAAGCCATCTCTGTGACGGACACATCTGCGTTTGCCGTAGTGCTACCACGATGAACACCTCGGGGGTGGCACCCTTCCCGCCCCTATCAACGCGCAGCACACTCTTATCGGGAGGTCGTGTTGGCGGTTCCTAGCTTGTTTTTCCGCACCAGTTTGCGCCGCGGGTGGAGATCGCGGCAGTTGCTTAGCCTGCATGTCGCTCTGGTAAGTGGTCTGGTCCGCCGCGTCGCAGCCGCTCGTCGCACTTCTTCGGCGATCCCACAGTACTGGGCCGTCCATGGCTACGACGCAGCTCTCGCTAGCGGCGACGGTTGCATACATATTCGCCGCCACGGACCGGGTCGGAGGGCGTCGTTGACATGACTCAGGCACTTCGCGTCGCGTGGTACCGCTACCGGTCGACGTTCGGACTCCAACTCTCCGGTTATCTGAGCATCGTGCTGCTCATCGGACTGATCGGTGGGGTCGCCATGGCTTCGGTGTCCGCGGGTCGACGTACGCAATCGTCTTATCCAACATTTCTTGCCAGCACCAACCCGTCGAATCTCACAATGGCCGTGTTTCAGGCTTCAGCCAACATGGGCCCCGGTTCATCACTTAAGTCGGCGATCGAACGATTGCCCGACGTCAAACACGTAGTGACCGCCGGGACCCTGCCGTTGATCGACATCGGCGCCAACGGTGCTCCACGGCTCAGCTCCTTGGCCAATATCAACATCGTGAGCAGTTTGGACGCTATGACGGTCGACCAAGACCGGCTGGCGATCTTGCAGGGTCGGGCAGCGAACCCGCGCCGAACCGACGAGATTGTCATGAACGCGGGCGCCGCTCACATCCTCGGAGTACAAGTGGGTCAGGTCATCGCACTGGGTGTCTACACCCCGGCGCAGATGAACCTGCCTGATTTCGGCTCCCCAAAGGTGAAGCCGGTCGTCTTGGTGCACGAACGACTCGTGGGGATCGTCGCGTTGAACACTCAGTTGGTTCAAGACGACGTCGATCAGACTTACGGCACCATCTTCGCGGATGCAGCGCTCACTAGGCGGCTCGCCAAACCGCTGAGCCTTTTCACGCCAGTCCTCTACGGAGTGCAGCTGCGCCACGGTGATCGAGGTATCGCCAAGGTGCAGAGCGAACTCGTTGGCCTGGTGCCAAAGGGCGAGATCTACGAATTCCACGTGGCGTCGACGGTCACGTCCCAGGTGGAACTCGCTATCAAACCTGAATCGGTCGCTCTGGGCGCCTTCGGTGCCATGGCGGCATTGGCCTGTTTGATCCTGGCAGCCCAGGCGATATCGCGCCTCCTACGTCGAGGCGAGAGAGAGCGCGACATACTGAGGGCGCTCGGGGCCAGCCCGTTGATCACGGTCGTGGAGGGCCTAGTCGGCGTGCTGCTTGCCGTGGGAATCGGAACCATTGTCGCGGCAGTCGTTGCGGTGGCTCTCTCACCGCTCGGCCCGCTGGGTCCTGTTCGTCCCGTGTACCCCGGCGCGGGCTTCACCGTTGACTGGACGGTGATCGGAATCGGCGTAGCCGCACTGGTCGTCGGTCTCGGGGCCATCATGACCGCATTCAGTGTGCGAAGTTTGACGAACAGGGCGCTCAACGGTGAGTCGGTATCAGGTCAGTCCAGGGCCGCACTTGGTCTCCAGCGCGCGGGGATTCCGGTGGCCGGCGTCGTAGGGGTGCACTTCGCCCTCGAGTCAGGCCGAGGTCGATCCGCCGTGCCGGTGCGCTCGATTATCGGAGGCACGGTGGTCGCGGTCGCCATGGTGGTCGCCACGCTTACCTTCGCGAATGGGTTCAGCACCTTGATCTCGCGACCACCACTCTACGGGTGGAATTGGACGTATCTCCTCAATCCCTCCAACGCCGTACCTCCGAAGGCGTTGTCGCTGCTGAACCACGATCCCCAGGTTGCCGCGTGGAGTGGTGCTGACTATACCGATCTGCAAATCGATGGCGCGGAGCTGCCCATTTTGCTCGAAAGTCCGGGCGCCAAGCTCTCCCCGCCCATCCTTTCTGGGCACGGCCTAGAGACGTCGCATCAGATCGTTCTCGGTGCGGGAACACTGAACCAATTACACGACCGTATCGGCGACACCGTCATAGTCAGTCTTGGAACGAAAAAGAACGCGCCCTATTACATTCCGCCCACACCCCTGGTCATCGTGGGTACCGCGACGCTGCCCGCTGTTGGATACTCGAGTTTCGTGGCCGAGCACACGTCGATGGGCACCGGGGCGTTGGTGCCCCTGGACTTCACCAACGTTCCGTTCACCGGACACAGCGCGGACCCTAATCTCGACGGTCCGGAGCTGGTCTTCGTGAAAATGCGAGCGGGGGTGGGCAGTGCAGCGGGACGCGAAGATATGCAACGCATCGCGAACGCCGCTAACCGGGTCTTCGCCGCTGACAAAAACGCCACGGGGAACAGCGTCGAAGTGCTGGGCGTATTGCGACCAGTGCAGATCGTCAACTATCGCACCATCGGCTCGACACCGATATTCCTCGCCGCCGGACTCGCGCTGGGGGCTGTTCTCGCGCTCGGGCTTACGCTGGCCTCGTCCGTCCGACGACGCCGGCGCGAGCTCGCACTACTGAAGACCCTAGGTTTCACCCACCGACAGTTGGCGTCGGCGGTCGCGTGGCAAGCGACGACAACGGCCCTGATTGGAATGGCGGTAGGCCTACCGCTCGGGGTCGTCATCGGACGTCAACTGTGGACCCTCTTTGCCCGGAGCATTTACGCCGTTCCAGACCCCACCGTCCCAGCGCTCTCCGTATTGATAGTCGGCGCCGGAACTGTGTTGTTCGCCAATCTCGTTGCGTTCCTACCTGGTCGTGATGCAGCGCGAACGCCGGCCGCGCTAGCCCTTCGGGCTGAATGATCGAATCAACCACCCAATCATCGGCGTCCGAGGATGACGCACTCTGGAGGAGCCTCGGCGCTCGAAGGTCTCGTGGCCGAGTATCCGAACCAAGTGGCGGCGCGCGCCAGCTCAATGTCAAAGAGGTGATCGACGCGACCATTCCTTACCGGAGGGAAGACCCGAGGACGCCGTCTCCATGATCCGTCGCTTCGTATTGTGGCGTTTGTTCTTGTTGGCCCATCGACTACCTGGTTGATCCGCCACCGGCGACGGAACCGTGATCGAAGCGGCACTCACCGCGAGGGCGCTCGGACTTGGCGAACACATCGGCAGGCATGCGCCCTTCCTGCGCTCGGTTCGCCGGGCCGTCGACTACGACCTCATCGGCCTCGGCGAGAACGACGAGGCCCTTGGTGCCAGCGAAGTGACCCTCCTCGTGCGCCAGGTGTTGCCGCCCCTCTCAGATCGCCTCGCCGATCGGCTACCCCAAGCCCCGCTCTTGAGCATCGCCGCTACAGCTCGGCCGTCCACGCCGACGAATCGCCATTGCTCAGCCACGTCCGACAACTCGCGCGTACACGCCTCCAGCTCGAGGGTGGGTGCGAGAGGAACTCACACTTCGACCGAGGAGCAGACGAATCGTCTCGGCTCGACACCGTGATGACGCACCGTCCTGCTACGTCGCCCCGGGCCATTTCAATGGCCATGATGCCTACCTCGGCCTGGTCCTGGTCCTGGTCCTGGTCCTGGTCCTGGAGGAATCGTCGTTGTTGTCGTTGTTGTCGTTGTCGTGGTCGTTGTGGTCGTCGTGGTCGTTGTGGTCGTTGTGACCAGAGCAATGTCGGCTTGGACTGCTGCCGCGGCACGGAGCACGTTCGTGCCTGCCGCCGTCGTCAGCCTGCCGTTCGCCTCAAGCTGCGCTATGTCTGATTGCAAATGCGCCAATGCCATTGTGGTCGCGTCAAGCTGGTGTGCGGCCGCAACGCGCTCGATGGTGCCTATATCGGCGCGAAGTTCTTGCCGTGCATTGGCCGTCATCGACTGCGGGTGGGAGCCACAAGCAGCGAGCGCAATCCCGCCGATCATCACACCTGCGACAGCTCCGGTGAGCCGCCTCATAAGGCCACCGAGCGAGCGAGGTTGTTGAGGGCCTTTACTAACGGCGCGGGCAGCGGCGATGCGCCCGATAACGGCGCAGGGATCGTGATAGCCGGCAGGGAAGGGAGTTTCGGCGGCGTGTTGTCGGACGCGACGACCACGAGCGTGATCACGAGAGCCACCATTAGCGAGATAGCGATTACCCATCGCCCGCGATGCGAATGGCGAGACCGCGACTTCGACACCGCGGATGCAAGCCCGCGACGCGGATCGAAAGCGGCACCTGCGGGCGGCGACGCCTGGGGTCGCGGTGCAGAGGAGCTCGTGTCCGGCGGGTACTGACGTGTGGCTACGAGCTCCTCGGTAATCGGGATCGACGCGGTATCCTCGGTAAGGGGGATTGGCGCGGTGAGATCATTTCCGGGCGTAGTCAGGACAACTGATACCAAGCGGCGTCGGACCAGCTCTGCGTCGGCCGGCCGATGCGCGGGGTTCTTTTTGAGGAGATCATCGACGAGCGCACTGAGACCGGGCGGCACCCCGTCGACAACAACGGAGAGATGGGGTGGTTCCTTGTACAGATGTTGGGAGCAAACGGCGAGCGCGTTCTCCCCGCGAAATGGTGGTCCGCCTGTCACGAGAGCGAAGAGCAAGCATCCCAACGCATAGAGGTCGGTACTCGGGCTGACGGGGTCGCCCCGTGCTTGCTCAGGCGAGAGGTACGAGGCAGTACCGATCACGGTCGCGGTTCGAGTGAGCTCGGTCTGCCCAGTGGTCGCCTCGATCATCCGCGCCACTCCGAAGTCGAGAACCTTCACCGTGTCGTTTCCCGAATAAGCGACGTTCGACGGCTTGATGTCGCGATGCACGACACCAGCGGCGTGCGCCGCGCTAAGGGCCCGGCACACTTGCTCGCCGACCTTAAGAACCTCTGGCAGTGCCAGCCTGTCGTCCCGGGTGACGCGCTCTATTAGCGTCGGCCCCGCTAAGAGCTCCATAACGATGAATGCTGTCGTGCCGTCGACCCCGGTGTCGTAGATCGTCACAATGTTCGGGTGGTTGAGCGAAGCCGCAATCTGTGCTTCGCGTCGAAATCGCTCCTTGGCCTCGAGCATCGTTACCTGATCGAGGTTGAGCAGCTTTACCGCGACGCTTCGTCTGAGCAATTCATCGGTAGCTGCATACACAGTCGACATTCCGCCGCGTCCAATCTCGTTGCCGAGACGGTAACGACCCGACAGTAGGGCGGGGTTCACGGATCCAGTCTCGCGAATAATCCCCGTCCAGCGGTTCGAATGGACAATCCGCGCAAGTTCGGCGGCGGAAGGAACCTGGGGCGACGCGTCTTAGGATTTCGCGGGCTTCCGTCTCCTATTGGCTCGTTCATACTTGTTAGCCCATCTACGACCTTGCTCATTCGCCACCTGAACATCCAGCTCGAACGCGACGGCGAGGCGTCATCCCCGAGGCTGCGCTTACGGCCGGGTCCCTCAGACTCGGCGAGCACCCGGGAAGGCACGCGCCGTTCCGTCGGGCAGTTCGACGAGCGATCGACTATGACCTCGTCAGCGTCGGCGAGCGGGATGAGAAATCTAGCGAAGCAGCCTCCGGAGCCTCTCGCTCGCGAACATTGCTCGGCGCTACCACCAAGCGAGACCGAGGAGACCCCGCTCGCGCGCCAAGCACGTCAACTGCGAGAACCCACCAACAACTCCTGTCGCAGCCACGCAACGTCGTGGGCCGATCCATCGCTCGCACTGACGCGTCGTCGCCAGCCCGATCAGTCGATATCGGCTTGCCTTGAACCAGGCTCTCATGACCTTCTCACAGCCCTCGGATGCGTGGACACCGATCGTGCCTCTCTTTTGGGCCGCCGTCGAAGATCGAGCACAGTTGGCGTCGGGACGCGTCTTGGGACCCGTGTGTCGTATAGCCATTTATCGGGAACGACGCTGCGCAGGGTCCCGGGAAAAAGACCGAAGCCCGGGCCCAGACCCGCTCGGGCCGGATCCGGGCTACGCCCTTGCTAACCGTCGCTAATGGTGCCGGCGCCCACGACCGAGCTGAACGTCGATGTCGGCTCGGCGTTCTCACTCGTGTTGCAATCGCCGGTCGGGTGGACTCGGACCAAGCGCGGTCCCGAGAGTTCTGAAAGGACCGTTCCTTTTCGTCCGCCTTTACGCGTCCTGCACCTCGGGGCGCTGATGCTCGGTGATTACTCGGATCGAAGAGCGAGCGCTGCCGGAGTACGAGCTGCGATACGGGCGGGGATAGTGGCGACGAGGTTGGCGAGGAGGAGCGCGCCGACGACGACGAAGATCAAGGATGCGGGCACCGTCGGCTGCGGGACCGCATTGATGTCGCGGGCAAAGAGGTCCCAGAGCTCGCGACCGGCGACGATGCCGATGGGAATGCCGAAGGCGGCGGCGACTGTGGCAATGGTCGATGCCTGCCATGCAATGGTAGCGGCCACTTGGCGAGCCGTGAAGCCGAGCGACTTCAAAAGCGCGAGGTCTCGTCGTCTTCGTCGCACCGACGCGCTCAACGTCAGCGCCAACGCCAGTATGGCTCCAACGGCGAGGCCGATGGCGAGCACGACGGGCGTCGCGCCAGTCGACTGGTAATTGACGATCTCGGCAGGGCGCTGCACGCTGACGACGTCCACGCTGTCGCCGTTGGTATTGCGGTCCTTGGCGAACTCGGCGTCGGCAATCGCTGTGATTCGGTTCATGTCAGCCAGCCCGGCTGCGCTCGACACGTCGCCTCGGAGCCGCACAAAGACCACGCCGGGACCGTCGAGGTTCGGGTCTGGGTTCATGATGGCGTGAACGAATGCAGGACTCAGCGCAGCCGAAAGCAGCGCGCCGGTGCCCATCGACGGGTGATCGGCAAAGTTCCCCGCACCGCCGATCGCCGGGAAAGTCGCGGTGCCGACGACGGTCAACTTGGTCGGGGGCAAATAGAGCGGGGCGGTGTTCGGCGAGCCGAACGAAAAGGTGACGCCGTCACCGATGTGCTTATGAAGGAGCGCGAGCGTGGTGGCGCCGACAACAACCTGATTGTGGGCGTCTACGCCGTGGCCGGACAGTATCGGCGGCGCGACCTTGGCGTGGTAGCCGTCGACGGCGAAGATGGGCACCGTCAGGTTGTTGATCTGCACGGAGATGCTGTGAAATCCAGACCAGCCCGATACGTCAGCGTCGTGGTTGAGAGCGGCAAGCGCCTTTGGGGGCACGACGTTTTCTGAGCTCAACGCGTAGTTCCAATTCCATCCGTAAAGCGCAGGATGTGAGATCAACGTGTGTAGCCCGCTGCTGAAGGTGAGCGTTCCCGTCACCATGGCGATAGCCAAGGTCGCTCCTACGAGGACCGAGCGCGCAGGAACGGCTGTGCGACCCTGCCCGGAGGTGAGGGCGAATCGGAGACCGACGGCACTCGAGATCGGCAGGCCGATCGCTGTCGCGAGATGCACTGCTCTCGACTGTCGCGGGAGACGGATGCGAGACCTGGTGGCTTGGCGATGAGCGGCACCCTCATAGGCGATCGCCGTCGAGGCCGCACCGAGTCCAGCGATTAGAACCAGGACCCCGAGACCGAGGACCGTCCAATCGAAGGCGATTCCCGGCGGGTGATAGACCTGCCGTATCGGGCCGAGCGGCGAAAGCGGCGAGAGCGCGACGGCGACGATCGCCGCGAGCACGCTGCCCACAACCACAGCCGCGAGGACACCGACTAGGCCATCTGCGATACCCGTCGAGGGAGTAGCGCCAAGGGCTCGTAGTATCTGACCCTCCTCATCCTCGGAGCGCAGCTGGCGAGAGATCGTGAGCGCTGCGATCGCTAACGCCGCCAGGGCCGCGATCGCGCCGAACACGCCGAGCGCGATCGACTCGGGCTTTACTGCCAGCTCGACTTTGGTTTCGGTGATCGCGGTGACGCTGAAGTTCGGGTCGCTCCCGCTCGGCAGCAGTCGAATCAGCGCCGCTTCGGTCGGCGAGAGGCCCTGATCGCCGTGTACGAGCTGCATCGCGTACCAGGTGCCCTCTACGGAGTTGTTCGCGAGGAGCGACCGGGTAAGCGTCGGGGTGAACAACTCGTCAGCGGGGAGCCGGTCGGTGTCATCCTCGATGACCTGGTCGTTGAATACCACTATCCCGACGAGGTGCATCTCGAGGCGAATTTTCGGTTGTAATTTCGGCGTGCCAAACAGCGGAGAGTTGAACTGCGGCCCCGAGTAGATACCCATCGGAACGACGTCGCCGACGTGAATGTCGAGCTCACTGGCGCCGAGCGCGGTCGTCACAAACTCATCGGTGCTATTCGGATTCGCCATGCGACCAGCGATCGGCGTAGCCCGATCTTCGTTGAAAAAGAGCCCGTTGACGCTCCCCACCGGGTTCAGAGAGAGATTGAGATTCGGGGCACCGTCGCGTTCTAGCGGCACGATCCCGGCTCCAACCCATGCCTCGACCTGCTTGACGTCAGGCAGCCGGGCGATCTCGGGCAGCAGCTTCGGCGAGTAGTTGTTAGCGGCGTTGCCGGTGCTCGTGCCATACGTCGACATCGTCAGATCCGAGGCGTCGGTCTTTGCGAGGAATGCCGGGTACGACGACTGCGTCCGTCTCGCTGCCGCGACGGAGCCCATCGCGATTCCGCCGAGAAGGCCGATGAGCACCACGAGGGCGAGATAGCCGCCCCACCTGCGCGCAAACGTTGTCCGGAATCGGTAAGAAACGACTCTCGCGGCGCCAGCCGTCACGTTTCCTCCGTAGTTCTTGCTGCTACGCGACGACCGAGTGCCGCCGTAATGCAATCTTGAACCGAGTCAACTTCACCGACAAGGATGGCAGTCTCCCCGTTCGGAAGTGGTAGTACCCACACGAACGCACCACCACTCGAAGCTCGAAACGACGAAGAGGCGAGCTGACAAAGCGCGAGCGATGACGGCGCGCCCTCACGGGGGCGCAGACGCGTCGTCACCGACGGTGATCTGCCGATATCGTCTCGGCATGGCTACTGACGTCACTGACCTCACCTTCGGCGTAGAGGTAATGGAGCGATCGGCCTCGGTGCCGGTCGTTGTGGACCTATGGGCGCCGTGGTGTGGGCCCTGCCGGACCCTCGGGCCGATCCTAGAGAAGGTTGTCGACGAGACCGACGGTGAAGTGGAGCTCGTCAAGGTAAACATCGACGAGAATCCCCAGATCGCCGCGGCGTTCGGTGTGCAGTCGATACCTGCGGTCTTTGCGCTCCGCGACGGACAGGTCGTCGATACCTTCATCGGCGCGGTTCCCGAGCCGGCGGTCCGGACATTTATCGACGGTCTTGCTCGTGCGAAGCTGAGTGAAGCTGACCGCCTCGTCGCACTTGGCGATGAGCAGTCGATTCGAGCTGCCCTGGAGCTCGAGCCCGACCATGGAGAGGCAATTCGATCGCTTGCCGAGATCCTCGTCGCTGACGGAAATGCCGCAGACGCTCTCGACCTGCTCTCGCGAATTCCAGAGACGCCAGAGACCCGACGGATAGCTGCACTAGCCCGACTGAGCATGTCAGGAGACGAGACTCTGATCGACAGCGATGATCTCGAAGAGCGACTGAACTCACTGCTCGACGTGGTTCGAGACGACGACGTGGCTCGCCAGGAGTACGTCGACGTGCTCGCGGCCATGGACCCCGAGGACCCCCGGACGTCGCTTTTTCGCAAACGCTTGTCAGCTCGTCTGTTCTGAGCTCGGCGTGAGCGCGAGCGCGTCGGTAAAGCGACTTGGTGAGACGCCCCTATCGCTCGGCGATCGTCGCTTCGATGTCGCCAAACGTGTCCTCGTAATGGGCATCGTGAATCGGACGCCGGACTCCTTCTACGACCACGGGACCTACTTCGAGCTCGACTCGTCACTTCGGCTCGCCGAAGAGCTCGTCACTGCCGGGGCGGACATCATCGACGTCGGCGGTGTTCGCGCCGGCCCCGGACCACACGTCACGCCAGCCGAAGAGATCGATCGGGTCGTTCCCGCCATCGCGGCGATCGCCGCGCGCTTTGACGTAGCGGTGTCGGTCGACACCTTCAGGGCCGAAGTGGCCGAGGCCTCATATCAAGCAGGTGCCGTGCTCGGCAACGACATCAGCGGCTTCGCCGATCCGGAGTACCTGCCCGTCGCCAAGCGATTCGGAGCGGCGGTTGTGGCGACGCACATCCGGTTGCAGCCTCGCGTGAACGACCCTGACCCCCGCTACCCGAACGACGACGTGGTGGCCGCGTGCGAGACGTACCTCGTCGAGCGCGTCGAGCGGGCCCGCCAAGCGGGCCTCTCGGACGATCAGGTGATCTTGGATGCGGGGCTCGACCTCGGCAAGACCACGCCGCAGTCCCTTGAGCTACTTCGAGCGTCCGCCCGGCTCGCGTCGATCGGGCCGTGCCTCTTGTTATCGACATCGAACAAGGGGTTTCTCGGCGACCTCTTCGACTTAAAGATCGACGAGCGCTCCGAAGCGACGATGGCAGCGCTCGCAGTCGGCGTCATCGGCGGCTGCCGGGTACTCCGGGTACATGACGTGCGAGGTGCGTGTCGGATAAGCCGCACGCTCGAGGCGCTGCTCTAAATGGCCGAGGCACTGCTGAGCAAAGAGGGAGCGGCGCTTCCCTGCTACCTCGTAGACGGTGAGGACCCGAGCCTGGTGGCCCAGGAGCTGTCCAGCCTGCTCGCAGCGCTCGTTGACCTCTCAGTGATCACGACAGACGCCATAGAGGAGTACGGCGACGCCGGCCAGGTCGAAGAGCTCGACGTCGGCGCGATCGTCAACGCCTGCTGCACGCCGCCGTTTCTTACAGCGACCCGCGTCGTCGTCGTGCGGGATGCCACCGGCTTCGATGCCGCGAGCCAAAAAGAGATCGCCGCCTACCTTTCGAACGCTCTCCCGACGACGGTGCTCGTGCTTGCCAATCCAGGCAGGGTGGGCGCCGCCCTCGCAAAGGCTGCGAACGCACACGGCATCGTCATCCACGCGCAGCCCGGGAATGCCCGAGCCCGCACGCAGTGGATCTCCGAGCACCTCCACGACGCGACCCTGCGCCTCGACAACGCCGCGACAGCCCTCCTCGCCGACAACCTCGGCGAGGACCTAGCCAGGCTCGACGGCCTCACCAAGATGCTGGTTGCCGCATACGGACCGAATGCGACGGTTCACGAGAGCGACCTCGAACCATTTCTCGGGGCTGCGGGAGCCGTTGCTCCGTGGGATCTCACCGACGCACTCGACGCAGGTGACTCTGCACGAGCGATCGAAGCGCTCCATCGGATGCTCGAAGCTGGTGACCGCCACCCATTTCAGATCATCGCCATCTTGCACCGCCACTACGGGGCGATGCTTCGACTCGATGGCGCGGAGATCGCCGACGAAGCGGGCGCGTCGGCCGCAACCGGGCTCGCGCCCTACCCGGCAAAGAAGGTTCTTCTACAAAGTCGCCGACTCGGCCACGACCGCGTCACAAAGGCCATACAACTACTCGGTGCGGCAGACCTCGACCTCCGTGGTCTCCTCGGTTGGCCAGACGAGCTGATCATGGAGGTCCTCGTCGCGCGCCTGGCCCAACTCGTCCGACTCTCCAGCGGCGGAGGCGAGCAGGGGCGACGCTCCCAAAACAGGAACGCTCGGGCAAGATCGCAAGAGTCCTAGGCGACACGGACGTGTCGACCACAGAGGACCTCGCCACAGAACTCGTCGAGATTGCGACCACTGCCGCGATCCAAGCAGGAGCGTTGCTCGCCGAGATGGCTCCGAGGCGCCTTGATCTCCGCGCGATGGCCTCGGCCAAGTCCTCAATCACCGACCTCGTCACTGCAGCCGACATCGACTCAGAGGCAGCCGTCCTCGAGATCGTGCTCGGCGCCCGACCTGACGACGCGATCATGGCCGAGGAGGGCTCGAGTCGACCCGGTACGTCATCGGTCACCTGGGTCATCGACCCGCTCGACGGAACGACGAACTTCGTCTACGGCTACGGCGAATTCGCTGTCTCGATCGCAGCCAAAGTCGACGATGTCGTCGTCGCCGGCGTCGTGCACAACCCGATCGCAAAAGAGACCTTTGCCGCGACGCTCGGCGGCGGTGCGACGAGGAACGGTCAGGCAATGACGCCGAGCGACCCTTCGTCCCTCGCATCTTCCCTGGTAGGCACCGGTTTTGGCTACCTGTCCGAGGCGCGAGCAGACCAGGCTCGGATCCTCCCGTACCTGGTGCCAGCGATCCGCGACATCCGCCGCGGCGGGTGCGCATCACTCGACTGCTGCGGCGTCGGGGCCGGTCGGCTCGACGGCTACTTCGAAGCAGGGCTGAAGCCCTGGGACTTCGCGGCCGGGTTGCTCGTCGCGACCGAGGCTGGATGTGGATCGCGGAGCCTCGAGAATTTTCCAGGCCGTTCGACCACCCTCGTCATCGCCTCGAGCGACATTCTCGACTCTTTGGTCAACCTTTTGATCGAATGCGACGCCAAAGGACGACTCGAAGGTCACTAGGCCCCAAGAGAGCGGAGGGGTGATCAAGTCGAAGTAAGGTTTGCCCGCTCGGAGACGGCGGTCGTCTTCGGCGGATCCCGCAGGACGCGGAATCAGAAGGGAGCGTTCGGCATGAACCACCTCCTCGCAAGCGAGGGTGGCTACCAGGCCTTCACGCTGGGACATCTCGAAAAGGGCTGGCTCTACTTTGCTCTCGCGACGGGCGTGTTGTCGCTCATCGTCGCGCTGAATCTGATGCGAGGCGTCTTAGCTGCAGGTACTGGAACAGACCTCATGCGCGAGATCGCCGCGGCCATCCAAGAGGGTGCCGAGGCATTCTTGAAGCGGCAGTTCCGCGTCATCGGCATCATCGTCGTACCACTTGCCGTGCTGGTCTTCTTGACCGCGACAAAGGTTGTCGAGCCGTCTGGCGTCATCGCATTGTCGTTCGCCCATGCAGGTCTCTATCGCGCGCTCGCGTTCTTACTCGGCGCCATTTTCTCCGGCGCTACCGGCATCATCGGCATGAGCCTGTCGGTGCGCGGCAACGTCCGCACCGCGGCGGCGGCCCTCGACGGCGAGCTTGCGCCCGCCCTCAGAGTCGCCTTCCGCACCGGTGGTGTGACCGGCCTGTTCTGCGTCGGCCTCGGCATGATCGGTGCCTCAGGCATCACCTTGATCTTCCAGAACTCCGCCAGTGCCGTCCTTATCGGCTTCGGATTCGGCGGATCGCTGATCGCGCTGTTCATGCGAGTCGGCGGCGGCATCTTCACCAAGGCGGCCGACGTCGGTGCTGACCTAGTCGGCAAGGTAGAGGCGGGCATCCCAGAAGACGATCCCCGAAACGCCGCGACAATCGCCGACAACGTCGGTGACAACGTGGGTGACTGCGCCGGCATGGCAGCTGACCTCTTCGAGTCGTACGCGATCATGATCGTCGCCTCGCTGATCCTTGGCTACGCCGCGTTCCCACACCTGCACGGCGACGCCAGCGCGAAGGCAGTCATCTTCCCGCTGATCATCGCTGGAATGGGCATCATCGCCTCGATCATCGCGATCTTGTCGGTGAAGGCTCGTGCGAGCGACAAGACGGCTATGTCGGCGATCAACCGCGGCTACCGGGTCGCTGGAATCGTGACGGTGATCGCGTCGTTCTGCGTCGCGCAGTGGTACGTCCACAATCTGCTCTTGTTCTGGGCCGTCTTCACCGGCGTCTGCCTCGGGCAGGTCGCCTCGATGATCACCGAGCACTTCACCTCGACCGAACGGTCACCGGTTCGGGAGATCGCCGACTCGGCGCGCACCGGTCCAGCTACGACGGTCCTTGCAGGAATCGCGGTCGGCCTTGAGTCCTCGGTGTGGGCAATCATGGCGATCACGGTCGCGATCGCGGTCTCGATCGGCATGGCTCGAGGCAACATCGAGCTCACCCTCTACCTCGTCGCACTGACCGGCATGGGCCTGTTGGCGACGACCGGGATGGTCGTCTCAGAGGACAGCTTCGGCCCCGTCTCGGACAACTCCGCAGGTATAGCCGAGATGGCCGGCGAGTTCGGTGGAGCAGCCGAGCGCGTGATGGTGAGCCTCGACGCCGTCGGTAATACGACCAAGGCAATCACGAAGGGCGTCGCAATCGCCTCGGCGGTCATCGCCACCGTGGCGCTGTTCGCGAGCTTCATCGAGACGATCGGCAGCCAGCTCAACTT
>Ga0209483_1001707_pt1 | contig 16346 bp, 12 predicted proteins | sample NGEPerA_FD_184508 | JGI IMG/M metagenome (GOLD analysis project Ga0209483, IMG submission 184508) | Arctic peat soil microbial communities from the Barrow Environmental Observatory site, Barrow, Alaska, USA - NGEE PermafrostL2-A... | ecosystem: Environmental > Terrestrial > Soil > Wetlands >... | reverse complement strand
GTTGTCGGTGCCGCTGGCGGATATCCGCATCGGCTTGCACGTTGCGGCGCTGGTCGAACGCGTCGGCGGCATCTCGATCGAGAAGCTCGGCACCTCGCCGCTGACGGTGAACGGCAAGAGCGTCGATTCCGCCTCGATAAACACGGGCGACGAAATCCTCCTCGGCCCGTATCGGATCGAGGTGCTCGAGCCCCCCGAGGGGTGTGACGGCGCGATCCAGATCGAGCTGGTGCAGCCGATGGGCGCGGCGCTCGAGCGGGTTAACGCCGCGGCGCGGATCGGGCTCGGACAGGCGGGCGCCAGCAAGCGGGTCTATGCGTGGAGCGGCTTTCTGGTCATCGCCGTCGTCGCCTTGGCGGCGCCGCTCGTCGTGTTTGGCGGCAAGCTCGTGACGCCCTGGCACCAGAACGCTCCTCAGCCGCTGGTGCCGACGCTGATCGGCCAGGTCTGGGACACCGGCGAATTCTCGAATGCGCACCGGTTTTTCGGCGCCGATTGCGCGACCTGCCACCGGGGCGCGTTCGCCCGCGTCGCCGACAATGCCTGCCTATCCTGCCATTCCAAGGTCGGCAACCACGTCGAGCACGGGATCCAATTCGGCGCGATCGGCGACCGGCTGTCGTCGATGCGCTGCATCTCCTGCCACACCGAGCACCGCGGCATCGAGGGCAGTGTCGTCCGCACGGCCAGCCTTTGCCTCGATTGCCACCGCAACCTGGCGGAAACCGCGCCGGGCGCCGGCGTGCGCGACATCGGCGGCTGGCCGAACGGCCATCCGCAATTCCGCGCCACGGTGGTCGCCGATACCGCCCGCAAGACGACGACCCGGGTGGAACTCGGTACGAACCCGCCGCCCGTCGATCATCCGGGGCTCAAATTCTCGCACGCGGCGCATCTCAGGCCCGGCGGCTTCCCGGCCTTGAGCTACCGGGAAATGACCTGCTCCGACTGCCATGTCACCGAACCCGGCGGCGAGAGCTTCCTCCCGATCACCTACAAGAACCAATGCGAGCGCTGCCACGAGCTGAGCTTCGACAAGGTCGCGCTGCCCTGGCCCAACGCCAAGGTGCCGCATGGCGACGACACCGGGATCGTCGCGGCGGTATGGAACTACTATGCGGGCCTCGCCTTGCAGGGCGCAAAAGACGCGCCGGCGGCGCCGGGCGTCGAGCGGCGCGGCATCGGAATGCCGACCGAGCCTGCTCCGGCCGCTCCACCCCCCGACACCCTGCCCTGGGTTACCGCCAAGGCCACAGCGGCGCTGGGGATCGTACTCGACGACAAGCGGGGCTGCGCCTATTGCCACTTCGGCACCGGCCCGCAAGGCGTCTTCGATACCAAGAAGATCCTGGCGAACGACCTGCCGCCCAAGTCGGATACGGCGCATTTCATCGCGCCGGTCGAGTTGCGGACGCGCTTCCTGCCCGAGGCGCGCTTCGATCACTCCCAGCACCGCGGCGTCGGCTGCGCCGATTGCCACGCCAGCCGCCAGGCGCAAATGAGTGGCGAGATTTTGATACCGGGGATTGATACGTGCGTAAAATGCCACGGCTCGGAAAACGCCGAGCTGCGGGCGCAATCGACCTGCATCACGTGTCACGTGTTTCATCGCACCGAGCGCGGCCCCATGCGGATGAGCCAGGAGACCAGGCAATGACGGACCGCCGCCCCCGCGGTATTCTCTCGAACCCGGCGTTTCGCGCGACGATGGCCGTGCTGTCGGTCTGGTGCATGGCGCCGGGCGGTTGCGGCGGCGGCGGCGGCCAGTCGGGCGCTCTGCCGGCCCAGGCGACGGTGCCCGCGGCGCCGGCCAACAACACCAATCCCAACCTCACGGCGAGCGACGTCAGCACGATCGTGCTGCAGGCGATCAACGAGGCCACCGCGCGCGGCGCGCCGGCGACGATCGCGATCGTCGACCGCGTCGGCAACGCGCTGACCGTCACGCAGATGCCCGGCGCGCCCGTGGGAATTACCGTGACCTCGGGGCGCGGCATCTCGACCGGCCTCGAAAATCGCGCCATCGTTCCGGCGGGCGCGGTGCCCTCGACGGACGCCGCCCTCGCCAAGGCCATCACCGGCGCCTACCTGTCATCCAACGGCAACGCGTTCAGCACTCGCACCGCCAACTATATCGTCCAGGAGCATTTCCCTCCGGGCGTGCGGAACAGCCCGGGTGGGCCGCTTTTCGGCGTGCAGTTCAGCCAGCTCTCCTGCTCGGATTTCAACACCGTCGCCTCGCCGACGCCGGGAGGCACCAATGCGGGCCCGCATCGCTCGCCGCTCGGCTTCTCGGCCGATTCGGGCGGATTGCCGATTTACAAGAACGGCGTCCTCGTCGGCGGCATCGGGGTGATGACCAAGAGCACTTATTCGGACAATCTCACCCCGCTCGTCGGCCTGCCGATCGACAATGACGAGGTCATCGCCTTGGCCGGCACGAGCGGGTTCAGCCCGCCGCCGACGATCACCGGCGACAACATCGCGGTCGGCGGCCTGACGCTGCAATACGTCGACGCGACGCCCGCCAATTTCGCCGCGCCGGTTTCGGCCGCCGGAACGTTCACGCCGATCGCGGTGCCGGGTTATTTCGCCGGGACGGCGCCCGGGCAGACGGCGGACGCCGGCCTCACTTACGGCAGCGCCGACGGCGCCTCCGGCGCCGCGCCCGACGGCGCGCTCGGGCCGATGATCTATCCCGGCACGACGATCACCTCCTACGTCTTCACCGACGGCGCCGGCCACATCCGCTTCGCGCCGACGAACGGGCTGGTGCCGGCGGGCCAGGCGCTGACCGCCGCCGAGGTGCAGGCGCTCGAGACGAGCGCGCTCAACGTCGCCTATTCGGCGCGCGCCGGCATCCGCATCCCGACCAACAGCTTCGCCCAGGTGACGGTCTCGATCGTCGACCTCGACGGCAACATCCTGGCGATGGCGCGCACCCCCGACGCGCCGATCTTCGGCTCCGACGTGTCGCTCCAGAAGGCGCGCTCGGCGGTGTTCTTCTCGCGCAGCGACACGGCCGCCAAGGTCAACGCGATCACGATCCCGGCCAGCACGGTGACGGGCACCTTCGCCGACTATATCGCGCGGTCGCAAGCCGAAATCGACCCGGCGGTGTTCGGCGGCGACGGGATCGCCTGGTCGGAAGTCGCGATCGGCGACATTTCGCGGCCGTTCTTTCCCGACGGCATCGACGGCAGCGGCCCAGGCTCGCTGAGCCTGCCGATCGACCGATGGAGCATCTTCTCGACCGGCATCCAGCTCGACCTGGTGGCGCCCGACATCCTGGCCGGGGTCGGCGGCGCGCCGCCGCCGCCGCAAGGCTGCGGCAGCGGCAGTGGATTGGGCACCGGCCTGCCGCCGACGCCTTCGGGGGGAAAGACCCAGCTCGCCAATGGCCTGCAGATCTTCTCCGGCGGCTACCCGATCTTTCGCGGCAACACGCTCGTGGGCGGGATCGGCATCTCTGGCGATGGCATCCAGCAGGACAGCATGATCTCCTTCCTCGGTCTGCAGAATTTCGCGGAACCCGCCGGCGGAGGAACCCCCGTCGGCAATGCTCCCGCCGCGATCCGGGCCGATACCCTGGCGCCCGGAGGTGTGCACTTGCGCTACGTCAACTGCCCAGCAAATCCCTTCCTCAACTCAACCGTGCAGAACCCGTGCTAAGCGCCCGGCGGGGCATAAACTCGGCGCGGCGCCGCGGGCGCCGGTGCTGCGGCGCGCTCGCGTGGCTCGTGCTGACCTCGGGCGTGGCCGCGGCGGCAACACCGCCCAATCCGGGGATCGGGCTCGACGAGTTGCGCCGCGACCTGCGCATGGCCGATGATCTCTTCAAGGCGACGAGCAGCGATGCGGCGGCGTTCGAGCGGGCGCTGCGGACGCCGGCGCTGCGCGGCGAGCTCGAGCAGACGCTCAACCGGCCGCTGCCCGACGAGACGTTGCGGGCGATGGCCTCGCATGCCCGCGCCGAAGCCGATTACTGGGCGGCTTACCGGAGCGGCGTCGAACGGACGATCGGCGCCGAATATCCCGGCTCCGAGGGCCGTCGCGCCCCCGGCCGCCGGCCGCCGCCACCGGACGCGGTAGAGCCGATCGTCAACCCGGCCGCGCTGCCGCCGCCGCAGCCCTTCGAGCAGGGCATCGACATGCCGGTGCCCGACCGCTGGCGCATCCTCGACGCGCTCGGGCGCTCCGAGAACCCGCTGGACCCCTACAACACCAACACGTTGAAGGCCGACAAGCCGATCTTCGGCGACGACTGGTTCCTCAATGTCGGCGCGATCGCCGATACGATCTACGAACCGTCGCGGGTGCCCACCGGCATCGGCGCGCAGTACATCGCGCGGCCGGGCGAAGACAACACGTTCGGCAAATACGGCCGCACGCTGATCAGCGAAACCGACATTGTGGAACTCGCCCTGATCAAGGGCGACACCGCGTTCAAGCCGCCCGACCTCGAAATCCGGCTGACCCCGGCGTTCAACTTCAACTTCAACACGGTCGGCGAGGTCGGGGTGCTCAACATCAACCCCGCCAAAGGATTGGATCGTAGGGACAATTTCCTCGGTCTGCAGGAAGGGTTCGTCGATTATCACATCCGCAACGTGTCGGAGTATTACGACTTCGATTCGATCCGCGTCGGCATTCAGCCGTTCAACGCCGATTTTCGCGGCTTTCTGTTCCAGGACAACCAGCTCGGTGCGCGCTTGTTCGGCGATCGCGACGCCAATCGCTGGCAGTACAACCTCGCCTACTTCCAGCGCCTCGAGAAAGACACCAACAGCGGGCTCAACGATCTGGGCGAGCTGGTGCGGCAGGACGGCATCTTCGTCGCCAATTTGTTCCGCCAGGACCTTCCCGTGACGGGTTTCACCTCGCAGATCGTCGATCTGTACAACTGGAACCGGGAAGGCGATCAGTTCTATTACGACAAGAACGGTTTCCTGGTGCGGCCGGCGCAGATCGGCGACGATCGCGGCTATGATTACGACGTCAATTATCTCGGCTATAACGGCGACGGCCATTTCGGCCGGATCAACCTGACGGTATCGAGCTACTGGGAGTTCGGGCACCAGACCCACAACCAGTTCGGCGCGCCCAACAACAGCGGCGCGACGATCAACGGCTTCTTCGCGGCGGCCGAGCCGTCGATCGATTTCGATTGGGTGCGGGTCCGTCTGTCGGGACTTTATGCGAGCGGCGCCAGCCATCCGCAGAGCGGGCATCTCGGCGGCTTCGATTCGCCGTTCGAGAACCCGCAATTCGCCGGCGCCGATACCAGCTTCTGGATCCGCCAGTCGATCCCGCTGATCGGCGGCGGCGGGGTGGCGCTCAATACGCCGAACGGCGTGCTCGCCGATCTGCGCGCCTCGAAGGGTGAGGGCCAGTCGAATTTCGACAATCCCGGCGTCATGCTCGCCGGGATCGGCGGCGATTTCGACATCCTGCCGGAGCTGCGGCTCTCGACCAATTTCAACTATTTGCGGTTCACCAACACCGCCTCGCTCGAGTTTCTGCGCCATGTGCCGAACATACCCAACTCTATCGGCGGGGATTTGTCGGCGGCGCTCACCTACCGACCGCTGTTCACCCAGAACGTCGTGCTCCGCCTGTCGGGCGCGATGCTCATCCCGGGCAGTGGCACCAAGGCGTTGTTCAACACCGATGGCGGAGGCGCGCTGTTTGGCACCGGCGGCCTGCTTTATTCGGTGATGGCCAACGTCATCCTGACATATTGAGCCCATGCTGCGACGCACACTGATCCTCTTCGGGCTGCTCGCCGGCTTCGCCGCCGGGACGGCGCTGGCTGACGAAATGACCCCGGTCTCGGCGGCGGCGCCGCCGGCGCCGCAAAAGGAGACCCAGGCCGAGGCTCAGCTGAAGAGCGGCGGCTGCATGAGCTGCCACACGACGACCGACTCGGTGAGCATGCACACCAGCCCCGGCGTCATCCTCGGCTGCGCCGATTGCCACGGCGGCAACGCCGCGGCGGTCCTGCCGCCGGGCACCCCGCCCGACAGCCCCGAATACCGCCGGGTGCTCGACGCCGCGCATGTTCATCCGCGTTTTCCCGAGGAGTGGAACTACCCGTCGAGCGCCAAGCCGGCGCGCACCTACACGCTGCTCAACAAGGAATCGCCCGAGTTCGTCCGCTTCATGAACCCGAGCGATTACCGCGTCGCGCGCGAGGCCTGCGGCGCCTGTCACATGGCGGTGATCGCCGCCAACGAGCGCAGCCTCATGTCGACGACCGCGATGTTCTGGGGAGCGGGCGCCTACAACAACGGCGTCCTGCCGTTCAAGCACACGATCGTCGGCGAGGCCTATACGCGCGACGGCAAGCCGGCGGCGCTGATCGACCCGCAGATGCCCGGCCCGGAGGCCGCCCGGCTGCACGGGATCGAGCCGAAGCTCGTGCCGCTGCCCGTGTGGGAGACCTTCCCGACCGGTGACGTGTTCCGGGTCTTCGAGCGCGGCGGCCGGACGATCATCACGCAGTTCCCCGAGATCGGGAACCCGAACTCGACCGGCGACATCCAAAAGCTGGAGGAGGACGGGCGGCCCGACCTCAAGCAGTCGAACCGCGGCCCGGCGACCGGTCTTCGGGTATCGATCCCGATCCTCAACATCACCAAGACCCGGCTCAACGACCCCGACATGTGGTTTCTCGGCACTAACGACAACCCGGGCGACTACCGCAATTCGGGCTGCGCCGGCTGCCACGTGATTTACGCCAACGACCGCGACCCGCAGGAGGGCGGCCCCTACGCGAAGTTCGGCAACCGCGGCGCCGGCTTCGGCAGCGACCCGACGATCCGGAAGGGCGAGAGCGGCCATCCGATCGTCCACCGCATGACGACGGCGATCCCCACCAGCCAATGCATGATCTGCCACATGCACCAGCCGAACCTGTTCATCAACAGCATGCTCGGCTACACGATGTGGGATTACGAGACCGGCGCGCCGCAGATGTGGCCAAAGCAGCAGCGCTATCCGAACGACGAGGAAATGCGCGCCACCTACGAACGCAACCCCGAGGGCGCGGCGGTGCGCGGCAAATGGGCCGACCCCAATTTCTCGGCCGACGTCAACGAGCTGAACCCCAAGCTCACCGACACCCAGTTCGCCGATTATCACGGCCACGGCTGGAATTTCCGCGCGATCTTCAAGCGTGACCGCAAGGGCAATCTGCTGGACGACAGCAACAACATCATCTCGGCCAGCGACCCCGAAAAATTCAAGAAGGCGGTGCACCTCGATTCGATCCACGTCGATTTCGGCATGCAGTGCGTCGATTGCCATTTCTCGCAGGACAATCACGGCAGCGGGCACATCTACGGCGAGGTCCAGGCGGCGATCGAGATCACCTGCTCCGATTGCCACGGCACCGCGACCAAGTACCCCGATCTGAAGACGCATGGGCCGGCCGCGCCGCCCGGCGGCCACGATTTGACGACGCTGCGCACCGCCGACGGCCGCCCTCAGTTCGAATGGCGCGACGGCAAGCTCTTTCAGCACTCCGCGGTTTATCCCGGCCTCGAATGGGAGATGACGCTCGTCAAGGACACGGTGACGCCGGGCAACCCCAAATACAACCCGCGGGCGGCGCGCGCCAAGCTGATGTCGAAAGGCACCTCGATGCAATGGGGCCCGGGCGTGCCGGAAAGCCAGCTCGCCCATTCCAACGACGAGATGGCCTGCTACACCTGCCATCTGTCGTGGACCACCAGCTGTGCCGGCTGCCATCTGCCGATCGAGGCCAACCAGCATACCACGCGGCATCATTTCGAGGGCGAGATGACCCGCAACTTCGCGACCTACAATCCCGAGGTCGCGCGCGACGACATGTTCCAGCTCGGTCGCCACAGCTCGGTCAAGAACAACATCATCGCGCCGATCGCCTCGCGCTCGGCTCTGGTGCTGTCGTCGACCAACATCAACCGCGAGCACATCTATGTGCAGCAGCCGCCGGTGTCGGCCGCCGGCTTTTCCAGCCAGGCGTTCTCGCCGCACTACCCGCATACCGAGCGGCGCACCGAAACCAAGACCTGCACCGACTGCCATATCTCGGCGCAGAACGACAACAACGCGATCATGGCCCAGCTGCTGCTGCTCGGGACCGATTTCGTCAATTTCGTCGGCTACAATTCGTGGGTCGGCGAGGCGAGCGACATCGAGGCGGTGCGCGTCACCGAATGGGACGAGCCGCAGGCGGTGATCGGCAGCTATCTGCACCGCTACGCCTATCCGGATTACTACGCGAAGCATCTCGCCAATAATCGCGAGCTGCAGGAAGCGCACGGCCACGGTTCGAACAACGCGCAATGCATCCAGCTGCGCGGCGAATACCTTTACGTCGCCGAGGGCGACAAGGGGATGCGGGTCTACGATGTCGCCGCGATCGCCGATAAGGGCTTCTCGGAGCGCATCGTCACCGCCCCGTTCTCGCCGCTGGGCCAGGACACCCACATCGCCTCGGCCGACGCGACCTGCGTCGTGCTGCCGACAAACCAGCCGATCAACCCGCCGCGCAACGCCGGGCTCAACGAAGCGCTGAACTTCAGCGAGAATTACGGCCCGGTGATGCGCGGGGCCAATGAAGAACAGGTGATGCACCCGATCTACAACTACGCCTACATCACCGATGCCGTCGAAGGTCTGATCGTCGTCAACGTCAACACCTTGCAGGACCAGGAACCGCGCAACAATTTCTTCAGCCGCGCGCTGACCTGGAACGACAGGGGCATCCTCACCGGCGCGCGCAATCTGGCGATCGCCGGCACCCGGTTTTATGTGATGGCGGATGCCGGAATCGTCGAATTGGATATGGACGATCCGCTGCATCCGCGCGTGGCCGCGGTGATCCCGGTGCGCGACGCGCGCTCGGCCGTGGTGCAGTTCCGTTATCTCTTCGTCGCCGACGGCGCCGGGCTCGACGTCGTCGACATCACCAATCCCGACCGTCCGGCAATCGTGCCCAGCGCGCACGTGCCGCTCGCCGACGCGCACCACGTCTTCGTCGCGCGCACCTACGCCTATGTCGCCGACGGGCGCGACGGACTGGCGATCATCGATGTCGAACGGCCCGACCATCCGCGGGTCAAGATGATGTACACCGCCGATGGCAAGCTCAACGACGCGCGCGACGTGGTCATCGCCTCGACCAATGCCTCGCTCTACGCCTATGTCGCCGACGGCGCCAACGGGCTCAAGGTGGTCCAGCTGACGTCGCCCACGACCCAGCCCAATTTCTACGGCTTCTCGCCCGATCCGAAGCCGCAGCTGATCTCGTGGTACCCGACCGCCTCGCCGGCGTTGTCGCTGTCGCGCGGGCTGGAACGCGACCGCGCGGTCGACGAGAGCGGGCACCAGATCGCGGTCTTCGGCCGCATCGGCTCGCGGCCCTTCACCCTGGATGAGATGAAGCAGCTTTATATGGGCCCCGGCGGCCGGCCGTTCAGCGTGACCGACACGGTGCAGCAGCAGGATTTCCTGCCCGGGCGGCATCTGTCGGCCGCTCCGCCTCCGACCTTCCCGGCATTGCCGGGGCGGGAGCCGGGCGCGCCGCTGCCCTGAGCCGCCGCTGCCCTGAGCCGCTTCGCGCCGACGGAAGCCGCGCGCGATCGGCGCTTGGTTTCGGGTGCTCCAGGCGGAACTTGTGCTATCGTGGCGGCGATGGACCGGCGAGCGTTTATCTCCCTCCTCTCGGCGGCTCTGGCGGGCCCCGCTCTGGTATTACCTGGGGCGGCGCGGGCCGCGCCGGCCTTGCCGAAATTGCGCCGGTTGAAGCTCGTCAACGCGCATACCGGCGAAACCTTCAACGGTCCCTACCGCGACGATGGCGGGCCGATCGCCGCGGCGATGGAAGACCTCTCGGCCTTCCTGCGCGACCATTATTCGGGCGAGACGATCGATTACGATGTCGGCGTGCTCGACTTTCTCGCCGGGGTGATGGAATCCGTCGGCGCGACCCAGGCGACCGTGCTTTCGGCGTACCGCACCCGCGCCACTAACAAGATGCTGGCCCGCACGACATTCGGCGTCGCCGACAATTCGCAGCACATTTATGGCCGGGCGCTCGACATCTACTTGCCGGCGCGGCTCGACGTGGCGATGGAGACGGCGCGCGCCATGGAGCGCGGCGGCGTCGGCTGGTATCCCCAATCGCACTTTATCCATCTCGACACCGGGCCGGTGCGCAACTGGGAGCTCGGCGGCGCGGGTTTCGGGCGGCTGCTGTTGGAGATGCGCCGGCTGATCGCCAATGGCGAGCTCGGCGTCTCGGACCAGGGCACCTTGTCGCTCGGCGACGCGCGCAAACCGCTATCGGCGCGCGAGCGTCTGGCTTTCCACCGCCTCGTCGCCAAGGCCGAGGCGGCGTTCTCCGCCGGTCACTGAGCTTTCGCCGGCTCCGGTGGCGCGCGGCTCAATTTCAACGCAGCCTCGCCGGCGGGCGAGGTCAGCAGCACGCGGTCACGGCCGATCTCCTTGACCGTCCAGCCGTCGAACAAATCGCCTTCGGCGATCTCCGCGCGGTGCGCGCCCTCCGCGACAAAGGCCTTGCGCGTGGCGCCGGCGCCCATGATCCCGACGAGCCGGTAGCGGCTCTCGATCGATGGCCCCGGCGCCGCCGCCGCCGCGCCGGGCGGCGCCCGCCGCGACGGCGTGAAGAGCGGACGCTCGACGATCGCGGCATAGGTCGAGAGCTCCGGCAGTGCGGCGAGCAGCGGCGCCGGGGCGGCGGCTTGCGGCGCCGCGAGCGGCCGGGCGGCGGCCCTTGGCGGCACCAGCCAGGGCCAGATGGCGAGGCCGGCGAGCAGGGCCACGGCGCCGCCTAGCGCATGATTGAGGCGCAGCTCTGGGAGCTTTACCGCGATCATGGCGCCGGCTCCGCTTTGAACCCGGAAATGTCGAGCTGGAAGTCGAGCGGGCCCGTCGCGGCATCGGGGGATGTCGCGTGCGACTGGATCTGCAGATTGTCGGGATAGAGCAGCGGTCGCGCGGTCTCGATCGCGTAGATCAGATTTCGCAGGCTCGCCGTGTCGCCGCTGGCGCGCACCCTGACGCCGATGCGCGTGGCGCCGGGCACCGCATCGCCGCGCAGCACCTGCAGCCCCTGGACCTGGACATGCGCGGCGGCGGCGGTGCTCTTGACCGTCTCCTGCAACAAGGCCGAAGCCTGCGATTCCGCCATGTCGGGATAGATCAGCGCGGGCCCGGCGGGGGCGGCGGCGCTCGGCCCGGCGTCGGCGAGCGCCCGATAGCGCTGCAGCAGCTCCGCCTTGGCGGCGAGCGCGTCGCTGTTGTCGCCGATGAGGCCGCAATATGCCGCGAGCGGACCGATGCAGAACGCCGCGACCAGCAGCGCGAGGATCGCCAACGCCCCGACACGGCTAACCAAGGGGCGGCCGAGGGCAGAGCGCTCGGCGAGGGTCACGGCTTCAAATCGCCCGATTGCGCGCTCTGCGGAGCGGTTTGCAGCGCGGCCGGTGGTGTACCCTGGGCCACTCCCAATGTCGCACCGAGCTGGAAATGTTCGAGGCCGGAGGCTTCCCGGTTGATCGGCGAGCGGAACACGATGCCGGTCACATCGCGGCTCTTTTCGAGCGCCAGCGCCACCGATGCCGCCGATGGCGACAGTCCGTCGAGCACCATTTCGCGCGCGGAGATCGACAGCGAGAGGAGCCACGACCCGTCCGGCACGGCGCGGCTCAGCGCGTCGAGCGCGGCGACGAGCGGCGGGCGGCCGGCGCGCAGCGCCAGGATCGCGGCGCTGCGCGCGCCGACGCGGCGTTCGGCCTCGCCGCTGCGCAACGCCATTTCGGCGCGCGGCTTCAACGCGGCGATCTCACGGTCGAGCGAATTGAGTTCGGCCCGTTGCGCCAAGGGCCACGACACCAGCACCGCCAGCCCGGCCAGGAATGCGGCAAAACCGAGCAGACGCGTCGCCGGCGCGGCGTCGCGGCGCACCACGGCAAGCGTGGCCGTCGGCAGGAAAAGCGGCTTCGCGTCGGCCGCGCCAGCGACCGCGATCGCCGCCGGGCGCAACCCGTTTTCGGCCAGGGTCAGGCAAATGCCGTCGACGATCTCGCGCGGCACCGCGACGATCTCGACCGCGATGGCGCTCGTGCCGTCGTCGCCTTCGCCGACGACGCGGTGCTGGAAATAGACGCGGTCCGCGGGAAACGGGAAATGCCGCGCGATCTCGAAGCCGAGGATGCGGTCGAGCTGCCCTTTCGCCCCGGCCGGGAAGCTGACGATTTTCGCCAGCGCGCGTTCGGGCGGGATTTCGACGATCACCGCGCGCCGTCGCGCGGCGGGCGGGATCAGCCGCGATAACCCGGCAGCGTCGCCCGCCCGCACGTCGATCTGGCCGATCGGCCGCTGACCCTGGCGCAGCAGCCAATAGCGCTCGCCGGCCTCGATCGTCATGCCGCGCCGGCCGCGCGCCGCGGCGTAGCGGCGCAGATCGTCGCGGCAGGCGCGCAGCTCGGCCAGCCACCAGCCGAGCGCACGGCCGAGCACCGCGCGGGAGCGCGCGGTCTTAATCGGGCGGTTGGCGGCAATCGTCATGGTGGGCCGACGGCCTCGTGGTCGGAATCGGCGGAGCTTAGAGGAAATTTCGGCGGCGCGGAACGACCGCCGCGCTCAAGGCGCACGACGCCGCGGCGGGCGTACATTCGCGCCCGGATCCGCCGGCGGCGTGCGCCAGCCCATAATCTGATAGGGGTGCGCCGATTGCTCGGTCAGGCGAACCAGCAGTTCGGCGCGGTAGCGCGCGCCATCGGCGGTCGTCGCGGTCGCCGCGATCGTGAAGTCGCGTCGCGGGCTCGTCACCACGTATTGCATCGCCGCGGCCGGGACGAGGCCGGCTCCGGCCGAGGCAAGGTCGTGCACGCTGGCGCGGGCGTCGAGGAAATCGTCGACCATGCTGTCGGTCGCGCCGGGAATCGCCATCAGCACCGCGCGCGGCGCGACCAGCGGGTCGATCGCCGAGGCGCCGGTCGCCACCGTGACGCTGTCGGCGAGGCGGTCGTAAAGCTGCTCGCCGATGCCGGGAATTTCGGCCAGTTCCTCGGTTACCGAAAAGCGTCGGGCCGGGTGCGGCTCGTCCGTCTCGGGGCACATCGTGCCGGTGTCGCCGCGCCGGTCGAGCACGTTGCAGGCGATGAGCTCGGCTGCCTCGCGCGGCGCCCCGGCGCCGGCGAACAGCCCCGCCAGTATCTCCTGCGGCGCGGCGTTGAGGTCGATCTTGCCGGATTCGTCGGAAATCGCGATCGCCACCGTTGTCGTGCCGAGCCGCCAGCCCTCCGGCGTGCCGTCGAACGCGGTCGTGCCGGCATCGCGGCGGCGCAGCAGGCGGACGATGCCGAGCTGCGTCCCGGCCTCGGCGGCGTGACGCGCCCGGCTCACCGCGAACGCATTGCGAGCGATCTGCAATTCGCCGCGCGTCGCAAAGGCGACCGGCGCGATCAGCATAAAGATGAGCGCCACCCCCCACAGCGCGAGGATCGCGATCGAGCCGCGTTCGCTGTTGTTTTCCGGCACTACCCGGCACCCCACAACCGCACGACGATCGCCGGCTGCGGCGGGTCGCCGTCGCTGTCGAGGATCACGCGCACCCACAGCGGCAGCATGCTCATCGCTTCCCAGCGGTCGTGCCACGCCGGATCGGCGTTGGTGCTGTCCGCGCCGAAATAACCGAGGCGGAAATCGCGCACCCTGTCGGCGATGATGCTCGCCGCGCCGCGCGGGTCGCCGGCCGAACCGGCGAGCTGGCGCCGCAGGATCAGTGGGCGATCGGGGCGTGTCCGGTCGACCGTCAGGGCGATCCGGTAAAGCCCCGGACCGCTGTCCTCGGCGACGCCGAGGAACTCGACCCGGTCGGGCTTGCCGATGAATTCGCCGCCGGCGCTGCGCGGCACGAGGGCGGCGGAGCCGAGCGTGCGGCGCAGCAGGTCGGCGCGGCTCTGCCGGCTGTCGAGGCGCTCGGCCTGGCGCGTGTGCCGGTCGAGGCCGGAGGCGGCGAGCCGGATGCCGTGCAGCAGGATGAGGGAGACAAACGCGCTCAGCCCCAACGCCACCACCACCTCGATCAGGGTGAACCCGGCGTCGCGGCGCGGCCGGGTCACGGCGCGGCATTCCCGAGACGCAGCGTCGCCAGCGAAAGCTGCCGGCTGCGGCGCCCGTCCTGCCAGGCGACGCTGACCGCGAGGCGGTAGAGCCGCGGCAGGCCCGTGGGCTGGGCGAGCCGCGTGTCGTCGCCCTCCTCATAAGGCGCGACCGTGGTCTGCCAGGCGAAGCGGCCGGCAAAAACGCCCTTGTCGGTTGCCGGGCGCAGCGTCGCGGTCGCGCCGGCGAGCGCCAGCCGCTCCTCGGCCAGCGCCAGCGCCGCCTCGGCGTCGGACGCGGTCTCGTGGCCGATGAGACCGTTGCTGAACACCCCGGCGACCGCCGCCAGCGCCAGCCCGACGATCGCCAGCGCGACCAGCACCTCGATCAGGGTAAAGCCGGCGGGCGCAGCGCTTTCGCCGGGGTTAAATGACGGCCCCCGTCTAGCGCAGCGCATCCGTCCGCCCCGTGAGCGCATCGACCGCGATCTCGCGCTGGCCGTTGCCGCTGCTGACCAGGATGCGGCCGCCGGACGATCCGCCCGACGGGTAGAACGAGATCCGCGGCCCGCCTTCGGTGGCGACGCGCAGTTGCTGGACGCCGCTCATCAGCGGCAGGGTGAAATGGCGGCGGTCGAGCCAATAGCCGCCGCCGGCGTCGCCCTGAAAGACCACCGCGCGGTCCTCGACCATCGCGGTGCTGCGCGCCCCGCGCAAGGCGGCGCGGAGTTCTTCGGTCGCGGCGGTGAGCGTCGGGCCGGTGGCGTGGCGGGCGAAGAGCGGCGCCGCGATCGCCAGCGCCACCCCGGCGATCGCCAGCACGATGAGAAGCTCGATCAGGGTGAAGCCCGAAATGTTGCTTCCCTTTGGCCGGACCTGATCCGGCCGGAATGGCTTGAAGAGAGCCAGACGTGGAGCCATTTCCAGCCATTCCGCGGTTTTGCGAAGCGCGCGCCGGCATTATAGCACGAGGCCGGCTCAGAGGGCTGCGCCCCACCCTGGCGTCACCGCACCGCGAACACCTTCATCACCTCGTCGCCGAAATGGTTGATGACCTTGACCGCGATGCGGCCGGATCGCGGTTTTGGGAACGGCCGGGACGTGTCGCTCTTCAGGCTGGCCCAGGCTTCCTCGTCCTTCAAGGTGGTCTTCAGCGCCTTGTAGGGGTCGGTCTCCGCGCCGAGGAAATAGGCGTGGCGGACGAAGAAGCTCTCCTCGTTGTAGTCGGTGTCGATAAACCACAGCGCGATCGATTCCGGCCCGCCAGAGACGACCTCGCCGCTTTGCGGGTGGAACACATCGACGCCCTTGATCCTGACCCGAACCTGATCGTTGTCGCCGCCAAGGGAGTTAACCTCCTCGATCTCGATGTCGGGCTCGCCGAACACGACGAACAGATTGCCCGACCCGGTGCTCTTCAACTCGCCGGCCATGTGCAGGTCGGCGTTCATCCGCGCCTTGAGGATCGGGATGCGGCCGAGACGCTCGAACTCCGACGAATGGGCGTCGAAGTTGAAGGCGCAGGCGATCACCATGTCGAACCGCGAATCCGCCGCCTCGCGGGCGGCTTCGACCAGATCGGGGCGGGAGACGGTGCCGAATTCGGGGCCGAGGAAAATCCCGGCGCGGCGCTGGGTCTCGCCTTCGAGATAAGTGCCCTCGGCGCAGATGAACGCGCCGGGCCAGGGGACGAGCGCGGTAAAGGCGATGCGGTCTTCCTTGTGCGCCTGCTGCACCCCGGCGGTTTTGAGGTTTTCCAGCACCATCGCGGCGAAGTCCGGCCCTGAGCCTGTCGAAGGGCCGTCGCCCCATTCCGCGCCGTCTTCGGCGAGGGCGCCCTCCGCAAGCGACAGCGTGTCGATCAGGCTGTCGTCGTGGTCGACCGCGAGCGCCCGATGCGGCGACAGGCTCTCGACCGTGAACGGCCCGGCGACGCGGGTGCGCGACGGGTCGGGGTAAGGCTTGTCGTAGAGGTACTCGAACTCGGCCTTGGCGGCGATCGAGGCGTCGATCTCCTGCTGCCGAGCGATCCGCGCCTGCCACCACTCGGCATGCAGCTTCAATGCTTCGGCCGGCCATGCCGCACCGGCCTCGCGCGGGATTTGCCATTCCTGCCAGGGCTTCACCCCGCCCTCATCCTGAGAGCCTGACTTGAAATGAATTGGGTGATTTCAGTGAGTTGTGATTCCTTGTTGTTGTCAGACAAACAGGGGGCCACAACATGTGGAC
>Ga0209483_1001704_pt1 | contig 16379 bp, 11 predicted proteins | sample NGEPerA_FD_184508 | JGI IMG/M metagenome (GOLD analysis project Ga0209483, IMG submission 184508) | Arctic peat soil microbial communities from the Barrow Environmental Observatory site, Barrow, Alaska, USA - NGEE PermafrostL2-A... | ecosystem: Environmental > Terrestrial > Soil > Wetlands >... | reverse complement strand
GGGTGTTGATTCTTTCGGTGGTGCCGGTCGTGCTCACTGCCTTTCCAACTTAGCGGCATCCGGCGGAACTGCAAGCTGGCAGTGGCTTGTTCCGAAACCTGCCGGCGTGCCAGCCGTCTCGCCGTCTCGAAATTCATGCCGCTTGAAATTTCCGGCAAGCCAGGCCGCCGGCAAAAATTGCCTCGCCGCTCCACGTCATTTGTGAAGATAATCCGCCCATGCAAAATGCTGATTGAATGCGGCTGGAAAATCTCATGCACAAAGCCAGATTAAGCCGCCGGTTTTCATGCCGGAAAAAATCCTTGTAAAAATTACCGTCGTGTCCGCTCAAACCATTGATCCCAAAAGTCGTCGCGGCCTGCTCGCCGGCGGCAACTGGATTGTGGACCACGTCAAAATGATTGACGTATGGCCCGCGCAGGACGCGCTCGCCAACGTCACCACCCAGTCCGATGGCAACGGCGGCGGCCCTTACAACGTCACCAAAAACCTCGCCAAACTCGGCTGCGGTTTTCCTCTCGCCGGTATAGGCTTGATTGGCCGCGACGCCGACGGTGAAAAGATTTTGCGCGACTGCGCCGCGCATGGCATTGACAGCAGCGCGATCCAGCAAACCTCCGCCGCACCGACTTCTTACACGGACGTAATGACCGTGGCGGGCACGGGCCGGCGCACTTTTTTCCATCAGCACGGCGCGAACGCGCTGCTCGACCTGCTGCATTTTGATCTGGCCAAAACTGACGCGCGGATTTTTTATCTCGGCTATCTGTGCCTGCTGCAAACACTGGATTCAATGGATGGAGACCGGCGGCCAAAGGCGTCACGACTGGTTGAGGACGCCCGCAAATTAGGCATGATCACGGTGGCGGATTTGGTGAGCAATGAAACGGGTGATTTCTCGGCCATCGTGAATCCGAGCCTGCCGCATCTGGATTTTCTTTTCCTGAACGAATATGAACTCGCGCGTCTCGTGGGCGAAAACGCGGGCAAAAATCCGGTTCAATTGGAAGCGCAAGCACGCGAAGTTTTGCAACGCGGCGTGCATGGCGCGGTCACCGTGCATCTGCCCGAAGGCGCGCTGTGCGTGGCCAATAATCGCCCGGCAATCTGGCAGTCGGCGGTGCGCGTGCCGGCGAATTTGGTTGTCGGAACCGCCGGCGCCGGCGACGCGTTCAGCGCGGGATTCTTGCTGGGCTGGCATGAAGGCTGGGATTTTTCACGGTGTTTGGAGCTCGCAGTTTGCGCCGCCGCCGCTTCGTTGCGCGACGCCACTTGTTCCGCCACCGTCGAGCCGTGGCAAAATTGTCTTGCCCTTGGCCGCAAAATGGGTTTCCACACTGTCATATAATGAGTTTTTGTAAAATAATCCCGTTGTCGCAGTTGCTTGAGCGCGCTGCTGGCAGTGGCACAGGCGTCTCGCCTGTGAGTTTCTGCTGCGTGATAAACGGCGGTTTTTGGAACACACAGGCGAGACGCCTGTGCCACTACTGACATGCAAATCAAATGATCCGTTCGCTCGATCAAAAACTGGCGGCGATTCACGCCGCGCCCCAGACCACGAAGGAATTCATCCTCGCCGACGCGAAGGATGCCGACATGGCGTTTGGCGTGCGCGCGCCCGGCCCGCGCGGCTATCTCGCGCGGCATGGCGCGCGGCCTGCGCAATTTTCGCCGGAAGTCTGGACGCGCGATGAATATGGCTGCCGCAACTTGCCCGAGTTCCTCGACATCATCCGCGAGGTGGTGCATCAGGGATTGGTGGACATCATGCTCATGTCCGCCTACGTCAGCGAGCAACTCACAATCAAGGAAGGCTTGTTCAAAAATTCCGCCATCACGCCCGCCGCTCGCGCGAACGACACCACGGATGTCTGGGCCGTGCGCCACGGATGTTATACGCGCGAACCGTCACAGCCGTTTCGTTCCGCGAGGATTGACCACATCCAATGCGGCGAGATCGAGTGCGACCGCACGACGGATGATTTTCCCGGCGCGAATCTGGGTTTGTATTCGCTGACCTTTCTCAACGATCTCCAGCAGGATCGCGAGGCACTGCTGTGGTATAAGGAATTTCGCGAAGAAGCGGAACGCAAAAAATTCCGGCACTTTCTCGAAATTTTTGACCCGAACGTGAACAGCGGCATTCCGCCGGAGAAGCTCGGCGAGTTCATCAACGACAACATCATCCGCACGCTGGCCGGAGTGCCGGATTCTGGCCGGCCCGATTTTCTGAAAATTGTTTATCATGGGCCGAAGGCGATGGAAGAACTCGCGCAGTATGATCCGAATCTGGTCGTGGGCATTCTCGGCGGCAGCGCGGGCACGACTTATGATGCGTTCAAGCTGATTCACGACGCGCAAAAATACGGCGCGCGGGTGGCGTTGTATGGCCGCAAAATCAACCACGCCGAACACCAACTCGCCTTCATCGAAATGCTGCGGCACATCACGACCGGGAAAATTTCGCCGGAGGAGGCCGTTCATGCCTATCACGGCGTGTTGCAGGCCAAGGGCATCAAACCGCATCGTTCGCTGGAAGACGATTTGAAAACCACCGATCAGGCGATGAGCTACGACGGCAGCGCCGCGCGCCGCGCCACGGCGGAAATTCGGAACAACCCGCTGGCTAAAAAAATTTCCGCGGACTGGCCCAAACGCGCCGACGGCTCGCCGGATTTCGAGATAATGAATTCCGAGCAACGGCTTGCCTACGACCGGGCGCGGCTGGGATGAAATTTTTAAGATGAAACGCTCCGAAATCAACCGCGCTTGCCGGGAAGCGAAGGCTTGCTTCGAGAAAAACAACTGGCAACTGCCGCCGGAACCGCGCTGGGACATCTCGGATTTTGGTCTGGGTGAGTTCGAGAAAACGGGGCTGGTGCTGATCAATCTCGCGGAGGAGGCGGAGTATTGCGAGAAGCTGATGTATTGCCGCAAAAACCAAGTCACGCCGCTGCACATGCACGTCAAAAAGAAAGAGGACATCATCTGCCGGCAGGGACAACTAGCGATGGAACTTTGGGCCGGTCATCCGGAAAAGACGGCTAAAGGAATATCTTTTGCTTTGAAACGGAATGGGAAAGAAGTTGCCGTCCGCTCCGGCGCAGTTATCGAGTTGGAAGCCGGCGAACGGGTGACGTTGATTCCAGGAATCTATCACGCTTTCTGGGGCGCATCGGATGAGTGCGTGATTGGCGAGGTTTCCACGGCCAACGATGACACGAATGACAATTTCTTCGTCAATCCCGAGATCGGCCGCTATCCGGGCATCGAAGAAGACGAGCGTCCTCTCGTGCGCCTCGTCAGCGAAAAGCAATAGTGGCACAGGCGTCTCGCCTGTGAGTTTCTGCTGCGAGAATAACCCGGTTGTTTTGAAACACACAGGCGAGACGCCTGTGCCACTACTTATTTTGCGCCAGTTTCAAACACGGTGGCGAGCGGTGAAACCGGACGGCTGCCGGGCGATGTGCCCGCCATGATAATTCGGCGCGGCATCCATTCGGAAATTGATTTCCCCACCATTGGCAGAGGATCAAATCATTTCATCAAAGCCGGTTCAAAAACTCAAGTAAGTGTAAGCCTTCAGTCCGCGTTCGTAATCATCCAGCAGGCGCATGGCTTCAGACGGTTTCATGCGGTCGGACTTGATGGCTTCGTCCATTTGCGCCTTCATGCGGCGCTTGAGTTCGTTCTCGTCGTATTGCACGTCGGCGAGCGACTGGACAATGGTGGCGCCTTCGATGATTTCCTCAATGTAATAGCCGGCGGGTTCGTCGGGTTCGAGGAAAATGTGGACTTCGTTGACACGGCCAAAGAGGTTGTGCAGGTCGCCCATGATGTCCTGATACGCGCCCATCAGAAAAAAACCGAGATAGTAAGGTTCGAGATTGCCGTTGCCGTTGGTGTTGAGCTGATGCACCGGCAGCGTGTCGCGCACATCGCGCAGGTCAATGAACTTGTTGACCTGCCCGTCGGAATCGCAGGTGATGTCCACGAGCGTGGCCTCGCGCGTGGGTCGTTCGTGCAGGCGCGCGACGGGCATGATGGGAAACAATTGTCCGAGCGCCCAGTGGTCCAGCAGCGACTGGAAGACGGAAAAATTGCAGAGATATTGGTCGCCGAGCGTGTCTTCGAGCTTGCGGATTTCCTCGGGCGTATAGGGCTGGCCTTTGAAACTCTCGACGACGGCGCGGCTGATCTGCCAATACAAATCCTCGATCTTGGCCTTGTCCGGCAAATCCATCATGCCGAGCGTGAACATGTGCTGCGCGTCGTCGCGCCGTTCCAGCGCACCGTGGTAGGCTTCGAGCTTGTTGAGCTTGCAAAAATTTTTCTGAATGTCGAGCAGTTCGCACACGAGCGGATGTTCGCGCTCACCGAATTTCAAAAACTCATTCGGCCGGACTTTTTCAATCGAGCCGAAAACCTCCACAATCAAAACGCTGTGATGCGCGACGATGGCGCGGCCGCTTTCGCTCACGATGTCCGGATGCGGCACGTTTTCGGCGTTGCAAACATCGGCGATGTAATAAACCACGTCGTTTGTGTATTCCTGCAACGTGTAGTTTGTCGAGCTGTCGAACGCCGTGCGGCTGCCGTCGTAATCCACGCCCAGGCCGCCGCCGACGTCGAGATATTCAATCGCAAAACCCATCTTGTGCAGCTTGGCGTAAAGCCGCGCGGCCTCCTGCACGGCTTTTTTCACGGTCAAAATGTCCGGCACCTGCGAGCCGATGTGAAAATGCAGCAGCTTCAAACAGTGGCCCAAATTTTCCGCGCGGAGCATTTCCGTGGCGGCGAGAATTTCTCCGGTGCTCAAGCCGAACTTCGCATTTTCGCCGCCGCTCTCGGCCCAGCGGCCCGCGCCCTTGCTCAACAATCGCGCGCGGATGCCGACGGGCGGCTCCACGCCAAGCGATTTGGAGATGGCGATGATCTGCTTCAACTCCTCCAGTTTCTCGACCACCATGATGACGCGTTTGCCAAGCTTGGTGCCGAGCAGCGACATCTTGATGAACTCCGCGTCCTTATAGCCGTTGCAAATGATTAGGCAGCCTTGATGATTTTGCAGCGCCAGGCCGGCGAACAATTCCGGCTTGCTGCCGACTTCGAGGCCGAAATCAAACGGCTTGCCCGCATCGAGAATTTCCTCCACGACTTCGCGGAGCTGGTTGACCTTGATTGGGAACACGCCGCGATATTTCGCCTGATAATTGAATTCAGAAATGGAGTTGCGGAACGCCGTGTTGATCGCCTCGACGCGGTGCCGCAAAATATCCTGAAAGCGGATGAGCAGCGGAAATTTCAAGCCACGGCTTTTCGCCTCCTCGATCACGTCGGTGATGTCCACGGTCGCGCCGGCGTCCTGCAACGGCTTGGCGATGACGTGGCCGGCGTCGTTGATGTCAAAATACTTCGCGCCCCAGCGCTGGATGTTGTAAAGCGCGCGCGCCGCGTCAATGTTCCACGGCGGCGTTGCGTCAGTCGGACTGTTCATCAGAATGTTTCAGACGAACGCATTATGAAAACCTGCGCGCAGAAATCAATCATCACCTTGAAAAATTTTCGGGCGTTGCGGTGGCACAGGCGTCTCGCCTGTGTGTTTCTTTGGCTGCAACCGGGTTTTCCTTTTCAGAAACTCACAGGCGAGACGCCTGTGCCACTACGTTCGGCAAAATCGTGGAAACATTTTTTTCTGCAACTGGCCGTCAAAACCATCATTGACCGGACGGAAAATGGATTTTTGCGGCGGGTGCAGTGATTCCCACAAGGAAAAAAGCGGGTTCAGATGAAACCGCTTCGTAATGGTGGAGCCAAGGAGGCTCGAACTCCTGACCTCCTGAATGCCATTCAGGCGCTCTACCAACTGAGCTATGACCCCATCCACGAAACGGAGCGTCAATTTAATTTTTTCGCGCCGCAAGTCAAAACATTTCCTCCGCCTTCATTCAGTCGGCTGGCTCGACAAATCCACGACGCTCTGCCAGTCCGCCATGCCTTCGCTCCAATAGAACGCCTCGCGTCCGATGTCGCCGTTGTGCATCATGGCCTGCACTTGCGACAGCGTGAATGGTCCGGTCTGCCGCGCGAGATAGTGCAGAAAAATGGTCGGCGTCTCGCTGGTGGCGACGACGGGCGCAGGTTGCACGGCGGCGGCCAGAACTGCGGCCGGATCAATAATGAGACCAGGTTGCGCGGATTTCTCCTCGCGCGGCCGCGCCAGCCATTTGTAAATGGCGATCAGCGCCAGGCCGCCCAGAAATCCACCGACGTGCGCGCCGAACGCCACGCCGCCGCGGTTGTTTTTGGAGACCAGTCCCAGCACGGCCCAAAAAAGATCCTTCACAAACCAGAACGTGATGGCCACCCATGCCGGTATTTCAAATTCTCCCGCCCGGATGTAAATGAACCACAAAAAGTATTTGAACTCGATGTCCGCATCCGCCCGCAGCAGCAGATACATTCCCATGCACGCGCTGATGGCGCCGGACGCGCCGCCCATCGGTTGCGGCGACATAAAATGTTCCGGTGACATCGCGATAAAGACAAACTCCGCGACCAGCCCGCCCACCAGATAAAAAATGGCGAAACGGAGCCGCCCGATGATGTCCTCCACGCAGGAGCCGAACAGGAACAGGAAAATCATGTTGCCGAGCAGATGAAAAATTCCCGCGTGGACAAACATCGAGGTGAAACACGCGTTCCAGGTGCAGGCTGACGGAATCAGCCAGAGATGTTTCAGAATCCACAAGTTCGATTCGCCCTGTGTGCTGATGGCGCAGACCAGCGAGACGAGCCAGACCAGCGTGTTGATGCCGATGAGGGACAGGGTGACAACGGGATACCTTTCGGTCCGGTAATTCATTCCGACTGGAATGGCGATGAACATGACGCGCGGGGCCGCCGCCAGTCAAATTCATCGCTGCGGGCGAGTCAAGCGCGGACGCGCCCTTCGGCGGCGAACAAAAGAAAACGGGCCGGCGTGCACACAGTTGGTTACTGTCGCCGGCCCGTCAAACCGTCTTTCAACAGGAAAAACGGAGCGCCCGTTCTCAAGGGCAATAAAAACGTAGCCCATCCCGTGCCAGCCGCAAGTGTTTTTGAAAAATCTTTTTCCGCCCGCCGCCAGCGCGTATGCTCCCGCCTGCTTGAAACGGCGAATCCATTTTTTTGTCATCGGCGTGGCGGCGGCGCTGGTTTTGGGACAGTGCGCGGCGGCGGATTCGCCGTTCATGGTGGATGTCTGGGACACGGCGGACGGTCTGCCGCAAAGCTCCGTCATCGCCGTCACGCAGACGCACGACGGCTATCTCTGGCTCGGCACGCTCAACGGGCTGGTGCGTTTCGACGGCAATTCCTTCACCCCCTTCAACGTCAACAACACGCCCGGCCTGCCGGGCGACCGGATCGTTTTTCTGTTTGAGGACAGCCATACGAATTTGTGGGTCGGCACGGATAATGCCGGGTTGTGCGTGATTCAAAACGGCCGGGTGAAAAATTTTGAAACCGGCGGCGCGGTGGGCAAGGTCATGTATGCTTACGAGGATGAAGCCGGCGGCATTTGGTTTTGCACCGAGGATGGAAACCTGGTTCATTGGCAGGATGGCCGGCTTGATTTGAAACCGCCGGCGCCTCCGGATTTCTGGGCACAACTTTTCCGGCGCGCCTTTCATTTGGTTGTGCCGCGACATCACGGTGGGTTCTGGCATTTGGAGAATAACCGCCGGGCAACATGGGTTGGCGGCAAACTGGAAAAAGATTTTGGCGCAAGCCCTTGGCCGCCTTCGATCATCACGGCCATCTTTTCCGGGGCGAAAACTCCGTTCACGTTTAATGCCAACATCACTGCCGCTTGTGAAGACGGCGCGGGCAACCTGGTTGTCGGCACCCACGGCGCAGGGGTTTATTGGTTTGACGCGGCCGGCGGCTGCCAACACATCACGACGGAAGAAAAGCTCTCGAAAAACTTCGTGCTTTCCCTTTGTTTCGATCACGAGGGAAATCTGTGGGTGGGAACTGATGGTGGCGGGCTTGATCGCATCAAAGAAAGTCTTTTTTCCACTCCCGACGGATTATCCGCCGGCGTTGTCCAATCTGTCGCCGAGGATGCCCGCGGCGGTTTATGGGTTCAGGACAACAGCCGAGGCATCGTTTATGACCGCACCAATTCGCTGATCAACTATGGTTTCGGGGCGTGGTCGGTGTTGGTGGACAGCCAGCAACAGATTTGGGCCGGCACGCGCGGCAAAGGGCTTTTTCGATTCACCGATGGAAATTTTCAACGGGTTGAAGCGGCGCAAAAAGTCGGGCTGCAGATTTTTGCGCTCTTCCAAAGCCGCGACGGAAAATTGTGGGTTGGCGGCGAAAACGGCCTCGGTTGCTACGACGGCCAGGACTGGAAATTTTTTTCGACCGCCGACGGTTTGCCGGCCAGCGCCGTCCGCGCCCTGGCCGAGGATGCGGATGAAAATCTCTGGATCGGCACCGAGGACGGAGGATTATTCACGCTGCGCGACGGAAAGATTTCCCCGGCGCACGCACCCGTGAAGGACATTTCCTGTCTCCTGTCCGACCGCGCCGGCGTGCTTTGGGCCGGCACTTTCGGCCACGGCCTCGCGCGGCTGGCGCAGGGCCGTTGGAGCACCTGCGCCGCATCCGACGGCCTGGCCAGCGATGACATCGGCTATCTGATTGACGATGACCTGGGAAATCTCTGGCTCGGTTCGTATGAAGGTCTGATGCGCGTGGACAAAAAATCGCTGGCGGAATTTGCCGCCGATCCGGGCAAAAAAATTTCCTGCCGCACATTTCTCACGCGTGAATGTTCCGCCGGCGCCCAGCCCGCCGCCATCCGCACGCACGACGGAAAATTGTTATTCCCGACGACCGCCGGATTGGTCGCGGTAAATCCGGCGGACTTGAAACCCAACACCAATCCGCCGCCGGTCGTCATCGAATCCGTGCTGGTGGACGGCGTGCCGCAAAAAAACAATTCGTTGAGTTCCGCGTGGCCCGAACACGTCACGTTGACGCCGCAAAACGAGCAGTTGGAAATCCATTTCACCGCGCTGGATTTTTCCGCGCCGAAACGCGCGCAGTTTGGCGCGCGGTTCAAATATCAGCTCGAAGGCCGCGATAAAAACTGGACGGACGCTGGCGATGAACGCGTCGCGCACTTCAGCAAACTGCCGCCAGGCCAATATGTTTTTCGCGTCATCGCCTGCAACGAGGACGGCGTCTGGAACGAGGACGGCGCGGCCATTGCCGTCACCGTCGAGCCGCCGTTCTGGCGCACGCCGGGATTCATCGCTGCGAGCGTTTTAATTTTCGTGGGCGCATTGGCGGGAATTATTTATCTGGTTTCGACCGCGAAGTTGAAGCGCCAGTTGCGCATCGCGCAGCAAAAGGAACTGATCGAACACGAGCGCGCGCGCATCGCGCGCGACTTGCATGATCAACTCGGTGCGAATCTTACTCAAGTCACGCTGCTCGGCGAAATGGCCGAGGCCGACAAGGATTTGCCCGGCGAAGTCGAGCAGCACGCGCAGCAAATCTGCGCCACGGCGCGCGAGACCACGCGCTCGCTCGACGAAATCGTCTGGGCCGTGAACCCGTCCAACGACACGCTCGAAGGTCTTGTGAACTATGCCTGCAAATACGCGCAGGATTATTTTGCGCTGGCCGGCGTGAGCTACCGCGCCGAGCTGCCCACGCAACTGCCGCCGGCGCCGATTCCGCCGGAAGTGCGGCACAATGTTTTCCTCGCGTTCAAAGAATCCGTCAACAACATCGTCAAGCACGCGCACGCCAGCGAGGCGCGGGTGAAATTGCAGTTGGAGCCGGAGCAATTCATCTTGAGCGTCACCGACAACGGCCGCGGCCTCGGCGATGTTTCGGAAAAGAAATTGCGAAACGGATTGAAGAACATGCGCAAACGTCTGGCCGACGTGCATGGTGAATTTGAAATTTCACCCGGCCCCGACGGCGGGACAATGGTGCGGTTGACCGTGCCGGTCAAAAACCAATGAAGAAGTCAGAATGAAGAATGAAGGAACATATTTTTTGCGCACGCTCAATGCTTGTTTCTTCATTTCTCATCCTTCATTCTTCCTTTGATCCATGCCCATCACCATTTCCATCGTCGAGGACAATGACAAGCTGCGCGGCACGCTCGCCAAGGTGATTGGCCGCGCGGAAGGTTTTCATCTCGTCAGCGACTACGCCAACGCCGAGGACGCGCTGGCCGGTTTGCCGAAGATCAAACCCGAAGTCGTGCTCATGGACATCAACCTGCCCGGCATGAACGGCGTGGAATGCGTCCGCAAATTGAAAGCCCTGCTGCCGAAGACGCAGGTGATGATGCTCACCGTTTACGAAGACACGCAAAACATTTTCAACGCGCTCGCCGCCGGCGCCAACGGCTATCTGCTCAAGCGCACCCCGACGAAGGAATTGATCGAAGCCATCCGCGAAGTTCATCGCGGCGGTTCGCCCATGACCACGCACATCGCGCGGCTCGTCGTCCAGTCGTTTCAAAGGCCCGGCGCGGCGGCGCCGCAGCCGGCGGGCGGTGACTTGCCCGAATTGTCCGAGCGCGAACAGCAGGTGCTGGATCTGCTGGTGCAGGGATTGATCTACAAGGAAATCGCCGACAAGCTCAATATCGGCTACGAGACCGTCCACACCTATATCCGCCGCATTTACGAAAAACTACAGGTGCGCACGCGGACGGAGGCGGTGGCGAAATTTTTGCAACGGTAGGCGCTGGTGCACCCAGCCGGGGGAGCCGCGACGAAACGACTCGCAGTGCGCGCCGTCGTCGGCCAGCCGGCTAATCTTCAAATTTCTTCCAGCGTTCCGTCGCGGCGCAGTTTCATGGTTCGTCCGCGCCATTCAATCGTGTTGCCGAGAAAGGCGCCAAGCCAGACCGCCACATTCAATAAATCCCGCACGGGCACGAGCCACGCAGGGGAAACCAATTTTCTGTCCGGCGTGAAACGGCGTTGCAGATCCTGCGCGAGCGCGATTCGCAGCAGCAAAAATGCGATGGCCGTCAGTGGCGCGCAAAAACTTTTTCCCGAAACAAAAGCCCCAGCCAGCCACAGCAGCGGCCACAAGCTGGCGTTCGCCAGGAGGCTGAAAAAATAGGGCAGCGGCTGGCAGACGCGGATGGTGCGCGCCCAGCGGAGCTGATGTTTCCAGACGCGCGCCCAGTTCTGCGGCGCGTCCCAGCATTCCACCACGACGGGACAAAGCGCGATGCGATGGCCGTTCCCGGCGATGCGATGGCCGAGCTGATAATCATCCGCCAGACAGTTGGTGAGCGGGGCAAAGCCGCCGATTTCATTGAGCGGTCTGCGCCGGACGAGAATCGCCGCGCCGAGCGCGAAGTCGAGCGGCTGCAAGGTTTGCGACTGCAAAACCTGGCTCCAAAAATCGGCGTTGACGGCGACGGCCTCCCAGCGCATCGCGGTGGTCGCGGGATTGGCGAGGCGGTAAAAACAGTTCACGAGCGCGATTTTTTCGTCATGGATCGGCGCGACGAAGCTGGCGAGAAAATCCGGCGGCACGCGCACGTCGGCGTCGCTGATGAGAATCAACTCGTGCGCCGCGAGCTTTTCGAGCCGCGCGAGCTTGGCGGCCTTGGCGTTCGTGCCGGTGAGATTTTCGCAGACGATGAGTTGCGCGCGGCAGCCGGGTAGTGGCACCGGCGTCTCGCCTGTAAGTTTCATTTCTGGGCAAAGAGCAGGAACACACAGGCGAGACGCCGGTGCCACTACATTTCTCTGATTTTCCGCGATGAGCCGGCGGACGATTTCGCAGACGGGATCATCGGCCTCGGCGACGCCGAAAAGAATTTCAACTGGCCCGGCGTAATCTTGTTTGAACCAAGTTTCCAGCGAGGCGGCGGTGGTTTCGTCCCCGCCTTTGAGCGGCTTCAAAATGGAAACGGCGGGCGCAAAGCCGGGCACGGCGATTTTTCGATGCAGCGGAAATTTTCGCGCGGCGAGCCATTGCCAGAGCGCGAGGGCGCAGCTCAAGGTGGCGAAGGCGGCCAGCGTTAAAGTCAAAAAATGCACCGCGCAGAGGAAACAGAAATCAGGCGCGTTTAGCCAGCGGTTTTGACTTCGGGATGCTCGTCAATGACCAGGACGCCGTGCGGCGGGATGTCGTAGTTGCCGACGATGTTGCTGCCGGTGAGAAAATCATGCATGGGCTTGTAAAACTGGACGCGCACGGGGGAGTTCTGGTGGTTGAGCAGGAAATAGACGCGCGCGCCTTCTTTTTCGCGCATCGAGACTTCGATGTTTTCCGGCACTTTCAGCAGCGGATGCAGGCCGCCCATTTGCCGCAGCCACGCGACGAGGTCGTGATAAAAATGCTGGTGGCTCTGGGTGCCGATGTAAATGGCCTTGCCGAGGCCGAACGTGTTCATCGTGATGGCGGCCTTGCCGGAATAAAAATCCTTGGAGTAGGTCGCCAGAATCTGGCAGCCCTTCGGCTCAATCATGTCACACCAGAGTTTTGCGGGATGCAGATGGCTGGTCGGGAACGCGCCTTTGAACGTCAGATGGTTTTCCTCGCTCGGCGGCAGCGTGTCGAACTCCTGCACTTCGAGGCCGAACAGGTCGGTCAGGTTGTGCGGGAAACCGGAGTCGGGCACGATGCTGTGCTCGTCCACGAGGCCGGTGTTGAAGGTGCTGACGAGGGTGCCGCCGTTCTGGACGTAAAGTTTCAGGCGGTCCGCATCACCGGCGGAAAGCAGATGCAGCGACGGCGCGAAGACGATTTTGTAGGCCGACAAATCCTCGTTCGGACGCGCAAAATCCACGAGGATGTTGCGGTCGTGCAGCGCGGTATAGATGAGCTGGATGTGCTCGCGCAGGCTGAAAAATTTGTTGGGCGGGTTGGGCTGCTGCAAGGTCCAGTCGTTGTCGTGGGTGTAGATGATGCAGGCCTCGGCGGTGACTTTGGTGCCTTTGAGCGCGGGCGCGAGGATTTTCAGTTCCTCGCCGATCTGGGCGATTTCGTTGAACACGCGGCGGCTGCCTTCCAGGTTGTGAGGCAGGACGGCGCCGTGAAATTTTTCGGAGCCGTAGCGCGACTGGCGCCAGCGGAAAAACAGGATGGCCGTCGCGCCGCGTGAAACCAGCTGGTAGGTGAACATGCGCAGCACACCGGGACGAACGAGGGCGTTGACCTCCTGCCAGTTGACGTTGCCGGCCTTTTGTTCCATGACCCAGAAACCGGTGTCGCCGTCGGGCGTTTTGATGCCGGATTTTTTCAGCGAACGGAGCATGTCAATTTCGCAGGCGATTTCCGACGGCTTGGACTTGATGGCGGCGGTGCTTTCGATGGAAACAAAATCCAGCACGTCGGCCAGGTCAAAATGGTCAAAGCGGTGGCGCAGGGCGCGGAGATTGGTGGTGATGGGCCGGTCGGGCGTGAGGCGGCGGAGGATTTCCGCCTGCATCCCGACAAATTGCACGATGGTGTCGCTGCAAAAACGGTTCCAGTCGAGGACGAGCGCAGGATTGTGGACGGTCGGCGCGGCCATGGGCATGGGCACTTGGTTCCACGCGGTAACGAGCTGGCCCCAGTGGCGCAGGCCGAGCATTTGATTAAGCCGCTCGATGGTTTCGTATTTGGCTTCCAGCCAAAGGTGCCAGTCGCGGCGCGTGTCCTCGTTGAAGGCCGCTTCGGTGAAATTGCCGCCCAGGCTGTTGTCAATCTGCCACGCGATCAGTTGCGGATGATTGCCCAGCGCCTGCGCCATGTTTTCAACGAGGCGTTTGGAATAAGTCCAATAAGCGTCGCTGTTCAAACAAACGGCGCGGCGCGTGCCTTCATGCTTGGTGATGCCGCGTTCGTCAACCGGCAGAATTTCCGGATGATTTTTGGCGAGCCAGATGGGGGGCGCGGCAGTGGGCGTGCCGAGCACCACCTGGATTCCGTGTTCGCCCAGAATGTCCATCACGCGCTTGAGCCAGTCGAAGTCGAATTTGCCGTCCTCGGTCTCGCAGAGGCCCCAGGAAAATTCGCCGAGGCGGACGACGTTGAAGCCGGCGGTGCGCATGAGCTGGGCGTCATGCAGCCATTGTGCCTCGGGATTTTCGGCGGAGCCGCCGTAGGGAAAGACCCATTGTTCCGGGTAGTAGTCAACGCCGAAATACATAAAATTGCCTCGGTTAGGATTTGTTCCCGACACTAAAAGCAAATCGCCGCGCTGGCAATAAAAATCGTTCAACGCGGCGGGGAAAATTCTGCGGCGGGATTATTTTCCCAGCAAACCGCCGAGACCTTTTTTCAACTTGTCCACGCCTTGACCGGCGGCTTTGCCGGCGTCCTGCGCGGCGTCTTTGGCGGCGCCGGTGACGTCCTTGCCGAGGCCGGCGACGGCGGCGATGAGCGACTTGAGGGTGCCGGCGGTGATTTCGCCGAGCACTTTTTGGGTCAGGTCGGCGGCGGTGATGCCCCCATTGCCCTGGCCGAGGTCCGTCAAATGAATGTCCGGCAGTGTCAGGGTGATTTGCCGGTTCACGAGGCCGGTGATGTTCGCCTGGACTTTCGCGCCGGTGATGAGCAGATCGTCCACCTCAAGTTTCTTGGCGGCTTTCTTTTCGGCGGGGGAGGCGGTCGCCGGGGCGTTCGTGCTCTGATCCACGGCCGCCGTCGCGGGGTTCACATTGTTCATGATTTGAACGAGATTGTTCGCGCCGAGCGGATTGCCTTCAAAGGTGATTTCCGCGTCGCGGACTTCGATGGAGCGGATGACGATCTTGTCCGAGAGAAGTGAGCCGGGCGAAAGGCTGACGGCGGCATTGCTGATGCTGATGGCCTGCGGCGCCTTGTAGCCTTCGGGGTTGCCGAGCACCAGCCCTTTCACGCCCGCCGAGCCGGCCAGCAGCGAGACGCTCACGGAATCCACCGTGAGGCTGGTCTGGGTGATTTTTGGCCCGACCTTTTCCAGGCCGGCCTTGACGATGTCGCCGAGATGGAGGCCGACGACAATCACGCCAACCACGAGCAGGAAAACAATGCCAATGCCGATGCCGAGAATAATTTTCTTTTTCATAGGTAGCTGGAATTTGACGCCAAAATTTTTGCCTGAAAAGAAATTTCCAGACGCCTCAAGCGGCGATCAACGACTGGACGCGTTCGGCCAGTTCATGAATTTGATAGGGCTTGGTCAAAAATTGATCGGGTTTGAAGGCCGCGTTGGCAAACACATGTTCATCCACCGTGCCGCTCAAGAGGATCATTTTCTGGCGCGGGTTCAACCGGCGGCATTCGCGGATCAGATCCATGCCGCTCATGCGGCCCATGGCATAATCCGTGATGACGACCGCCGGGCGGGCGGCGGGAAATTCTTTCAGCGCCAGTTCGGGGTCGCGGAAGGTGCGCACCTGATAGCCCAGCGGTGTGAGGACGGCCTCGGCCAGCTCGAGCAGCATCGGTTCGTCATCCACCACGAAAACGATGGGCTGCTCGGCGGCTTTGCTCTTGGCGGCGTTCATGATTGCAGACGGAACTGCGGTTCAATTTATCATCCTCGCGCCGGGCGGCAAGGCGAATTGCGCCGGAAAAAGACGTTGCTTCCAGCCCGCCGTCCGCCTACACTCCATTTCCGGCAATGAATTCGCCAAACAAGGAATTGCTGACATGAAAAAAAAACCAGCGCCCATGCCTGAACCCCCAAAAAAAACGGCTCCAACCGGGCGCCTCGGCGCGGGCCGCGCCGCCAGGCCGGCACTCGCGCCCGCCGCGCCGGAGCCGGAAAAGCCCAGGGCCGGGCGCGCTCCCCGCAAGCGGTTGCTGGATGTCGCCGTTGAAACGGTGAAAAAAATGCTCAAGCCCAAACCCGCCGCCGCCAAACCGGCGGCCGTCGCCGAGGAACCGAAACGTGTCGCGGCGAAAAAGCCCCTGATGGAGGAACCCAAAGTAGAAGTGGACGCCACCACGGTCGTCCGCCGCACCTACACGCGCAAAAAGAAAATTGAGGCGCCGCCGATTTTGCTCGAAGGCGATGCGCCGTCCGCACCGCCGGTGAGCGGCCCCGGCGAAAAATTTTCACTCGGCGCCACGCCGCCTGCGCAAAGTTTTTCCGGCGGCGAACTGCCGGAAAGCTACGGCACGAAAAAATTGTTCCTCACCGCGCGCGACCCGCACTGGCTTTACGCCAACTGGGACCTGACCGCCGGGCAGCAGAAGGAACTCAACGCCGCCTCCACCGACGGCCATCTCATCCTCCGCGTCTTCGCCGGCAAGATCGAAGGCCATCCGGCCTACGAAATCCATGTTCATCCCGAATCGCGCCACTGGTTCGCGCACGTCGAGCGCGCGGGAAATTCCTATTCCGCCGAACTGGGTTATTATTC
>Ga0209483_1001703_pt1 | contig 16382 bp, 16 predicted proteins | sample NGEPerA_FD_184508 | JGI IMG/M metagenome (GOLD analysis project Ga0209483, IMG submission 184508) | Arctic peat soil microbial communities from the Barrow Environmental Observatory site, Barrow, Alaska, USA - NGEE PermafrostL2-A... | ecosystem: Environmental > Terrestrial > Soil > Wetlands >... | reverse complement strand
CAGCGCACCCCGGCGACGCTGACGCCGTCGTCGACCAGCGACACGACGCTGGTGCGTATGCGGACGGTGTGCGCGCGGCGCCCGGCGGCCTCCGCGATCCGCGCCAGCGGCACGCGCGACCAACCGATCCGGGCGGCGTCGGGGTCGCCTGCGAGGGCGGTGCGGACCACGAACAGCGCGGCCGCCGCGTCCACCTCGTCGAGGCCGGCATTCAGCGCGGGGACGACAAAGATCTCCCAGAAGCCGGCGATGGCAGCGTGCCCCTGACCGTGGCGCCGCAGCCAGCTCCCGAATGTCTCGCCGGGTTCGGACGCGCGCGAGGCGGCCCGCAACCCGCGCGCCACCTGCACCTTCGCGGCAGTGCCCAGCGGCGCGTACAGGGCGAAGGACGGCAGCAGACTGAGCGAGGCCGGGAGCCCACGCGTGGCGCGCAGCCGGCTGGACGGCGCGTGGCGGCGCAGCACGGTGACCTGGAAGCGGGGCTGGGTCCAGAGCTGGTCGCTCATTCCCAGCGCGTCGACGAAGTCGAGGTAGTCGGTGCAGCAGTCGAGGTGTACGTGCTGGCCGTTGTCCACCTCCACGCCCTCGACGGTGAAGGAGGTCGCCTTGCCACCGAGAAGGCGGCCGCGCTCCACCAGGGTGACCTCGTGCCCCTGGTCGGCGAGCCGGCACGTCGCGGCGAGCCCGGCCAGTCCGCCGCCGACGATGACCACGCGCATCAGTTCATGCCCATGCGGCCGGAGCCGTTCGGGTGCGCGCGTCCGCCGCGAGGGATGCTCGCTCGCAGCAGCACTCCCGCCTTGTTCGATGGGCTCAGCGACAGGCGGCCGCGCAGCGGCAGCTCGGGCTGCTCCTCGATCTCGGTGAGGATGCGTTCGTAGAGGCCGGCCATGGTGCGCACGCAGATCCCGGCGCGCGGTGGGATGTACCGCCCGACGCGCAGGCCGGATGCGAAGAGGCTCCGGGCCCGCGCCGCCTCGAAGGCGACGAAGTCGTTCCATCGCGGCGCGGCGCGGCCGGCGCCGAGGTCGTGGTCGCTGATGCCGAATGCCGCCAGCTCGTCGGCGGGCAGGTAGACGCGGCCCAGCTCGAGGTCGCCGCGGACGTCGCGGAGGATGTTGGTGAGCTGCATGGCCAGGCCGAGGTCGTCGGCGTGCCGCAGGGCGATCTCGTCGTCGAAGCCGAAGATGCGCACGCACATCCTGCCCACCGTTGAGGCCACCAGGTGGCAGTAGCCGGCCAGCTCCGCCCACGTCGCGTAGCGCTGTGTGGTGAGGTCGCGCTCCACCCCGTCGATGAGACCGTCGAGCTCCTCCACCGGGATGCGGTACGCCGCGACGGCCCTCGCGAGCACGGCGGTGACCTCGTCGTCGGGCTCGCCGGCGAGGGCGCGGCGGAGGCGCAGGCGGGCCCGAGCGAGGGCCTCGCGAGGGTCGCCGTCCGCCGGCGAGTCGACCGCATCGTCCACCTGGCGGGCAAAGTCGTAGAGCGCGTAGATGGCGACACGCTGGGGACGAGCCAGCGCGATGAACCCCCAGTAGAAGTTGGCGGCGTTGTGCCGTGCCAGGCGCCGGCAGACGTGCTCCGCCTCGACGATACCGTGAGGGCCGTGGTGGTCGCTGATCAGCAGGGTGACCGCTGCGGCGGCGAGGCGCATCTTCACTGCGGAGCTCACCTGTGGCCGCACGGTGTCCGTCCGATACGACGCCCGCCGGATGGCGTCGATGATGGCGGTACCCCCGAGGCGGTACATGGCCAGCTGGGCGCGCAACCGGCCGCCGGTCATGGCCTCCAGTTCGTGGCCGGCGTCCAGCATCGACTGGGCGCGGTCGCAGAGCGCCTCGACGGCGCCATGAAGGCCGAGTGCCTCGACCTCATCGGCGGGCAGGTATCGCCTCCCCAGGCGGGTGTCGACCGCAACGTCCTGGGCGAAGTTGGCCAGCTGCAGTCCCACGCAGACGGAGTCGGAGAGCTCTTCGGCCCGGACGTCGCGGATGCCGAACACCGCCAGGACCATCCGCCCCACCGGTGCTGCGGAGAGCACGCAGTACGCATCGAGGTGCGCCCAGGTGGCATAGGAGGCGACCCGCTGGTCCTGGCGGTTGGCGTCGATGAGGTCAAGGAACGGCTGCGCCGGGACCGCGCACTCGGTGACCGTCTCGCGCAGGGCGAGGAGCACCGGGTGGGTCGGCGCGGAGCCACCGCCGAGCATCGCGACCACCTCGTCCCGCCAGGCGATCAGGCGAGCGTCGTCGCGGCTCTCGTCACCGAGGTCGTCGGTCACACGGCAGAAGGCGTAGATGCGGGCCAGGTGGACGCGAAGTTCGGCGGGCAGCACCGCAGAGGCGACTGCGAAGTTCTCGTAGTGGGTGCGGGCCAGCCGCCGGCAGAAGGCATCCGCATGAGCCAGCTCGGCCGGCGGCGGGGCGGGAGCCAGGACGCTCATCTGTGCGGTGCGCTGCGTGTGACCTGGGTGCCGCGGAGATCGGAGATTGTCTCGATCAGGCTGGTGACAAGAGTGACGCCGTCGTAGCCCGCGGGCATCGGCGCCCCGTCGTCGCGGACGAGGCGCCCACACGCCCGGAGCGATGCCAGGTCGCGCGAGCCCGTGCAGAACATCGCGATGCGGAGCACGTCCACCCACTCACGGCCGAGGTCGACACACTCGTCGGTGCCGCCGGCGGCCGCGCGCAGAAACGGTCCGGCCACACCGACGAGGTCGGCACCGAGGGCCGCGGCGATGGCGACGTCGAGCCCGCTGCGCACGCCGCCGCTGGCAAAGATGACCGCGTCGGGGGCCGCGGCGCGTGCCTGGGTCAGCGCCACCGCCGTGGGGATTCCCCACCCCGCGAAGGCTTCGGCCGTGCGCGCCGCCCGGCCACCGAGGCGGTGGCGCTCGACCTCGCTCCACGAGGTGCCGCCCGCGCCGGCGACGTCAACGGCGGCGACGCCTGCCTGGAGCAGCGCGCCGACCAGTTCTGCGGAGATGCCCCAGCCTACCTCCTTGACCACGACGGGTACCGGCAGCACCCCCGCCACCATCTCGATGCGCTCGAGGAGGCCGCTGAAGCGGGTGTCGCCCTCCGGCTGAAGAGCCTCCTGGAGTGCGTTGAGGTGGAGGACCAGAGCGTCGGCTCCGAGCACGTCCACGAGGCGCGCACAGTCATCGGCGGTGACGCCGAGGTTGAGCTGGACGGCGCCGAGGTTGGCGAACAGCGGCACGCCGCGCGCGATGTCCCGGATCGCAAAGCTGGAGAGCGCCTCGGGCCGCTCGAGGAGAACGCGCGCCGAGCCGAGGCCGATGGCGATGCCAAGTTCGGCCGCCGTCTCGGCGAGCACGCAGTTGATGCGGTGGGCTGATTCCGTCCCTCCCGTCATGCAGGAGATGAAGAGCGGAGAGGAGAGGTCCCAGCCGAGCACGGTCGTCGCCGTGCTGACGTCGGAAAGGTCGATCTCGGGGAGCGCGCAGTGCATGAAACGGTAGGTGTCGAAGCCGGCGCCGACGCCCTTGGCAGAGACGTCCTCCTCGAGATTGATGCGCAGGTGGTCCGCCTTGCGGGTCGAGGTGAGCGCCCCATTGCTGTTCGGGGTCGGGCTGGTCTGGGCCACGTCAGGCAGCCCGCTCGACGACGAAATCGACGATCGACTGGAAGTCGTCGACGGCACCGCCGGGGAGCCCGCAGAGACCGGCCAGTCGGAGCGCCGAGCCGCGCCGAAAGGCGAGCTCCTCGTTGACAGCTTCCCGGGCGCCGGCCTCATCGAGGAGCTCGAGGATCACGTCCTCCTGGCCGCCCGGAGAGCGGTAGAGGCGGCGGAGCTCGCGGCGGGCGGCGCCGCGGAGACGCGCCTGGGCGACCACCACGGGGTAGGTGATCTTGCGGCGCTGGATGTCGCCTCCAGAGCCCTTGCCGGTGACATCGCTGTCGCCCCACGTCCCCAGCCAGTCGTCGCGGACCTGGAAGGCGACGCCCAGTTCCACGCCGGCACGGCGGAGCATCGCGGCCTTCCTGGCGCCGGCACCGCCCATGATCGACCCGGCCTCCATGGCCGCCCCGATCAGGGCGCCCGTCTTGGCGCGGGCCAGGCGGAGGTATGTGGACGCCGGCGTGTCGATCCGCCCCTCGAGGTCGAGGTCGAGGCATTGGCCTTCGATCACGGCGAGGACACCGCGGTTGAGCGCCGCCGCAGCCCGCAGCCGGACGGACGGGCGGCCGCGCCCGGAGAGAACGGCGCGCTGGGCGGCGGCGTGCATCCCGTCGCCGGCGTTGATCGCCTGGGCGCTGCCCCACACGACCCACACCGTGGGACGGTGGCGACGCTCGTGGTCGCCGTCCTGGATGTCGTCGTGGACGAGCGTGAAGTTGTGGATCCATTCAACGGCGGCGGCCACGGTTGCGGCGTCGCGGACCGTTCCCCCGGAGCGGTCGGCGGCCCAGAGCGCCAGGCAGCCGCGCAGATATTTGCCGCCCCCGTCGTCGCGGGGCCGGCCCTGCTCGTCGGTCCAGCCGAGGTGGTACGAGGACATCGCGCCGAGGCGCGTGCTGCGGTGCGGGGCGGTTGAGCGGAGCGCCTCGCCGAGGTGGGGCATCATCCGTTGGAGGGCCGGCGGAACGGAGCGCCGGCCCGACGACACGATCTCAGGCGCTGTCTCGACGTCGCGGGCGGCTACTGCCATTCGTGGCCCCACTCCATACCGACAGATAATGATTCATCCATAGTAAGTAGTGGCCCTAGATCGCACAAGGCAGCCCCAGGGGGCCGTCGGGCGGTGGCGCGTCAAGTAAAATCCGCCGGCCACGTGCCCAGGTGGTGGAATTGGTAGACACGCCAGCTTGAGGGGCTGGTGACCGCAAGGTTGTAAGGGTTCGAGTCCCTTCCTGGGCACCAGGGCTCCGTATATGGCGTAAGCCTTTGGCTGGGGTTTTGACCCCCAGGTTGACCCCCGCCAGCTTTTGCTGAGGCCGGGGAAGCGTGTCGAGGACGCGTGCCGCCTCGCGGTGCGTGGCAGGGGTGGCGTGGCTATACAGGTCGAGAGTGATCGCCACCGTGGCGTGGCCGAGCATCTCGGAGACCAGCTCCGGGTACACGCCCTGGCCGAGCAGCAGCGTTGCCGTGGTATGCCGTGCGTCATGGGGTCGAACGATGGGGACCCCAGCGCTGGAGCAGCCGACGCCAACTGTCGTACACGGTCTGCACGGCCAGCGTTCGCCCAACCGGACGGGTGAAGACGCGGCCCTCGAGGGAGATGACCGCGGTGTCGCGGCGATGCTCCCGCAAGGCATCGACCGCGAGCGACCCCAGCTCGACGACTCGTCGACTGCGCGCTGTCTTCGGATCGCCGCGCAGCGGCTCAGCGCTGGCGACGCCGAGCAGTTCGCGAGTGCGTCTGCTGAGCCGAACCGAGGTGCCGGTTACGGCGAGGCGGCGAGCGACGAGGTCGATGTCCTGCAGATGGGGTCGTCGCCCTTCTCTTAGGTCATCGTCCTCCGGACGGGCGTAGGTCAGCGGCAGAAGACCGGTACCGCACGCGGCGTATACGACTGCTTCGTTCCAGGGAGTCGGCGCAACAGTGCTCATCCCTCATCGTCGAAAGCGGTGAAACGGTTGTCCGTCCTGTGGCGGCTCAAGCCAGAGGCGGCGCTAGGAGTCGGAATCGAAAGCCACCCAACCGATCGACGCCCGCCATTCGTACCGCTGGCCACACGCGGCGCACTTGAGCTGCGGGTAGCGATGGTGACCCTTGCGGCCGTGGGCTGAGCGCGTGTACATCTCCGGCTGGAGCTGACGGCCACAGGCCACGCACACCACAAGGTCGCGAGCTGATCCTGACCGATCACTGCTCATTCCGCATCGTCGCACGCTGCGGGGCTGCTGGCCAGTACTGCGCTTTAGACGCGTACCATCCGCGCCGGGGGGCGCGTGGGTGTTGTCGGAGGTCCCTCCGCTGAGCGACGCCCGCGCCCCTTTTCGCTCTCGGATGTGACCCCCAGATTGACCCCCCACAGGGATGGCATTTAGTGGAAGGGGCGGTATCCTGCGGCACGATTCTGAATACGCAGGCCCGACCTGGACGTGATCCCGACGGGTTCGAGTCCCTTCCTGGGCACCAGTGAGCCACGCATGGCACCAGCACGACCCGGGCGCAGCCAGCGCACGTCACCGCCGTTCGCGGTTACGCGCTGGGCTTCCCTCCGATCAGAACGGCGCGGACGGGAGTCGCTGTGCTCGGCGGAAGATCGGACGCCCGCACGACGCAGTTCCGGCCGGCTGCCTTGGCCGCATACAGGGCACGGTCCGCGGCCTCGATCAGCGACGCCGCATTGTTGCCGTCGGCCGGCAGGGACGCGACCCCGAGCGACGCCGTCACGGCCCTAGACCCGTTTGTGCCGGCGAACCGATCTGCGATACGGGTTCGCAGCCGCTCGGCAACAGCCGCGGCAGCGGCCGGGTCGGTCTCGCGCAGGAGCACGCAGAATTCCTCGCCGCCGTACCGATATGCGGTGTCCGTCTCACGCAGAGCGTCCGCCAACGAATGGCTGAACTCGGCGAGAATCTCGTCGCCAACCTGGTGACCATGGGTATCGTTGAAGATCTTGAAGTGGTCGACGTCGAGCATGACGAGGGTCAGCGGTCGCTGGTAGCGGACACTGCGAGCGACCTCTGCACCCAGGTCGGTCTCGAGGCGGCGGCGGTTGGGAAGGCCGGTCAGCACATCGGTGTGGCTCATCTCATCGGCGCGTCGGTGGAGACGAGCAGCTTCAATTGCCGTGGCAGCCTGGCCGGCCAGGCTGCGCATGATGTCGAGCGTGGCGTCGTCGACCACGCCTGCGACGTCGGTCGTGAGCTCGAGGACGCCGATGACACGCGCTCCAACGATCATCGGCACAGCCAGATCAGTCGTGAGGAGGTCGACGCGGTGTTCGGTGGCGATCGAGCCATCCGGACTGTTCGACAGCACCCGTCCGGACCGCCATGTCCTGCCCACCAGCCCTTCGCCGAGCCTGATGCTCTCGCGCGCCATCCGGCCGCCGTGCTTGACATCGGTGTCGTGCAACGCCGTCAAGCTTCCCCCGTCGTCGGCAAGGAGCCATGTACGTGCGGTGGCGAAGCCGGTGATGGCGATCGCTACCCGGGCCACCGCCTCACTCACGTAGCGGAGGCTGAGACTGCCCGCGATCTCGCGTCCCACCGAGACAATCAACTGGAGGCGCTCGGCCTCGACGCGGGCGTTGGCCTCGAGCGCGGCGATGCGGGATCGGTCGGCGACCAGCGTGTCGGTCATCTGGCCAAGGACGGTGGCAACCTCGCGCAACTCCGGCGGACCGATGCCGGCAGGCCGGGCATTGAGGTCACCACCGCGGACCAATCGCATCGTCGAGAGCAGGTCCGCGACCGGCTCCACCAGTGCAGCCCTCAGCCCGCGATGCTGTCGGCGGGCCACGACCGTCGTGGCCAGCAGCGCGACGCAGGCCAGGCCAAGGCCCACGACGACGACGTTGTGCTCAGACGACTGTTCGGCCGCGATGACAGCCCTGACGCGCGAGTCGACGGTTGCCTGGGCCACCCGGTAGGTGTCGAAAAGGGTCTTGCCACGCAACAGAAAACTGACCTGCTCCGCCTCGGGCAGTGGTGTTTCTACGGTCGCCAGCGCCGCCGCTGCCCAGTCATCGAGCCACGCCCGCTCAGCGACACGCATGTCAAGCATCGGCCCTGCGAGGTCCGCCCGCACCAACAGCCCGACTGATCCGGCCTCGCCAGAGGCGACCTCCAGACGACCGGCGTAGTACGGCGGCAGGAACGTCGCGTTGCCGCTGTCAAGGTACCCGCGCAGCCCCGTCTCCTCGTCGAGCATGCCCTTGTGCAGGTCGTCGACGGCGTCGTGCCCGACGATGAGAGCGCTGATCGAGGGCTCGAAATGGCTGAGAACGAGAACAAAGGACGTGCCTGCGATCGCCACAGTCGCGCCGATGAGGATGACGACGACCACGAAAGCGCGCGACAGCCGCTGGGCCAGGCTGCGGTCCGCGGCCCGGGCTCTGATCATCTGGCGCCGAGTCTTGGTGACCCTGATCAGCGGAAACGACGGTGGAACAGGCTTGTCACCAACCTGCGCCGTTCAGGCCCCGGGACCGATGCCAAGCCGGATCAGGTGGGTCTGCCTGAAGCGAGGAGACAATGACCGCGATTTGCATGTTGTTCTGACGGATTAGAGTCCTTCCTCGGCACACCGTTGCCGGTCTCGACCTTTCCTCGTCGGGGGTTCCCGTCATGAGTGACACACGGGCTGGCCGCGTCCTGCGTTTCGTGGCGTCGCGTGGGATGGCCGACGAGGACGCGGACATCGTCGCCGACCTGCTCGCCCACGCACACCACATGGCCGACCTGGTCATCGCGGAGAGTAACTCCTCGCCGGAGTTGCGACGCACCGCAATGGAATTCCTCGACCAGCTCGAAGGCGACACTTTCGGCGACCACTGAGGCGCAGATCACCAGGGACTCGCTCACAACACCGTCGTATGCCATCACGTCGACCGCCGCGGAGACGCGCGCGGATCGTACATGCCCTCTCTGGGGGTCGTGGTCCGGGAGGTACGCTCCCGCGTCGACATGACAGGGGATCACTCGGACCAACCGCCGCCGCCGCCCTCCATCGCCGTGGTCACCGGCGCTGGGCGCGGGATCGGGCGCGAGGTGGCGCGTCGGCTGGCTTCGTCGTACACCGTCGTCGCCACCGCACGCACCGAATCGGAGCTGGCCGAGGCCGCGTCCGGGAGGCCCTCGATTCGAGTCCTCGTCGCCGACCTGGAACAGCCTGGCGCGGTGGAGCGGATTGCAGCCTTTGCTGACCAGCTCGGTGTCCTGCGAGTGTGGGTCAACAACGCCGCCAACCTGGATCCGCAGCCCCTCGTCGAGATCACCGACGAGAGGTGGCGGCGGGTCATGGCGGTGAACCTCGACGCGGTCCTGGCCGGGTGTCGCGCAGCGCTCTCGCGGATGGCGGCGACGGGCGGCGGTGTGATCGTCAACATGGCGTCGCTCTCAGGGGTGGCCGGCGTTGAGAAGTTCCCCGGGCTCACCTCCTACAACGTCTCCAAAGCGGGAGTGATCGCGCTCACCGAGGCCACAGCCCTCGAGGGTCGCGACGTCGGCGTCCGCTGCGTCTCCCTAAGCCCGGGCGCCGTGGACACCGCGATGCTGCGCAGGGCTGCGCCGCACCTGCGGGCCGGCATGACGGCCGAGGACGTCGCCGCCATCGTTGCGTTCCTCGTCAGTGACGCCGCGGCACCCTTGAGCGGAACCAACATCCCCATCTTCAGCAACCGCTGACCGCGAGCGCCCTCCGGCGCAACGGGCCCCCGATGCCATAGTTGCTCCATGGACGAGCCCGCGCCACTGCGCCCCCTGCGGGGCCACCCCGCTCCTGCACGCGCCGACGCAGCCGTCGATCCCGTCGCCCCACTGGTCGAGAGCCTGATCCGTGAGTTGGGCGAGGACCCGGGACGCGAGGGCCTGCTCGACACGCCCGGTCGCGTGGCCCGGAGCATGCGCCATCTGCTCAGCGGTTACGACAGCAACCTCGCCGAGGTCATCAATGGCGCCGTCTTCGCCGAGAGCTACGAGGAGATGGTGCTGGTCCGCGACATCGAGGTGTACTCACTCTGCGAGCACCACCTGCTGCCCTTCTTCGGCAAGGCACACGTTGCGTACCTGCCGCGCGGACGCATCGTGGGGCTGAGTAAGATCCCCCGCATCGTCGAGATGTTCGCGCGCCGCCTCCAGGTGCAGGAGCGGCTGACCACCCAGGTCGCCCAGGCGCTCGACGAGGCGCTCGACCCCTACGGCGTCGCCGTGGTCATCGAAGCCTCACACCTCTGCATGATGATGCGCGGCGTCGAGAAGCAGAACAGCCGCGCGGTGACGTCGGCACTCACCGGCGCCTTCCAGAACGACCCCAAGTGCCGTGGTGAGTTCCTCGACCTCCTCGGCCGAACCTGAGAGGTCAGCGGACCCCGACCACGTTGACATCGAGCACCATCAGCAGCCCACCCGCGAGGAACAGCGCCATCCCCAAGGCGAGGTGCGCCCAGCGGATCGGTGGATCGCGGCGGCGCCGCACCCTGCTGACGACGGTCACCCCGGCCAGCCCGAGACCGGCTGCGATCAGGATCGTCGCCGGCACACCGATGAAGCTGCCGATCAGATCGCGCACCGGGGGAGTCTAGGGATTGAGGCGCGGGCGGATGGCCTGCCGGCCTCCCCCTACCATGGAGGTGAATGTCACAGATCCCAGTGAGCACCGCTGCGGCGGAGACCCTCACCGACGTCGTCACCGGCCACGGCGCATCAGCGTTCCGTGCGGCTCAGCTGCGCCGCGCGGTGTGGCAGCCATTCGTCGTGACCATGGACGACATCCACCAACTCCCGGCCGGGCTGCGCGGGGCGCTCGCCAACGAGCTGCAGTTCTCGACCGTCACCGTCGCCGCGGAGACGGAGGCCGACGCCGGGCGCACCGTCAAGCTCCTCTGCCGCCTCGACGACGGCCAGACCGTCGAGACGGTGGCCATGGAGACACCCGCCCGCGAGGGCTCGCGACGCCGCGCCACCGTGTGCGTCAGCAGCCAGGTCGGCTGCGCCGTGGGCTGCCCCTTCTGTGCCACGGGGCGGATGGGCCTGCTCCGCTCCTGCACAGCGGCCGAGGTCGTCGACCAGGTGCGCGCGGCGTCGGGGGCACTGCACCGGCGCGGTCTCGGCCCCGTCACCCACGTTGTGTACATGGGCATGGGCGAGCCCCTGGCCGCGTACGACACGACGATCGCCTCGCTGCGGGTGCTGGTCGCAGACGCGGGTATCAGCGCCCGCCGGATCACCGTGTCCACGAGCGGCGTGGTGCCGGCCATACACCGGCTCGCGCAGGAGGGCATCGCACCGACGCTGGCGATCTCGCTGCACGCCTCCAGCGACGAGCTGCGCGACCGGCTCGTGCCGCTCAACCGAGCCCACCCGCTGGCGTCGCTGATCGAGGCCGGCATGGGCTACGCGAGGCAGACGGGCCGCCGCCTCACCTTCGAGTGGTGCCTGATCGGCGGCGTCAACGACTCGATGGAACAGGCCCGCGGATTGCGTGACCTCGCCGCGCGTGCACACGCCCACGTCAACGTCATCCCCATGAACCACATCGACGACAGCCCATGGGGACCTCCCGACCGACGTGCCGAGCGCGCCTTCCTCGGCCAGCTCGACGGCATGGTGGTCACGGTTCGGGACACCCGCGGCGCCGACGGCGAGGCGGCCTGCGGGCAGCTCCGCGCAGCCCTTGAACAGCGCCGCAGCCTCCGCCCCGACGGGACCCTCTCACCGCCCCGGCGCGCCGCCGCCGTCTGAGACGGGACGTCGATGGCTGACTTCGACGCTGCGCTGATGGACCGCGCGCTCGCCGAGGCAGCGCGCGCCGACTTCGCCACCAGCCCCAATCCGATGGTCGGCGCCGTCGTGGCGCGCGACGGAGAGGTCATCGCCGTGGGGCACCACGCGCGCGCCGGCATGGCCCATGCGGAGGTGGTGGCACTGGAGGCGGCGGGAGCAGCAGCGCGGGATGCGGACCTCTACGTGACCCTGGAGCCGTGCACCGTTCAAGGCCGCACACCCCCGTGCGTGGACGCAGTCATTGCCGCTGGGCCACGGCGCGTCATCGTGGCCATGACCGATCCCAACCCGGCGGTGTCGGGCCTCGGCGTCGCAGTGCTGGAGAGGGCGGGGATCAAGGTGGAGCTAGGTATCAGCGCGGAGGCGGCGGCGCGGCTCAACCGCTTCTACCTGACGTTCATGCGCACCGGCCGGCCCTTCGTCACCGCCAAGTTCGCCGCGTCCCTTGACGGCCGCATCGCCACCCGGACCGGCGAATCCCGGTGGATCAGCTCGGTGGAGGCGCGGGAATTGGCTCACCGCCTGCGCTACCGGCACGACGCGGTTCTTGTGGGGGCCACGACGGTGGCTGCGGACAACCCCGCGCTCACCGTGCGCCTGGCGGGCGAGCAGCACCGCCAACCGTTGCGGGTCGTCGTCGACAGCACGCTCCGAACTCCCGCTTCGGCGCAGTTGTTCGCGCCCGGCGCCAGCCCTGTGCTGGTGGCCACGACAGCCGCGGCCTCGACGGAGCGGGCTGCAGCGCTCGAGGCGGCCGGAGCCGAGATCCTTGTGCTGCCCGCGGTGCGCGGCCGGGTTGACCTCGGTGCCCTGCTCGACATCCTCGGCCAACGCCAGGTCCTCAGCGTCCTGGCCGAGGGAGGAGCGGAGGTGCTCGGTTCCCTTCGCGACGCCCACCTCATCGACTCCGTGGTCGCGATCCTGGCGCCGCGCATCATCGGCGGGACCGGCGCGGCGTCAGCCATCGCCGGCGCGGGTGCGGCCTCACTCCGCGAGGCCACGCCGCTGGTGGACGTCGAGGTCGAGCAGGCTGGCGGCGATCTGATCGTGACCGGCTACTGTGTGAGGTAGATGTTCAGCGGAATCGTCGAGGAAGTCGGCCGCATCGACAGCGTGGACGCCGTCGCGGGGCGCATCCGCGTGGATTGCGGCGAATCGATCCGGGGCTCGCGCCGCGGCGACAGCATCGCCGTGAGCGGCTGCTGCCTAACGCTCACCGACTTCATCAGCGGTGGTTTCGTGGCCGACGTCATGCCCGAGACCTTCGCGCGCACCACCCTCGGATCGAGGACGCGCGGAGACCCGGTGAACCTCGAGGCGGCCATGCGCCATGACGGACGCGTCGGCGGACACCTGATCACCGGCCACGTCGACGGCGTCGGCATCGTGGCGGCGACCCGCGTGGACGGCAACGCCACCTGGGTGACCATCGCCCCACCGGCGCCGCTGCTGACCCTGCTCGTCGAGAAGGGATGCGTCGCCGTCGACGGGATCAGCCTCACGGTCGTCGCCGTGGATGCGGATTCCTTCACGGTCTCACTGATTCCTCACACCCTGCAACACACGATCGCCGGCGGTTGGGTCGTGGGCAGCGCCGTCAACCTCGAGGGCGACCTGGTGGCCAAGTACGTGATGCGGGGCATCGCCACGCACCTGGCGGCGGCGCGGCCGCTCGCACTCGCCGCCAAGGACTGAGCCGATGACCCTGTGCACGCCCGAACAGGCGGTGGAGGACATCCGCGAGGGTCGCTTCGTGATCATCGTCGACGACGAAGACCGTGAGAATGAGGGCGACCTCGCCATCGCCGCCGACCGCATCACCCCGGAGGCCGTCAACTTCATGGCCACCCACGCGCGCGGGCTGGTGTGCGTGGCCTGTGAGGCCTGGCGGCTCGACGAACTCGGGCTTTCCGCCATGGTCGACCACAACACGTCGCAGTTCGGCACGGCGTTCACCGTCAGCGTCGACGCGCTGGGTCGCGGCGTGACCACGGGCATCTCCGCCTTCGACCGCGCCACCACCATCCGCCTGCTCTGCGACGAGCATGCGCGGCCGGGCGATTTCGCCAAGCCAGGGCACACGTTTCCCCTGCGCGCTGCGCCCGGGGGCGTGCTCGAACGGGCCGGTCAGACAGAGGCGATCGTCGATCTCTGCAAGGCCGCCGGCCGCTTCCCCGCCGGGGTCATCTGCGAGATCATGCGCGCCGACGGGAGCATGGCCCGGCGGCCTGACCTCGACGGCTTCGCAGCAGAGCACGGCCTCCACACCGTGGCCATCAGCGACCTCATCGCCTACCGGCGGCGCAACGAGCGCCTGGTCACCCGCGGCGCGACGACGACCCTGCCCATCGACGAGGGCACTGTCACCATCCACGCCTACGAGGACGTCATCACCGGGGCGACCCACGTGGCGCTGTGCTGGGGTGACGTCGCCGGCGGCGAGCCGGTCCTGGTGCGGGTGCATAGCGAATGCCTGACCGGCGACGTCTTCGGTTCGCAGCGCTGCGACTGCCGCGCGCAGCTCGACCGCGCCATGACCATCCTCGCGGAGGCACGCCGCGGCGTCCTCGTATACCTGCGCCAGGAGGGGAGGGGCATCGGCCTCCTCGACAAACTGCGCGCCTACGCGCTCCAGGACCGCGGCCTCGACACGGTGGAGGCCAACCAACACCTCGGGCTTCCCATCGACAAGCGCGACTACGGCATCGGCCAGCAGATCCTCGCCGACATCGGCGTGAAGCGGATCCGCGTGCTCACCAACAACCCTCGCAAGTATTACGGGCTCTCCGGCTACGGGCTCGAGGTCGTCGATCAGGTGCCGCTGGTCGTTCCTCCCACCGTGCACAGCCGCCGCTACCTCGAGGCCAAGCGAACCAAGCTCGGCCACCTCCTCGACTCCAAGGAGCGCACCGCCGGCTGATTCGCGGCCGCAGCGCGCGGGACCCGCGCCACCGCGCGCGAATATCTGGGACGATGCGCGCGTGGACGTGAAGACCGGTCAGCTCGACGCCACCGGCATGCGCTTCGGCCTGGTGGTCGGCCGCTTCAACGACATCGTGTCGCAGAGGCTCCTTGAGGGCGCGGTCGACATCCTCGTGCGCCACGGTGCGCGCGACGCCGACCTCGTCGTCGCCTGGGTGCCCGGCTCATTCGAGATCCCCATCGCCGCCAAGGAGCTGGCCGAGCATGGCAACGTCGACGCGGTGATCTGCCTCGGGGTGGTCATCCGCGGGGAGACCACCCACTACGACCTCGTCGCCGGCGAGGCGGCCCGCGGGGTCGGCGCGGTGCACGCCGCCACCGGTGTGCCCGCCAGCTTCGGCGTGGTCACTGCGGAGAACCTCCAGCAGGCGCTGGAACGTGCGGGTGGCAAGGCGGGCAACAAGGGTGCTGACGCAGCCCTTGCCGCGGTCGAGATGGTCAGCCTGCTCCGCGCGCTGCGGCGCCCACGCCCCGCTCGTCGCAGCGCCGCCTCCTAGGCGAGCGCCGCCGCTGTTGCGCTCAGCGAGCGGCCTTGGCCTGGGTGCGCACGCAGCGCGTGCAGACCTTCGCCTTGACGACGCGGCCGGCGCGAAGGATGTGCATGGACTGGAGGTTGGGCATGAATCGACGGCGTGTGTGCCGCTTGGAATGACTCACGTTGTTACCCGACATCGGGCCCTTTCCGCAGACATCGCAGCGCTGAGACATGGTGTGGTGATCTTCCCGGAAAGCGGCTCAATCCCGATGACATCGATGCCGCGTACTAGAATTGCGCCTCGCCACACACGTGGACTTGGCGTGCCCCCGGGCTTCCCCGGGTGGGGGCCGAGAATAACACAAGGCCGCTGCGCGGCTGACAGGATCCGAGCGTGACGAGCAAGGTCAAGGCCCCGCACGCCCTCACCCGGACCGAGAGCCTCGGCCGGATCGAGGTGTCGCCGCGCGTGGTCGCGTCGATCGTCGGACATGCCGCCAACGAGTGCTACGGAGTGGTCGGCATGGCGGCGCGGGGGCTCCGCGACGGCATCGCCGAGCGTCTCAACCGCGAGAACGTCCATCGAGGCGTCGAGGTGGAGGTTCGCCCCGGCGGCATCCATATCGAGCTCTACATCATCGCCCAGTACGGCACCCGCATCAGCGAGGTCGCCAACAACCTGATGAGCGCCGTGCGCTACGCCGTCGAGACGTCGCTCGGGTTGCCTGTGATCGCCGTCAACGTCAACGTCCAGGGCATCCATCTCGAGGACCACAGTGTCCGGTGAGGCCAGCCCCAACCTGAGGCTGGTCCACGAGCCCGTGCTCACCACCGGGGGTGAGGAGCTGCTCGCGGCTCTGCGCGGCGCCCTCGCGGCCCTGCAGGCCAACCAGGAGGAGATCAACGACCTCAACGTCTTCCCGGTGCCGGACGGGGACACGGGTTCGAACATGTACCTGACGCTTCGCTCCGCCGTCGAGGAGGCCGCCGATGCAGCCGATCCCTCCTCGGCCGCCGCAGTTCTCGGCGCGGCTGCTCACGGGTCGCTGATGGGGGCGCGGGGCAACAGCGGGGTGATCCTCTCCCAGGTGCTTCGTGGCCTCGCTCAGGGCGTAGAAGGGCAGGCTCGTCTCGACGTCCGGGGGTGGGCGCACGGCTTCGCGGAGGCGCGCACGGTGGCCTACAAGGCAGTGATGAAGCCCACCGAGGGCACCATCCTCAGCATCATCCGCGAGGCGGCTGAGGAGGCGGAGCGCGGCGCCGATGACAGCGCCGACATCGCCGCCCTCCTCGAGCGGGTGGTGCTCGCCAGCCACGCTGCCGTCGCGCGGACCACCGAGCAACTGCAGGTCCTGCGCGACGCCGGCGTCGTCGACGCGGGCGGCTTCGGGTTGGCGGTCATCCTCGACGCGATGAGCCGGTCGATCGCCGCGCCGGGCAGCGCGAGCGGCTCACAAACCCCCCACGCTGCCGGCGACCGCCCCGAGGCACCGCTGGAGAC
>Ga0209483_1001702_pt1 | contig 16393 bp, 16 predicted proteins | sample NGEPerA_FD_184508 | JGI IMG/M metagenome (GOLD analysis project Ga0209483, IMG submission 184508) | Arctic peat soil microbial communities from the Barrow Environmental Observatory site, Barrow, Alaska, USA - NGEE PermafrostL2-A... | ecosystem: Environmental > Terrestrial > Soil > Wetlands >... | reverse complement strand
CATTCCGCCATGAGTCTGAACAATGTGGCTTACAACGCAGCGTTCACCTGGAGTGACCCCAGCGTGCGTACGCTCGAACGGCAGATGTTGCAACCGCTCTTCAATGAGCATCCGGTCGAGATGGGTTTGCAGGGCCGCGAAGCCCAGGTGGTGGCGTTGCTTGCCGCCGACCCGGACTACAAGGCCAGCTTTATCGCCGCCTTTCCTGGCGATTCGGCACCGATCTCCATTGACCACGTCGTCAAGGCCATCGCCGCCTTTGAGCGCACCTTGATTTCCGGCCGCTCGTCTTTTGACCGGTACGTTTTCGATGACGATCAGGGTGCATTGTCGACCAGCTCCAAACGCGGCATGGCCTTATTTTATTCGGCCCGTGTCGGCTGCTCGCAGTGCCATTCCGGCCTCAATTTCTCCGGTCCGTTACGCTATCAGGGTCGCGCGCACGCGGCGGCCTCGAGGGCCAACACCGGCTTGGGCAAGATGCGGGTACCGACGCTGCGCAACGTGGCCCTCACTGCGCCCTATATGCACGATGGCAGTATCGCCACGTTGGATGAAGTCATCGAGCACTATGTGGCCGGCGGCGGGCGCGGAGCGGATCGCCGCATTCGTCCCTTGCAGCTATCGGTGCGGGAAAAGCAGGACCTGGTCGCGTTTCTGGAAAGCCTGACCGACCAGGAGTTTGTCGGCGGCGATCGACCGATCGCCGCCGCAGGGACTGCTCAGTGCGAGGTGGCAGCACCACCCGTCGACAGCATCTCGTCCTTGCCGAGATTGCCCTTGTGGGCGGTGCTGGTATCCATCGCGTCGAATATTTTGCTCTGGTAGGCAATAAATTCGTCGTGGGAAACCGTCCCGTCGCCGTCGCTATCGATCTTGTGCATCATTTCCTTGGTCCGAAGCCCGCGCGCAAAGCCACCGGTGGCAAGGGCCGACACGTCGCCACCGCTGGAGCTGATGAATTCCTTCGCATCGACTTTGCCGCTGTTTTTCTTGTCCATCATCGCAAACACCTTCTCCTGGAATGCGAGCCATTCGGCCTTGGACACCATGCCGTCGCCATCGGTGTCGATCTTGTGCATCACTTCCGGCGTGCGCACTCCGCGGACGTATCCCGCCGTCGCGAAGGACGCCATGTCGTCCGCGAGCGAGACAAACGAGTATGTGAGCCCCAGGGCAAAAGCCGCCAATGCGACGCTGCGAATGGGTCGAAACGTGGCCATTGTCATCCTCCTTGAAGAATTGAAGTGCTGTTAGTTCTGGCGGTCCATGCGACCGGCCTATCCATATGTTCGCTCGCGGCCGGCAGAGGTTACAGCGGGGAAGCCTGCTGCGTTATTGATAGCGCATGGCGCCGCCATACTCCTCGCGCCAGCGGCCAGGGCAGCCGGCACGGAACGCCATTCGACGCGGCGTTTCTTTACAAAAGTTAATTCCCAGCACGTCCGCTTCCTTTGGCATTGCTGTGCTTTGAGCATATCCTTTACCTCACTGGCCCTCTCCAATCCCGAGGTATGACTGATGGCTTACCGTATCGGCGTCTCAGGAATGAGACGTGCTCGTTTTTGCGGCCTTTGTGCGCTGATACTGCTGGGGCTGATCGTGCTGCCGCTACGCGCGCAGACTCCTGCCACGCCCGCCACCGCCGATGATTCCCCTGCCACCATGTGGGACCTCAGCGATCTTTATCCGACTCCTGAAGCCTGGAGCCACGCTTACGCCAGGACCAAGGCGACCGTCGACAAGCTCGACAGCTATAGGGGTACGCTGGGGCGCAGTGCGAGTGCCATGTTTTCGGCGCTCGATTCAATCTCGACCACCAACAAAGAGCTGGGCCGGCTGTTTGTCTATGCGTCCCTGAAGGCGGATGAAGACCTGCGCGTGGCCGACGCTCAGGAGCGCCGACAGCAGGCCCAGGCGCTCAATACCCTGGTCGATGAGAAAACCGCGTGGCTGGCGCCGGAGATCGTAAAAATCGGCGCCGTCAAGGTTCACGCGTTTGAGCAGAATCGCAAGGACCTCACGAATCGCTTCGGATTCTTCCTGACAGATACCTTGAGATCGGCCCCACACACGCTGGGTGAAGAAGCCGAAGGGATACTGGCGTCAGCCGGCGATATCCTGGCCCAGCCCGGAGTAATTCACGGACAGCTGGCGAATGCCGATATTCCATTCCCGCAATTCACGCTGCCCACCGGCGAGTCGGTACGGCTCGATGAGCCGGAGTATGAAACCTTGCGCCAGGTGAACGATCGTAGCGAGCGCAAAGCCGCGTTCGATGCGTTCTGGGGCACCTGGCACCAATTCGAAAGCACCAGCGGCGCGAACCTCACCACCCAATTGATGGGCGACGTATTCAGCGCTAAGGCCCGTAAATTCGGCAGCGCCTTATCGTCGTCGCTATTTCGCTCGAATATGCCCGACAGCGTCTATCGCATGCTGGTTGCCCAGACCAATGCGGCGCTGCCGACGCTGCATCGGTATCTGAAAATGCGCAAGGCGCGGCTCGGCATCACGGACGACCTGCGCTACTACGATAATTATCCGCCGATGTTCCCGCTGCCGGAGCCGCCCAAATTCAGCGTCGCTGATTCCAAGACGATTACGCTGGCGGCATTGGCGCCGATGGGAGAAGATTACCTGTCGCTGATGCGCAAGGGATTTGCCGGCCGCTGGATGAATGTGCTGCCGCATCAGGGCAAGGCCGCTGGCGCCTACATGGCGGGCTCGGCCTACGATGTCCATCCTTATCTGCTGCTGAACCACGACAACGACTACCGGTCCTTGTCCACTTTCGCACACGAATGGGGTCACGCGGTGCACACGCTGCTTACCGAGGCCAGCCAGCCGTACGAGAAGTCGAACTATTCGACCTTCATCGCCGAGTCCGCCTCAATCGGCAACGAGATGTTGCTCAACGATTATATGGTCGAGCACGCCAGGACCAAGGCGGAGAAGCTTTACTACCTGGGCGAAGGCCTGGAATCGATCCGGCAAACCTATTTTCGCCAGGTGATGTTTGCCGAGTTCGAGCTGGCGCTGCATGCGGAAGTCGAACAGGGCCGTCCGCTATCCGGTGCGAGAATTTCCGAGATGTATTGCGGGCTGCTCAAGCGCTATTACGGCGAGGCGCAGGGTGTCATGAAGATCGACCCGGCGTACTGCATCGAGTGGGCCATCGTGCCGCACTTCTACTACGACTTCTATGTCTGGCAGTACGCCACTTCGATGGCGGGCGCGGCTGAGTTTACCGACGCGATCCTCAAGCAGGGTCCCACGGCGCGCGCGCGCTTCATTACCATGCTGCGAGCGGGCGGTTCGGACTATGCCTACGATCTTTACAAAAAGGCCGGCATCGATATGGCGAGCGCGACGCCCTATCAGGCGCTGGCCGCGCGCATGGATCGCCTGATGGATGAAATCGAAGCATTGGAAAAGACGGGCTAACCAGCGGAGAGGCGCGTGTTACTGGAAGAGTGGATTGGTAAGGCGCATGCGCTCGGAGCCAGCGATCTGCATCTGGAAACCGACACCGCAATGGTGGCCCGCATCCGCGGCGAGCTGCAGACGGTCGGAGGCGTCATAGCCGGCGAGCGTTTGCTGCAGGCCGGCCAGGATCTGTTGGGTGCCGATGGCTGGGCGCAGTTCAAGGCGCGCGGCTCGGCCGATATCTCGCTGGCCATTGCCAGCACGCGCTGCCGTGCCAGCCTTTTTCAAACCGTTCGCGGCATTGCGTGCGCGATACGATTACTGGCGCCCACCATCAAGGACCTTCGCGCCTGCAACCTGCACGCGGATTTTCGCAAGCTCATCGAGGCGCCCAGCGGCCTGGTTCTGATTTCCGGACCGACGGGAGCCGGAAAATCCACTACGCTTGCGGCACTCATCGAAGAGATCAACAGCTCGCGTGCGCGTAACATCGTGACGCTCGAAAGTCCGCTGGAATATCTGTTCAGTAATCGGCGCGCGTTCATTCGGCAACGCGAGATTCCGACTCATTCGCCAAGTTTTGAGCAGGGCATAGTCGATGCCGTGCGCGAAAATCCGGACGTATTGGTGATCAGCGAAATGCGTACTCCGGAGGTCATGCGCTTGACGCTGAATGCGGCCGAGACCGGCCATCTCGTTCTGGCGACCCTTCACTCGGCCAGTTGCAGCGAGGCGCTGAGCCGGCTGTGCAATTCGTTTCCCGCGGAGATTCAGGGAAGCATCCGCGCGCAGCTTGCCGATTGTCTGGTGGGGGTGAGCTGCCAGCGGCTGGAGTTCCTGAGCGCCCATCGATTGAGTGTGCCGCGCTGCGAGCTGTTGCTGTCCAGTTCCGGCGCCAAGGGAGCCATTCGCTCCGGCAACTTCAGTCAGCTGGCGAACGTATTGCAATCGGGCGCTGAGGAGGGCATGTGGAGCTTTGACCGCTACCAGCGTTGGATTGAGCAGGTCAATGACTGGGCCAGGCCGGTACCACTACCGGCGGAGCGGCATTCCACGGACTCCAAAGGCGTGGGTTTTGTGAGCCACGCGCCGATCGCAAGGCCCATGCCGGCAACGAAGGCGCCGATATCAGCGGCAAAACCTGTTGCAGCGTCGGGCGAAGACATCATTGAGGTTCCGGCTGAAGAGCTGGGCCTCGCGGAGCTTGCAGAGCTAGCGCGCAAGGTGGCGGAACGCAAACCTTGAGCTGGAGCCCCGCGCAGTATCTGAAGTTCTCGCAACCGCGGCTGCGGCCGGCGCTCGAGTTGCTGGCCACGGTTACCGGTGTTGACGGTTCAGTGGACATGCTCGAACGAGCCTCAGGAGCGGCGTCCAATCTGCAGTGGCTGTGCCAGGATATCCGGGCATGGAGGCCGGCCCGGCTGATTTCGGTGCTCGCGGCTTGAGCCGTTACTGGTTGAATCCCCGGTGGCCGAGCCGATGTGGTACCTGGAACTGCTCAGTTCGCTGCACCTCCAGGTCGATCTATGGCAGAGGCTGCCGGAAGTCGAACGCGATGCCTTTGCGCAGGCGTATGCGCGGCGGGTCTCCGCCGCATACCCAAGACCCACGGACGGCACCACGGTGCTGCCATTTCAGCGCCTGTTCTTCGTGGCACGCCGGGGCGGTCAGGCCGCAGCCGGCAGCGCCGCAGGCTGATCCAGCAGCTTGCGCGTGAAGAGAAACGAAAGGCCGGCAAGCAGACAGACCGCGCCGGCAATCCAGAACGCGCCGCTGTAGTCGCCGAACGCGGTACGCATGGCGCCGGCGCCCAGCGCTGCGACTGCTGCGCCGAGCTGGTGCGCGGCGGCGATCCAGCCAAAGATGACGCCGGCATTGTTGCGCCCGAATAAATCCGAAGCCAGCCGCACTGTCGGCGGTATGGTTGCGATCCAGTCCAGGCCATAGAAGATGGCAAACCATTTCAGCTGCGAGTTGCCGTGCGCCAATGTGTAGGGCAGACACAGCAATGACACGCCGCGCAGGACATAGTAGATCAACAAAAGATAGCGGCTCGAGAACCGGTCGGTCAGTCAGCCCGAGGCGGTGGTGCCGATGATATCGAACAATCCCATGACCGCCAGCAGTCCGGCCGCCCGCACCTCCGGTATGCCAAAATCGTGACAGGCAGGTATCAGGTGCGTGCCGATCAGACCGTTGGTGCTGGCACCGCAGACAAAGAAGCTGCCAGCCAGTACCCAGAATGCCGGTGACTTCCCGGCCAGCCGCAGCGCCTGCAGCGGCCTCAACGACACCGATGCTGTCGCCAATCGCGCGTTGCCTGAGATGGGTTGCCCTCCGTACGGCTCAAGACCCAACTGCGACGGACGATCGCGCATCCAGACCCAGACCAGCACGAATACCACGGCCGCGCACAGGGCGATCAGCAGCGCCACGCTGCGCCAACCGGAGATCTCCAGCAGTCGCGCCAGCACCGGCAGGAATAATAGTTGGCCGGTGGCGTTCGCTGCGGTCAGCACCCCGAGCACCAGTCCGCGCTGGCGATCGAACCATCGATTCGCGATCACCGCGGCCAGCACCAGCGCAGTCACGCCCGTGCCGGAGCCCACGCAAACGCCCCACAACAGAAGCAGTTGCCATCGACTGGTCATCGCAGTCGTCAGGGCCACCGATGCCGCCAGCAGCGCCAGCGCGCACAGCACCAGCCGGCGCAAGCCCCACCGGTCCATCAGCGACGCCGCGAAAGGACCAATCAGTCCGAACAGCGCCAGATTGATCGCAATGGCTAGCGAGATCGACGCATCGCTCCAGCCGTACTCGGATTCCCATGGCAGCATCAATACGCCCGGTGTGGCGCGTATTCCTGCCGTGACCAGCAACACCAGGAAGGTGACGCCGGCTACGATCCATGCGTAATGCAGACGCGCCGGTCGCGAGGTTGAGTCCATGTACGGGCGCCGCTGAGTGCCATTGCTGAGCACTCATGCTAGCATTTTCGCGCCCACCCTCGACTTGGCGCGAAGAAACATGAGCTGGCAGACATTCTGGTTGTTCGTCACGATGACTTTCCTGGTATCGGCGACTCCCGGCCCCAACATGCTGCTGGTGATGAGCAGCAGTGCGCGTTTCGGTTTTGGCGCCTCGGTGGCAGCCATGACCGGTTGCCTGACCGCGCTGCTGGCGATGATGACCATTTCCGCCGCGGGCCTGGGCGCGCTGTTGCAGGCGTTTCCGTCGGTGTTCAACGCCTTGCGCTGGCTCGGTGCTGCCTATCTGGTCTATCTCGGCGTGAAGACCTGGCGCACACCGGTGCATGACAGGAGCGTCGCTGCGCCGCACGCTCTCAATCGATCGGGCACATCCGCGGCGCTGTTTCGCCAGGGGCTAATGGTCGCTGCCAGCAATCCCAAGGCCATCCTGTTTGCGGCCGCGTTTCTGCCGCAATTCATTCAGCCGCAACTACCGAAGCTGCCGCAGTTTGCGATCCTGCTATCCACCTTCGCCGTCATTGAGATCAGCTGGTACGTCGCCTATGCCGCCAGCGGTCAGCGGCTGGCCGCCTATTTGTGCCGTGCCGAGATAATGAAAGCCTTCAATCGGCTCACGGGTGGTGTATTCGTCGGCTTTGCCGCCATCATTGCGGTCGCGCGCGAATAACATGGAAAAGATAGCGGCTGTATTTGAACGTCTCGCAGTAGGAGCACTGGTGCTGTTCGATATATTCGGTTTGTTCGTGGCCGTGCTGGTGGGTGTGGAGCTGCTCAAGATCATGCGTCATTTGCTGCTGGTGCACGAAGTGAATACCGCCCTGGTGGTGCAGACGGCGCTGATTCTTTCGTTGGCGGCAGCGGTCTATGCCCTGCGATGGCAGCAGACCTAATTCACCAATTCACCTGCAGGGAAATATAGAGTCCCCTCTGTCCGGGTTTGTCGGCAATATTGCCCAGGTCCGCGTAGCTCATCGGTCAGGAATACGTCCATGCTGCCCTCAGGCATCAGGTGGTAGCCGCCTCGATCGACCTCGACGCGAGACCCGCAATCAGTGCCCACGGTGTCAGCCCGCCACCGCTCGCGAGCAGGCGGTCGCCGACGTGCACGGTGTGCGATAGCGCACCAAAGCTGCCCAGCAGCATCAGCATTGCGACCTTCGTCATTTGGCATTGTGGCTTATGTTACCCCGCGTGGCGTTCGGCACACTTCACAGTTCAGCACTGGAGGAGCTGTGATCCACTTAACGACGTCCCACAGCCGCTGCTCCTATCATCTGTCAAATGCAAGCCATTGCTGTGGTCAGAGGTCGGTGCGCGGTCGCGCTGCTGGCGGCGGTGCTGCCGGCATGGGATGCGCTGCACGCGACGCCCGACTCTCTATATATGCGCATGGGTGGCGATGCGCCGCCATCACGTGGACTTGCGCGAACGCAATCAACTGTTGGCGTTGCTGGCCCGATCAAGCACGACATCGTCAACGTACCGGCGTCGAAAGCAACCAGCGCCGAGCCCTAGCCGCCATGCAATGCAGGTTCGCTTTGGTGTTGTGTGCTGCCGCCGGCCTCGCCGACGGCACCGCCACTCTCTCGGGACTGCCGCCCGGAAACTATGTGCTGCGTACCTGGGATAATTCGATGTCCCAGGAGCAGGCGGGCGAGCCATTGCGCGTGGGCACCGAGGCGCTGGCGCCACGACGGCTGCAAGTCGACGCCCCGGCGGTGGAGGCCATGCACTGATGCGCCTGAACACGCTGCGATCAAAAATGGTGGTGTTTCTGGTGGCGCTGCTCGGTATCGTCCAGATCGGCGTATTTGCGCTCGTCAACACCGCAACCTCGAGCGCCGCACGCAACAAGATCGATGACGAGCTGGCGGTCGGTGAGCGGGTGTTCGCGAGTGAGCAGAAGCAGAACGCCGACCGGTTGGCGCAGGCGGCGACGGTACTGGCTTCGGATTTCGCGTTTCGCGAGGCTATCGCCACCGGCGATGAGGCGACCGTGGACTCGGCACTGGAGAACCATGGCGCACGCGTCAAGGCCGCGGTGGTGCTGTTCGTGAACCTGCAGGGCATGGTGGTCGACGATACGCTGCGCCGGGGCGCACCCCCGCGGCGCTTCGAGTTCCAGCCGCTCATCGCACAGGCCCGCAGCGCCGGACAGGCGGCGGCCATAGAAATGCTTGATCAGCGCGTGCTGCAGCTGGTTGCGGTGCCGGTACAGGCGCCACTCACGATCGGCTGGATCGTGATCGGCTTCTCGGTCGATCAACCGCTGGCCACCGAACTGCGCACACTCACTGGCCTGCAGGTCTCGTTCGGCATTGAACAGAACGGTCGGTGGAATATTCTTGCCTCTACCCTGGGGCCGGAGCAGTCGCTGCAGCTCGCGGCCCGGCTGCCGTCGTACAACCAGGCGCTCAAAACGCGCGTGCTGGCCATGCCGGAGCAGCATCAGCTGCACGTGGTGCCGCTTGGTGAGAGCGGCAGCCAGCACATCGTCGCGGTATTGCAGCGTCCCATTGATGATGCCATGGGCAGTTTCCGCATGCTGAGCGCGAAGCTGGTCGTCCTGGGCCTGTTCAGCCTGGCGCTCTCGATTTCCGGCAGCGTGTTGATCGCCTTCGGCATCACGCGGCCGATCGATGCGCTGCTGGAAGCGGTCAAGCGCATGCGCCGCGGCGATTATTCCATGCCGATCGCCATACATCGCGGCGATGAGATCGGAATACTCGCGCAAGGTCTCGATCACATGCGCGCGGGCATCGCCGAGCGCGAACAGCGGATCCTGAAGCTTGCGTACGAGGATACCCTGACGCAACTGCCGAACCGTTCCCAGTTCGGGGAGCGCCTGCAACGCGAAATTCTCAGTGCCGGCGAGCAGCAGCGGATGCTGGCGATCTTTGTCATGGATCTGGATCGCTTCAAGTACGTGAATGACACGCTGGGTCACAGCGTGGGTGATCACGTGCTGCGCGAGGTCGCGGTACGGTTGCGTCACCTGCTGCGCGATGACGATTGCGTTGCGCGCCTGGGAGGCGATGAATTTGCGGTGCTGGTCCCAACCGGGGACAGTGAACGCATCGTGGATCTGGCCAAGAGCATTATCGTGGCGCTTGAGCAGCCCATCGATTTCGGCGGCCAGCCGCTCGATGTCGGCGCCAGCATCGGCATTGCCATGTATCCGGCGCACGCGCTGGATGCGCAAACCCTGGTGCGAAACGCCGACATCGCCATGTACGTGGCCAAGCGCAATCGTTCCGGCTACACCATCTACGATCCACACTACGACACCACCCAGCAGGAACACCTGTCGCTGCTGGGGGAACTGCGGCGCGCGGTGGAGCAGGGCGAACTGCGCTTGTATTACCAACCCAAGGTCACCCTCAGTTCCGCGGGAGTGCATGCCGCCGAAGCCTTGATTCGCTGGATTCACCCGGTACGCGGCATGGTGCCACCGGCGCTGTTCATTCCATTTGCCGAGCACACCGGCTATATCAAGGTTCTCACCCGCTGGGTACTGTCGGAGGCGATTCGCCAATGTGGCGTCTGGCTGCGACAACACCTGGACATCGAGATTTCGGTGAATCTGTCGGCGCGCGATTTGATGACGCGCGATCTGCCGGAACTGATCAGCGCGCTGCTGAGCGAGCACGGCGTGCCGCCGCATATGATCTGCCTGGAAATCACCGAGAGCGGATTCATGGAAGATCCGGCGCACGCGCAGCGCGTGCTGGACCGGCTGTCGGCCATCGGTCTGCGTCTGTCGATCGACGACTACGGCACCGGCTATTCGTCGCTCAGTTACATCATGAAATTGCCGGTCAATGAGCTCAAGATCGATCGTGCCTTTGTCTCGAACATGTCACAGGACGCAGACTTGATGACCATCGTGCGCTCCACTATCGAGCTCGGTCACAGCCTGGGACTCAAGGTGGTTGCCGAAGGCGTCGAGGATTCCAGGGGCTGTGCGGTGTTGCGCGGCCTTGGCTGCGACTTTGCGCAGGGCTACTACATCAGTCCGCCCATGCCCGCCGAGGCACTGCCGGGATGGCTCAATGGCAGCATAGCGATTCGACGTCTGCCCGAATCAATGCTCACCAAGGCCGAGGCGCAGTCGGTCGAATCCTCAGTGCTGGCGGTGGGATAACCGCAGCCTCATTGCACGGCACGCTTGTGCTTGTATTCCGTGGAATACAGGCGCAGCACGGTGACTGCGAGCGCCATGACCACCGGTCCCACGATCAACCCGGACAGACCAAGTACTTTCAGGCCGCCAAACAAGGCGACGAACACCAGCAACGCCGGCATGGCCGCATCTCCCACCAGTCGCGGCCGGATCAGATAGTCGCACAGCCCGACCACGAACACTGCGCCCCAGACGAGCTCGATGACGGCCTTGCCGGGATGGCCGCTGGCGAACAGAAACACACCTGCTGATACCCAGATCAGCAGAGTTCCGACGGCCGGAATCAGCGAGGCCAGGGCGGTAGCGATGCCGAAAAATACAGGGTGCGGGACGCCCGTGATCCAGAAGCCCATGGCCGCCAGAGCGCCCTGTGCCAGCCCGGTCAGCACCGTACCGAGCACCGTCATGCGTCCCACGCGCTGGAACTCGGCCAGCAGCCCACGCGTGTGCTTCGGATCCAGCGGCGACACCACGACTATCGATGTGACCATGCGCGGCCAATAGCGCAGCACCAGGTGCATGGTTAGCATGGCAAAGAACAGATCCAGGAGCGCCGCAAAGGCGCCGGTGGCCAGGGAGCCAGCTATGGTCGCCGAACTCGAGGCAATCTGCCCGGCCCCGGCTTGCAGATGTGAGGTGACGCTGGCCTGCGAAATACCGAAGCGTTCGAGCCAGCTGGTGCCCGCATCGACCCAGGAGCTGAGCTCGCCGCCGGTATGCAGCTGCTCGCGCACGGTGTTGGCCAGTTCCACCACCCCGGTTACAAAGCGCGTCACGAAGGCGCTCAATGCGCCGACGATGATCAGGGTGGCGGCGATGATGGTGATCAGCGAGGCCGCCACCGGACGATCGCTACGCTGAACCAGCTTGGCGTACACGGGCTCGAGCGTGAATGCCATGAGCGTGCCGAGTAAGATTCCGGTGGCGAACGGCAGTGCGAGCCAGCCGATCGCCAGAACGGCGCCCAGTGCAAGCCATCCGAGCGCTCGGCGCGCGGTAATCACGAATCAACTGGCCTCATATTGGTCGGGGAACTTACGCTATTTCAATGGCACTCACAGCGGTCTTTCGATCGACAGTCCGGGCAGATTGCCAGGAGCGCGCGTTCGTGCTTTCGGCGGTCAACATTGTCAGCGCCATCGACTTCGATGGCGTGCACTATCTTCTGATGGTCGATCCCGCCGACAGCGAGCCGGCGCTCGGCCATTTGCGCTCCTATGACATCGAGAGCCGTCCGGCCCCGCCGCTGCCCGCGCCGCCGCGACTGTACCCCAACGCCTGGGCCGGCTGCGTGCTGTACCTCGTGCTCCTGGTAGGAGTGGGGCTCGCGGTTTCCAACGGCTGGTGGCGTCTCGATGCGTTTGAGGTGGGTGAGCTGGACGCCGGACGCGTGCAACACGGGCAATGGTGGCGCGCCTGGACCGCGCTGACCCTGCATCTGGATATTTCCCATCTCGCGGCGAATCTGGGGGCGGGAATCTGGTTCGGCTATCTCGCGGCGCGTCAGATTGGCAGCGGCAACGCCTGGTTCCTGATCGTGACCGGCGCGGCGCTCGCCAATCTGTTTGAAGCACAGTTCGGTCCGGAGACTCACCGCGCCGTGGGCGCCTCGACCGCGGTATTTACCGCTCTCGGATTGCTGGCCGCGCATTCGTGGCGAACGCGCTTTCACTATCCGCAACGGTGGGCGTTGCGCTGGGGGCCGTTGGTTGCCGGCGCAGTCCTGCTGGGCTGGTTCGGATCGGCCGGTGAGGGCACGGATATCGTCGCGCATGCGCTGGGATTCGTGTTTGGCTGCCTGCTCGGTGCGTGGGCGGCGTTGCCGGCGGCAGAGCGAGCGTTGCGGCGCCTGCCGCAGTGGCTGGCGGGTGCCGCTGCCCTCGCATCGCTGGGCATTGCCTGGGCCTGCGCATTGCTGCGCGGTTAGCGCTGGTAGGAGATGCGGTAGATCAGGTTGGCGCCGTCATCGCTCAACAGTAACGAGCCGTCGGCCAGTTCGGCGGTGGCCACCGGACGCGCCCAGGCATGGGCATCATCGACAATGAAGCCGGTCAGAAAGTCCTCGTAGTCGCCCGTGGGCAGTCCATGGTTCATGCGCACGCGCACGATCTTGTGACCGGTACGAGAGCTGCGGTTCCAGGAGCCATGGAATACTGCGAACGCATCGCCCACGTACTGCGCGGGGAAGGCCGATTTTCCCGTCGTCGCAGTGTAGAAGGTGAGGTTCAGTGCCGCCGAATGCGCCTGGTACAGCACATCCGGCACGATTACCTTGTCAGCCAGATCCGGCCTCTCGCCCTTGAGTCGGGGATCCTCATTCGGGCCCAGGTAGTACCAGGGCCAGCCATAGAAGCCGCCTTCGCGCACGCGCGTGGAATAGTCGGACACCAGATTGTCGCCCAGCATGTCGCGTTCATTGACGGTGCACCAGAGATCGCCGGTGCCGGGCTGGATGGTCAGGCTCACGCAATTGCGCAAACCAGTCGCGTATACCTTGAGCGGCTCATCGGCATTAACCTCTCGCACCAGCACCGCCGCCCGATTGTCCTCCTGATCCCAGGCGGCGCCCGTGGCGTGCCCGGCCTGCCAGGATTGAAGCTCAGCGAGCGGCTTCTTTGACATGTTCTCGGCGACATTGGATGCGGATCCCACTGACACGAACAGGCGGGCGCCGTCGGCCGAGAACGCAATGTCGCGCGTGCTATGACCGCCGCCGTTGGGCAGTTCCGGCACCACTACTTCGGCGGCTGCACGCGGCCTTAAGTCGCCGGTGCGATAGGCGTAACGCGTGACGCGGTTGGTTTCGGCGACATACAGCCATTGCGGCTGTTCGGCGTTCGGGTAAAACGCCAGACCGAACGGTTGCCTGAGGCCCTCGACATAGACGTCGCGGCGCGCCGCCTGCCTGCCATCTTTGGTCGGATGCAGTATCGATATGCGTCCGCTAGAAGGCTCGCTCACGAACACATCGCCGTTGGCCGCAGGCAGCATCTTGCGCGGGCCGTGCAGATCGGCGGAGAACACCTCGATGCGAAATCCGGCCGGAAGCGCAAGCCGCGCGTGCGCCGGGCGCGCCACCAGATTCGGGGCATTTGCTGCTGCCGGCGTGGCATAAGGAGCGGGCAACGCCGTGGGGTCGATGTGATGGACGCGCCCAGGCGCGTCGTTCTTCCAATCGGGCATCTCGGCCGCCGGGCCGCAGGCGGCCAGCATCCCAAGCACGCATAGCGCAGTGCCGAGGCAATGACGTGTAACCATTCCGGCTGCGAGTGGATGCATCGGGTTGCCTATCGCCAGGAATAGCTCGCGGCGCCGAGAATGTTGCGCTGACCTGCTTGCTGGATCAGTACCACGGCTTCGGTGGCATCCTTGGGCAGTGTCGATCGCGACACGGTATAACGCCGGGCGTCGCCACTCCAGTTTCCCAGCACGTAGCTGGCGCGCACGATATTGAACTCCCGCAGCGTGCGGCCGCCATTCTCGCCGCGCCCGACCGCGGTCTGCGCCTCGGGTACCACGGCAAGCAGCAGCACCTGGGCAGCATTCTGTGCATCGATCGTTGCGCCCGGTGCGAGCTGCACCGTCAGATCATCGCCCTGGCCATCGAGCGTGATGGCGACGCCATCACGCCGACCGCGCAGCTGCGCAAGAATGGCACTTCGATCCGAGCCCACGAGTGAGCGTTGCCCGTCGATAATCACCTGCGGCGTGAACACGCTCGACAACTGGAGCGCCTGCCCGTAGCGCTGTTGTCTCTGGGTGGCAAACGGCAGCGCAAAGCGGTCGGCCCAACCCAGGTTGTCCCAATAATCGACGTGAAAGGCGAGCGCGAGTACATTCGGTTGATGCGTCAGCTCACCCAGGAATGCATCGGCTGGCGGGCAGGAGCTGCAGCCCTGCGACGTGTAGAGCTCCACCACCGCCGGCCGCGGCGCCGGGTAGGCGGCGAGGCTCCACGGCGCAATGAGCGCGCATATCAACAGCGCGCGCCCGAGGATCCCATGCGGTCTGTTCATAGAGTACCTCCCGCTTTCTAGAACGGATAGTTGATGCCGGTAAATACGGCGAGGCCCTCGCTGCCGTAGCCGATGTCGACGTATCCGACCACGAACGGCCGGGCTATACCGCGCAAGCCCAGACCTCCTACCGGATGCAATTGCGTTAAGGGAAAAGTACTGGTCTGCGAAAATACCCGTCCGAGATCGAGAAATGGCGCCAATTCGAGGTCAACGTTGGTCGATACGGCATTGAATGTCCACACCCGGCGCCGCAACTCGACACTCGCGGAGAAGGAATCGCGATCGTAATAGCGGCCCGTACCGTAGCCGCGCAGCGGCTGGTCGCCGCCAATCTCGCTTTGATCCCCGCCAATGCTGCTCAATGCCCAGAACGGCACGCGATGGGCCGTCGGCAGGTAGCGCAGAGCCATGTGCGTGGCCAGCACCGTATCCGGATTTATCGGCCAGAACGCACGAGCGTCCACGCCGGCCTCGCTATACATGGAGTCGTTGAGCAGTCCGCGCCGGCTGGCTAGGCCGGTATACAGCACCCATTCCACGCCGCGTGTCGGTACCGTCAGGTCATCGCGGGTGTCATAACCAAGCGACAGGCGGTTGAGCAATTGATCATTGGTGCCCGCGCCTAGGATATGATTGAAGCGCGTCTCCAGCGAGGCGATGCCCTCGAGAGTACCCGGCAGCACGTCGACTACTTGAATGCGTCCGGTGTACAGCAGTTGCCAAGTGTGGCTGAGATTCAGTCCGACTTGTATCTGCCCCAGCTCCTCCTGTTCGGTGTAGTTGGTTTGGGCAATTCTAGGTGATTCATTGCCGATGCCGAAAAAGCGCGGTGTGCCGCTGCGGTCGTAGATCAGACTTGCATTGATGGACCAACGTTGGTCACGCAAGCGTCCATTCTGATATTCACCCTCGAAATCGCGCTCGACGCGTTCCTTTATGCCCGCCAGCATCGACCACTGCTCGTTCTCGGACGGATAGTCGTAGACGCGGGCGTCCACGCCGTAGCCGAAAAACGGATTGTGCAGCACGTCGGGTGCAATGATGCGGCGAATCTCGTGGTGGTCATCGGTAATGAGTTTTACCGGCAGGAGGCCCAGAGTAGTGCCACTGTTTGGGTCGGCACCCACCAATGGCACTGGCAGGAACGGGGCGGTCGCGGGATTCAACCATTTCGACCACCATGAGCTCGGCACGGACGTCGGCGCTGGCGCCGGAAGCTGCGCGCCGGGTTCGACCGGCGGTGCCGGCGCGGCAGCGTCCGCAGCCGGATCCGCCCACGACGGCGCTGCCGGCATGCAGGCGAGTACCCCGCACAGCAAATTCAATGCGAACGTGACATGCCGGGGGGATCTTGCTCTGTGAATCATCGCTCTCAGTAGCGCGCCCAGTCGGTGGCGCTCATAATCGCCCTATGAAAATCTCGCAAGAAATCGTACCTGGGGCATCTGAATTCGAGCGCATAACGGAACTTGCCATAAGCTGAGACAATACGCGATCACGCTGATCGCGCCCCATTTTCATCGACCGCCATGTCCGAGTCTCAACATTTTTCGTTCGCCAGCGCCGCGGTGACGCGTCCGTTGGATGCCCGGCTGGCACGCCGCCTGGTGACGCCACTCAAGGACAGCCGCCCAGGGCTTTGTGATCTATGCGGGGCAGGGTGACTTGTCGCAGACGCTGTATCGCATTTCCACGATGGGCAACCTGACCTCGGCCGACATGCAGCGCCTGTTGCAGTGCTTCGCTGGTCTGCGCTGACGCAGTCCCTAAGG
>Ga0209483_1001697_pt1 | contig 16420 bp, 15 predicted proteins | sample NGEPerA_FD_184508 | JGI IMG/M metagenome (GOLD analysis project Ga0209483, IMG submission 184508) | Arctic peat soil microbial communities from the Barrow Environmental Observatory site, Barrow, Alaska, USA - NGEE PermafrostL2-A... | ecosystem: Environmental > Terrestrial > Soil > Wetlands >... | reverse complement strand
CCGACCATCGGAGCTGAGTGCGAAAAGGTGGCCAGCCAGGCCGCCTCCGACAACGTCGACCACCTGGCCTACCTGTTGCAGCTGACCGAGCTGGAGCTGCTCGAACGGGAGCGGAAGGCAGCCGACCGCCGCTTGAAGGCGGCCCGGTTCCCGACGATGAAGTCCTTGGACAACTTCGACTTCACCGCCCGCCCGTCGGTGAACAAGATGCTGATCGCCGAACTGGCCAGGTGCGAGTTCATCGACAAGCGCGAGAACGTCCTCCTGGTCGGGAACCCGGGCACCGGCAAGTCCCACCTGGCCACCGCTCTGGCTGCCCAGGCGTGTGCGAAGGGCTACCGAGTCCGGTTCTTCCGGGCCACCGAGCTGGTGACCACGCTGATCGAGGCGAGGGACGAACGGACCTTCCTGCGGCTGAAGACCCAGCTGTCCAAGTTGGACCTGCTCGTCCTCGACGAGCTCGGTTACGTGCCTGCGTCCAAGGTCGGTGCCGAGCTGCTCTTCGACGTCATCTCGACGGCCTATGAACGGACCAGCATGATCGTGACCACCAACCTGCCCTTCGAGTCCTGGACTGAGGTGCTGGGGTCCGAGCGGCTGACCGGGGCGACCCTCGATCGGCTCACCCACCGCTGCAAGATCATCGAGACCAGAGGCGAGAGCTACCGGCTCCACGACGCCAAGGCCCGGACACGCCGGATCAAGCTGGTCACGCCTGTGGACGAGGCTCAGGCCGCCAAGTAACTTCTGACCGAAGTGCTCCCGTTTTCGACCGGCGCGCGCTCCAGGTTTCGATCAGCATTCACAATATCAAAGACATGGATGAGTATTGAACAGCTATTCGCCGGGCGGCCTGCTATCCAATATCTATATATTGCCGGAGCATCCACAGCAATTTTGGTGATCCTCGGTGGAGGATTGCTCTTCCTCGCTCATCAGGTGGGGAAAGCCGAGCCTGAGAAGCTAAGCCTGCCAGCGTAGATTCATTTCTGTGAGCCTCCGGAACCTGTTCACGCAAGAATGCCACTGCCTGAGCAGGATCGATGTTGGACCACACTTCGCATGGAACTGTCCCAATGCTGGTCGGGTCTGGATCCCGATATATGAATTCCGCCATAGTGATTTAGTGCTTCGCAGTTTCCGTGCTTAGAGGCACGACAACCAACCGAAAGACATTGCCCTTCATGGGCCAGTGTAGGCCTTCCGGACGGAGGCGTCAAGTACTGAGGGCGAGCAATATCGGCGGTGTTTCCGCATGGGGCCGACGGCATCTTATCCACAGCCACCTCCTGACCGCATTCGACCCTCCACTGCATCATCTTCAGGTCCGACGCCTTCGACCCCGAGGAACTGTCCTCCCAGGATCCCCTAGTGGTGCGTCGCGGATTTGGCCTGGGCGAACTCGGAGTCCACGGGAACCAGCGGCCCCAGGAAAGCGGTCCCCCAACCGGTCCAACCATTTCGCAGACAGACCCCATCTCTTCTTGCTGTGCATGTCGGATCCTGCCGGTCACTTGTACCTTGACACTCTCCACATTGGACCTATCGGCGGATGTGATCAGGTACAACGCGAACTCTTGAATTGCGCGCGCGAATACCGACCCGATTAGAGCTCCACAGCTTCTCGACCTCAGCCACGAAGCCATCATTCGGAACTGCGCGAAATCCGGCTACAGGTGTTGCGGAACATGTGTTGCACCGTCGGCGTGGAAAGCGCAGACTTCCGAAGGGCGGCGGATCATCGGGGATTGGTCGGCACTGCTTTCGGGCGGTGCTGGCCAATCCCTTTTCAGACCGCCAAGCGGGCGTATATGGTTGAATCGACGTACCGGTGAGCTGGTACCGCCACCTGCTCCATACCGATGCGCCAACGTCAGTCCCCTGCCGCCAGGGGACTGACGCGTCCGTAATACTGCTCCGGTCGTTCGCCACAACGCTTTTCAGCACCCATTCTGTTCCACGTGGCTCAACCGAACTAGTTGGATCCTTCGATAAGAGTTATCGGCCAATTGGTGATGGTGGCCAATGGTCTGCCGGGATCCACAATGCATTGGGAGTGGACCCTGCTCTTCCGGATCAAAGTGATGCGACCACAATCACGATCGCTAAGCTCAACCAGCAGACAACCCCTATCGCCCTCGTGACGCGCCGGGGGCGCTCGACGAGCCGTTCGACCGTGATGACCATTCCCAAACCCGTCATCCACAGCACCATTGATCCGGGTGCGAGGCTCATCACTACCATCAGGCACCAGCACGACCGAAGACAGGCGGAGCCGTTGTTCAGGCCGAAGTCCAGCGAGGCGAGCTCGGCCTTCTTTCCCCAGAGTGGCAGCGAGGTGGCCCGGTGGCAATCACGAAGGGCCCGGCGTTTGAAGACGGAGAACTGCCAGAGGCCTGCAATTGCAAGCGCAATCCCGACTGCGAACCAGTGGCCATCCGTCGGGACAAGTGCGCCCAGCACGAGGACGAGAACCCCGAAACTCGCCCAGACGGTCACGTAGCCGGCTGAGTACTCCAGCACGGCTCGCTTCTTGCGCCACGCCAGGCTGTTGAGCCCGGTGTGGCGCACTCCCGCCAACGCCGAGGGTCCCATCATGGCCACGCACATGACGATCCACAGCGGCATCCCGGCGACGATTGTCGACGGCAGGCTCCTCCCGGGCCCGGGTGGCATGTACATGCCGGGCATCTGCGGTGTGCTCGGCGAGCCGGAGAACGGCCCGAGACCGCGGAAGCTCACCACAATCAGGACCAGCCATGCGCCGGCGATCACTACGCCTGCCACAAGCTCCGGACCGAGAGCCAGACGCCGACGTAGATCCGCCCGACGCACGTAGGCGACTGCGAGTCCAGACATCAAGTTCAGGCGAAGTGGAGGCTGACGCGACCGATCGTGATGGGCAGGTCGGCATGACCCTGAGGCTTGAGCTCCTCCGCCATGCCGGGAGCCTCGGCCGGTGCCTCCAGGCTCTGGGGCAAGAAGGTGACGGCCAGTTGGTTACCCTCGTGCCACGATCCGTCCGCGGCCATGCGGTCGAGGACCTCAGTGATCTCCATCGAGACATGCAGACCGTGCGCGTGTTCGTCGCCCCGAGGATTGCGGGCCCGTTCCACTCCGAAGGTGGACAGGTTACCGACGTGGTGACTGGCAAGGTCATCAGCTGTCGGTTGAGGAGGCAGATTCACATAGACGCCGTAGACCGCGCCGGGATTCCGCTCCGCTTCGATGTCATCGATGTCAAGAAAGGCGCGTTGCTGCAGCGTGCTCGCCAGGGCTTCGGCTCGAAGCGGCGCGACCGCTCGCTCGTCGACGACAACGGGCGCAGTCACAGCTCCACCGATGAGCCTGACCGGCTCCACACTGGCGCCGACGATGGTGCGCTCAGGAACGGGATCGGGCGGATTGGGCACGATCAGGCCGGGCCAGGGCAACGGCCAACGAGTAAGGAGTGGCACCCGGATAGACGGTGGAATCCGAATCGGCGCATGGTCGTAGGTGTAGTCAAGTTGGGCGGTTGTGTCCAGCACGCCTGCGTCCGAAAGAGAGGCCGGTGCTCCTCCATCGTCGAAGAAGGGGAAGCTCTGGCCCAGCCACGCCGGATCGGTGGTTGGGACGCTTGTCGGCTGCTGCTGCCACAGCCACCAGATCCGGTCGATATTGGCATGGTGGAGCCAGAAAATCGGGTCCTCGGCGGCGGTATCCGGATTACCCATGAATCCACCGATGGCCACATGCACGTCATTGTGGGGTGTCTGCTCCAGCCGACCTGTTTGCGCAAAGAACTGACCCAGTGGTGACGTGATGCCACCACCGAACTCGGAGGCCCCGGTGAACTGGGTGCGGCTCAGTGCGAACGCGGGTGACGTGATGGAAGGTGGGAGTCCGGCCCCAGCATTGATCCCCGTTGCTCGTTCGGCGAGGTAGAGCGGATTGTTCTGGCCGCCCTGCATGGGGTTGCGGAAGGGGGTGGGCAGCGCATTGTGGCCATTCCCGCCGTCGTAGTTCCAATACGGCAACGCCCAGTCGGCGGGCCCGCCGAGCGCCACCACCTGAGCACGGACGATGCGCTCGAAGAAGTAGAGGTACATGCGGTGCCACGACACGAAGTACCACGATCCATGGCGACACTGGTTCCATCCTGCCGCCGGATGGGGATCGAGCGAGCCGTGGATGGCCGCCTGATACGTCCAGCTGGTCGGATCCGCTGCCGGCTTGGCCTTCATCGTCGCGACGGCTTTCGCGTACCAGGTGATGATGGGGTCGGTGTCCGCCAATGACCAGACGTCGACACGAACAAAGGGGTTGGGCATATCTGACCGCCTCTCAGAGATTGAACCGCCGGTGTCATAGCCGCCGAAGACGGATGCGCAATGACCCCGCGATTGTCTACCGAATGGTCCCGATCCACAACCTTCGCTGGCAACCCTTGTTGCATATCTGCCACGCCGAAGTAAGGAGCCGGCGCACACTGGGCACCAGAAGCCACCAAACACTTGCTGCCATCGGGAGTTGCGTTAAGATCCGGCCATGGCAACACGTGTAGCGAAGTCAAAGATGTCCGATGCCCACAAGGCTGCCCTGGCCAAGGGCCGGGAGGAAGGTCGCATCGTGCGCGACTACCTCGATGCGCTCGAGACGACACGCCCGAAACGAGGTCGAAAGCGCACGCCGGAGTCGATCGAGAAGCGATTGGCAGTAGTGCGTAGCGAACTCGATAGCACTCACAGTTCCCTCACCAGGCTGCACCTGATCCAGGAGCAGGCGGACCTTGAGGACGAACTCGGTGCCGGTGGCGATGAAGTGGATATCTCGGCACTGGAGAAGGCATTCACCAAGGTGGCCAACGCCTACGGGCAGCGCAAGGGCATCGCCTATTCCAGCTGGCGGACTGCCGGTGTAAGCGCCAAGGTGCTTCAGAAAGCCGGAGTTGCTCGAACCCGAGGCTAGACGGGGAACGTATCGCCGCAAGGATCCAATGCCGCCCTGACAGGGCGGGCCTTCAGGGTTCAGGTTGGCATCCGGGACAATCATGGGATCTCAGCAACCTAATAGCCAGCTGTCGGTGTCAACTGATCATTGAGCAGCCCAATTCCACTTCCGCCTCTCAAGTACCAGAATCTCCCGGCAAGAGGTCGAGTCGGATGAGCTTTCTGTCGATTCACTCCCAATGCGCATGTGGGCGCATCCAGATCACGGGAGAATTTTCGATGAAGCTCCAGGAAGCGCAAAGCTGCTTCATTCAGTGGCTCAACTCCGCGAGGGACTTGTCAAGCAACACGGTTCGCGCATACACGAGCGACACGGCTGTGTTCTGCAGACATGTCGGCCATGAAGCAACGGTCTCCGACTTCACGACAGATCTCATTGTGAGTTTTGTCGAAGCACAACGCACCGCGGGAATCTCGGCGGCATCCATTCGTCGCCGTATGTCTGTTCTGCGGGTCTTCTCGAGGTGGCTGGTATCGAATGAACACCTTGACCTGGATCCCTGGAACCAAGTTTCAATTGAAGTTCGAAAGCCCAAACGCCTACCGCGGGCGGTGCCGACAGGAGAACTCGACCTTCTTCTGAGCTCTCTGACCGGCTCGGCGGGGGTATCGAGTGATCGGGAACCAGATGGTCATGGTGTCCTCGAGCGTCCCCATGAGGTTACGAATCTCGTTGCCGTGGTCCTCATGCTTGCAACGGGACTACGAGTGGGCGAACTCGTCGGCCTCCGCTGCTCCGATCTTGATCGCATCGACTCCAGTATCCGAGTCTTCGGGAAGGGGTCCCGGGAACGAATCGTGTTCCTTCCAGAGCACTGGACCCTGCGTCTGCTGACGGCCTACTGCGCAATGCGGGTTCACCTCCACATCCAACACGATCACCTGCTCTTCAACCGACGAGGGGATCCGATGTCAGCCAGCGCCATGCGCAACCGCCTGGCAAATGCATCGAAAGTGGCCGGAATTCAAAGACGGATCACGCCGCACATGCTCCGACATTCCGCAGCAACGCAATTGATCGAATCGGGCGTCGATATCCGATACGTCCAGCGCTTGCTCGGACACGCGAGTCTTTCGACGACCGAGATCTACACCCACGTCACGGACCAGTCACTTCGTCGGGTGGTCGTCGAGGCAAAAGTCCTCGAGAGGTGTCTGACCCGCGATAACTAGGGATTATCGACGGTGGATGTCAGCGTTATCGTTCCTGTCTACAACAGCCTTGCCTACCTTCCTGCGTTCTTCGAGTCCCTTGCTCATGCTCTGCCAATGGGATCGGAGGTGATCATTGTCGATGATGCGTCGACGGAGCCGATCAAGGAGGTAATCCCCGACATTCCGGCCGCATCCGACGTCACTTACCTACGAAACGATCGCAACCTCGGCAATGCGGGCGCCGTCAACCGCGGGTTCGAGGTCGCACGCGGCGACATCGTTGTGCAGCTGAACGCGGACCTCGTACTCGATCCAAAGTGCATCACTGCATTGGTCGATTTGATCAGCATGTCCGGACCCGATGTCGGGATCGTCGGGTCGAAGCTGATCTATCCAACCAGTGGCCTCACGCAGAGTGTGGGCATGGCGTTCGGTCTCCACTCAAAGCGGCACGTGTACCGGCACCTGCCCTCCAACCATCCACTTTGCACCCGGACTCGAGAGGTGCAGATCGTGACCGGAGCGACGGTGGCTATGACGCGGAAGGTCCTCGGTCAGATTGGGCCGTTGGACGAGCGGCTGTACAACCACAATCTCGACCTCGACCACTGCCTCAGGGCAAAGAGGCAAGGGCTGCGCAACTTCATGTGCGCCGAGTCGATCGCCTTCCACTGGCGGAACCGCTCCGGCAGCATTCGCTATGCCCGCGTCGAGGCTGCGGAAGCGGCATTCTGGGCGAAGTGGTCGGGACAGTACGTCACGGACCTCGGACGGTTTGTCGAGGAAGCGGTGCTTGAGGCGCTGAAGGCGCACCCGTCTCTGGAGGACACTCCGTTCACAATGGTCGATCTGTCTCGCGGGGCCGATCAATCGATCGTCACCGAAGCAATCGCCCGCTGGTGGCCGGACGCCGCGGATCGCGCCATGTCCCATCCTCAAATGAGCAACCCGTCCGAAAACCTCTGGTTGCCCATCGTGCTGCCCCACTGGGCTGCGAGCGCGCCGACACCGTTCATCTACCTGGTGGACAGCCACCAGGAACTCTTGGAGAACGCCATGTGGTTCCAATCCCGGCGCCAGGTCGTCTCTGAGGAGTTGATCGTCGATGCCTCAGCAACGGTCCTTACCAGTTCGGAGCTGTTCCGAATGAACGGGAGCCCGGCAACGGTGACTCAGTAGAGGATGTAGTCAGCACCGTTGACCTCCAGCCACTGGTAGTGGCGATCCGGACCATCTTGAACTCGGCCGCCCCGATCGAGTGTGGCCAGGTCTGAGAGAAGGCCTGGAAATCGGTCAAGAAGATCTCGCGTCTCGGCTCGCTCGGCTTGCGCGAGGATCCACGCGGCACGCGCAAGCCCGACTTGGACCAGGTGAAATCGGGGCGTTCGCTCTGGATCGACAGAGAGCGAAAGGGTGTCCACCACGATTCCTGCTGCAGCCGACGCGTGCTCCAGGCAGGTCTCTGACAAGGAGCCGTCGCGCTGCCACATCGACGTGGCTAGGTTGATGTGCGATCTCCAGAGCGTCTCCATCTGTCGCGCCCGGCTTGCCGCGGCAACCCCCTGCGCGAACCACGCTGCCGCATCGCCCTGGCCGTCGAGCGTAGAGACGACCCCTCGCACGAGAGCAGCCGCGCCGGCGTCGGCAGTGAGGCCTAGCCGCCGGCAGGAGTCGTAGACATTCGCCGTGCGGTCACGTGCCTCGGCTAGGCGCTCGGAACGGTTCGTTGAGTCGAGTGGGTCCACGTACGCCTGAAGGACGAGGGCCATGCTTAGGTGCACGTGGACTAGGAACGAATCGCTCGTATCATCATCCGGCCAAGTCTCAAGGCACGAACGCAGGATCTGCTCACCGTAGCCAGGGTCTTCGGACAACATCATCGTGCCGCACGTGCTGACTACCTTCCTTGCCAACGGCGACGACGACGTTTGGGCGATTTCGGCGGCAGCGATCGACGAGCGGACGGCAGCAGCAAAGTCACCGGACAGCGCCTCACCGCAAGATCGCGTGTATAGAGCTTCCATCTCGAGGTCGCCCCACGCCGAGGATCCCCCGAGGCGCTGGTGGTGGCGGACTCGGTTGACGACTTGCTCGGCCAGCTCGGCCGCCTCGGCAGGGCGCCGGTCGTTGAACAGGACTTGTGCCTCGACCGCGGCCGCAGTCTGACGTCGGAGCTCGAGTTGATCCAATTCATCGTTCGCCCAGTGGCTGCTGCCTCGGGCTCGATCCTGGAGTCGATCCTGGAGTCGTGTCAGCCGTGAAGCCGTGAGAGAGCGGTCGACGCCCAACAGGTCTCGGCAGAGCGAGATCTCCTGGTCGCAGCATTCGTGGAACTGCGCAATCGGCAGCGGCGAGCGCTCGTCGCGATCCCAGGCGAGATCGAGCGAGAACGAAGATACCCGACGCACCAGGTCCGTGTCACCTCGCTGCGTCGCTCCGGCGATCGACGCCGAGAGGAGCGAGCTCGCCATGTGGACATCTGGATTCGGATCCTCAAGGATGGTGCGCGCCCACTGGAATTGCTCTTCGGGGATTGGGCTCCCAAGAGAGCGGAACCATTCGAGGTAGGCGCGGACGACGCGGCGGCGCTCTCGATCGGGAATAGTGAACCGACGCAGCGTCCTGAAGTAGTACTCGTGTCGGAAGACGACGTCCTGGGAGTAGTTGTCACCGACCCACACCATGTCGGTCTCCTCGATCTCCTTCAACGAGACGTTTGGGGCTAGCTCGCTCCAGAGGTGGTGAAAGAGCTTGGATGGGATGCGGTCCTCGACCAGTGCACAACTCCAGAGCAGCTGCGCGAGCTCCGGAGCACGGGACCTGATGTATTGCCACCGGAGCTCGATCGACTCGAATATCGTGTCGGGGAACGTCGATATGGAGAGGTCCGGCTGGATGAGGTAGATCAAGCCGGTTATGGGGTTTCGGGCCAGAACGCCCAGTTCCTTCAAGATTCGTACCTGTTCGAGTGTGTGGAACGGGTTCCCGCCCGCGACGGCGTCGATGCGGTCGATCACCTCCTGTTGGAGCGCCAGCAAGCCATCATCGACCAGTCGGTGTGAGTTGTGCCGCCCCTCGAAAAGGAGTTGAACGAAATCTCGTCCATCATCCCGAGAGAGAGATGGACACCTCACGACCGGACAGTCCATCCGCTCAAAGAACGATTCGAAAGTGGCCGAACTCCACGAATCGCCATCGCGGAGGCCTTGTTCGCGGACGCGGCCCTCGAACAGCAGTAGTACACCGTTGGCGCCGCGAGGGTCCAGTGTGGAGACGGGCTGAGCCAGCTGGTTGAGCTGCCACGAGATCCGCTCGAGCACCTGGAGCGTGTCAGCTCGGCACCAGTGGAGGTCCTGGAGGTGGAGGATCAGCGGCCCCGTCCGTGCACGTGCTGCGAGCAGCACGAGCACGGTGGATATCAGGGTCTGTTCACCACCATTCGCGGCGTCGGTCGACCGAATGCCGATGACGGATCGAACCGCGAATTCGGCCCGGTCTGCAAGCACCCGGTCGTACCGGGCGACTGCCTCAAGAACTCCGTCAGCAGGGTCTCCGACGCCAATCTCGGTGCCTGCGAGCACAATGAGTAGATCTCCGAGGAGTCGGTGAGCGGCTTCCGGGGTCTTGCTTTGCTTCGCGGACAGCAAGACGGCACCATGTCGTTGTCGCTCTATGGCGAACTCCTCGCACAGACGGCTCTTGCCACTCCCCCCGGGCCCGACGACTGCGACCGAGGAGACGAATCCTCCGACTGCTTGCGAGTACTCGTCATTGAGGCGTTCGATGCTCCGGCGGTACGGGCGCTCGAAGAAGCGCGGTCGCGTGGTGTCCACAACATCGGCCGTTCCGAGGTCGATGCGCTCCCCGTTGTCGGCGTCAGTGTCGCCGAGATCCACCTCTAGAATTCCCAAGTCCACCGTACCGACCGAGTAGCTCAGCAGATCGAGCTTGCAAGATGCACGCAGCGGATCGTCTGCGACGAGTCCGGCACTCAGCAGGAGGCCACCCGGCGCGTCGCCTCCGACCGGACCGACGAGCGTCACAGCGCCGTCAACATCGAGCTCGGGAGATGGCCGCCACCGCAAGCGGGCGCCTGGACTAGAGGCCAACGCCCAACGGATGTCGACCATGACAGCGAAAGGAACACCAGCCAAGACGCGACGGGAAGTAGTCACTGAAACCAAGGGGGCCGGAGACTTCATGGAGTGACCTTCGAAATACCGAAGTACCTCTTCAACCTCGGATGCCTTGAGTCCTTGCGACAGGATCGGGGTCACCACGTCGAGGTGTTGTCCGATGAGTCCTTCGATCTGGCTTCGATCGAAGATGTGGACGTGACGGTTCAGCTGCCGCTCAAGTTTCTTGCGTGCCGATTGCACCCGCTCTCTGTCTAAGCGGGCAGACAGCGCCACCACAAAGAAGGTGGGATCGAGCGCGTCGGCCATGGAGATGAGCGATCCGGCCAGCTCGCTGACGATCTCGTCGACCCGCTCGCGCTTCTTGCACTGGCCTCCGATCGTGATTGCCGCTGCGATTCCTAGGTCTTCGTCCACAAGGAATCGCTGGACGCCGACGAAGTCGATGCCGCGGTCCGGACGGTTTTCCGTGACGAACCAGGTGAACTCGGGACGCAGGTGGGCGAGGACTGTCGTAGTTGCCATCTCGAAGATCTGCAACCTTGAGGGCCCGTCACCCTCGTCCGCTCCGCGTCGGACCGAGACGATGTGGTCTTGGGGAATCGTCCACTCGAAGTCGCGTACGAGCAGCTCCCAAATGCGTCGCTCGTCGGGGAGACCTGCGGTTCCATCGAGCCCCCGCCCCTCGATGGCCATCGATAATCCCTAGTTATCCGACTCGGGGGACCGCCGCATGGGGCCATTGTAGTGATTGTGATTGTCCGCCGCCTGACTGGCGACATCCCCTGGCAAATCCGGCCGGTCGACCGTCGCCCACAGAACGGGCTGGCAATAGATGGTATAGGCCAGGTGCGACACCGGAAGCAGCAGCACGATGCAGAACGTCACAAGCGCTGACTGCTTGGGCGCTCCAGCCTTTCGGGCACCGCGTTCTGCCCGATGCCGAGCGTCCTTGCGAAGCTCACGCGTAGGTGACCGACGACCGACGACCGACGACCGACGAGAATATGGCCCGTCGACATGTCGAGGCCATGTGACGTGAAGGTGCGGGATACCACGTCTTAGGAATCGGCATTCTCTGTCTGTTCGATGAGGACGAAACGTGGCGGCACTGACTCCGCCTAACTTTCTGTCCCGTCGCACTGGATTGTGCGAAGCGCATCGTCGGGAAACGTGTGCCGGTCACCTGCGCCAATCCACCGCAACTTGAACGGCTGACCCAAGTGTTGTCCTCAGTTTGAGGATCCACAATGCTATCCTCATTCCACTACCTGATTGAAGATGGCAGCAAGGTCCCTGGGCGGCGCGAGAGATATCACAGCCTCGGTGCCAAGGATGAGGAGGAATTCGGTGACCCTTCGGGACGAGATAGACGAGGCGTTACAGCTTCTGGATGAGGCTCGCCCGTTTGTCGAAGCCAAATCGTGTCATCACGGATGGTGCGAGCGCGGCAATCCTTCGCCTACGGGTGAGGCTCCGCACCCGGCTTGCCAACATCAGCGGCAGTGGGTCCGCGACGTGGATGCCCTTGGTGAGCGCGTTCACGAGATCAAGTAGGCCATCCGGGTAGTTCGTCGTCGAAGGCCAGACGATGGCTTCCTCGTAATCTGACTGGCGTGAACGGGCGAGCGGACAACCAAGGTGACGAGGTGTTCGACCCTCCCAATGGACCGCCGTCCAGCGACATCGTCGGGCTGCTCTTGGGCGAATCAATCGTTGCACGACGCAGATAATTGCCAAGCAAGTTGACAGTCGCGGACGAAGCAATACTCACGCCAATCGCATCGAACGTTGAGAGGTCCACGGACTCGTCGGCAGACGTCGCGGCCAAGAGGGAGACCTCATAACCGTCTCGCTCCAGAATGGCAGCTAGGTAGAGCACGCCAAAAGGCGGGAACTCCTTCCGCTGCTCGTGGAACCTGGCCACATCGTAAACCGGCTCCTCGGATTTCAGCGGGGTGTGATCCGAGGAGCCACCAAATTTCGTCGTAGCTGTTTCCCGATCGAAAGGTCAGACGCAGCGAGTCGGAGCCATGCCGATCGACCATGTCCATAGCGATGTCGTCGATGTTTCGATACCAATCGGGAACGAGCATCAGGGGGCCGGGGATGATGTGGGACAACTCGACTCCGCGTTCTCGGACGACCAGGGAGAGTCCCCTTGCGTCTTTGGCCTGGACCTTGCCGCTAACACGGGCTCGGTCCGCCGGTACTCGATCGAGACGGAACGTGATCGGCTGACTTCAGATGGCGCGCCGCTCCGGGTTGCGTCGTCGATCAGCCTTCCAGGCGGCCAACTCCGCTCCGAAGAAGAGTCCAGCGCACACGACGAGCAGGATCCAACCCCAAGAGTGCATGCCCACAATCCTAGGACTCGACCCTTGCCAGGGGTGCCCCACAACGCCAATGTGCTGCGAGGCAATCCGAATTTCCCGGTGCCGGTGATATCGGCATCCGATCTTCGTCGTCGACGGCAACGCTAACTGAATACCAACTTCGGGGCAACGATCTAGAGTCAGATCAACAGATGGCGCGAGTCCACGGCAATTCATGGACTTGTACAGCATTCGCCGGGACGTGAGCTGATTGTGGGAATCAATCGGCTCTAGATAGCAGTATTGGCCAGCAATGTTTGGAAGGCGAAAATATGAATGATATGACGGGCTTTGATTGCTTCGGTGGCGTTTCAATCCGACCTGTGATCGAACAGGACATACCATGGCTGTATGAGATGGAGACTCATCCAGCCATTCTACAACGGTTTCGACTCAATGGAGTGACACCCAGTCCGCGGATGTACGCCGAATTCTACACGAGGGGATCCTCAACCGCATATATTGCGTTTAATGTCGATTCTGGGCAACGAATCGGGATGATCTATACGTTTGGGACCGACGCCAATGAGCGAAGGACATCTGTGGGCGTTGTGGCCCACCCGGAAATGCACGGCGTGGGTCGAATCTATCGAGGTCTCTATATTCTTGCTGACTACCTGTTTAACCACCTAAATATCGACCGAATATTCATTCAGGCAGCCGAGTTCAATATCACCCAATACTCTGCGGGAAATGATAGACGATTGGACCTCTCGAAATTGTTCGAGGCTCACGCAGTCCTCAGAGAGGACACCTACATGGGCGGACGATGGTGGGACAAGTATGTGCTCTCGGTAAGCAAGGGCGCATTCTTTGCGCATCAATCTACATTGAGAAGTCAAGTTGAACTGGACTATGAGTCAGAAAAGGATAGACGGCCCATACTCGAACGGCACGGGTCGAGTGCGGCTACAACCCTTGAGCGGGCCGGAATGGACGCCAATCCATTGGAAACCCCTCACGCAAGAATGCGCGCTGTGAAAGATACGGATCTCCATTGGATTTCGCACCTCTTTTCAACTCCGCAGAATCGAGGTTCAATGCGCCTGGCCATGCTCCCCCCAATTGCTGAAGTGTCCGGCGAACTTCTGGAGGGAATCTTATGGGAGAACATTCTTTGCCAGTTTGTTGTTGAAGATCGCGCAAATGAGATCCCATTGGCTCTAGTAAGCGCTTCAAATGTGGTGTGGAATAACTTGTATCTCTCTGCAAGCGTGGCGATCGTCCATGGAATGTTGGGTGACGAAGCAATCGCGGCGGCCGTTCGAAAATTCATCGATTACATCTTTGCCACCTTTTGCATCCGGAAGATTTACCTTCAGGCTCGCGAAGGCGACGACACATTTGAGTTCTTGAAGGCTTCAATCAATGGAGGAATTGTTCCCTACCTTCGTGATGAGGGAGGATGGAGTTCTGGCTGGCCTCCGTTCGCCGGCAGTGGCACAAGGGTCTCATCGATTAGTCGATCTGACTGGTGTGGAAGTGCCGAAATGTGATGTGTGAGTCACAACTACCTCGCGCAATCACCAATCCTGCTTCAACCTTTTAGGTGCCATGCGAACCTCTAACTCAACCTCGCACCATTCCCTGGCGAGGTATCTGGTCGAACTGGATTCAAGCGGGCCTCGATCTGTTGAGATGTCGTCAAGATCCAGGGCCACGGTCACGAGTCCAATCCATTGCTTGACAATCTGACCCGATTAGGCGACGCTGACTTTACGGAACAGCCCGTGCGACGCATGGGCAGCCGTTCGACGGAGGTGTTCGGTGGGCGCACGTAAGCAGATCACGTTGGGATCAGCGTTGCTTGTTGGATCAACGTCCTTAGTCACAGGGGTTGGCTCATTGTCTAATCCCACCAGTGCCGGCGGCTCTGGTGTCGCAAGTAACAAGATGCCGTTCGTACCAGGGACCATTTCGAATGCACTGGCAATTCAGGCGAATGTTCCCCAGCAAGAACTTTATGAAATCATCAATGGGGCACTTCAGCAAACGATGCCGGAATCATACGGCGGAACCAACCTTGATTCCTCGGGGCAACAGATTGTGCATATCATCGGTGGTCCTAGTGCAATCGCCAAGGCATCATCTAATGTCGTGGCTGCTATTGCGGGCGTGGCTTCATCGAAGCTGCCTCAGCCACTACCAGATATCTCCTCCATCACCTATGTTGACGCACAATTCTCATTGGACCAGCTCAACACAATGACCAACACGCTCTCGGCAAATCACGACTCATTGGCCGCGCAAGGAGTCGTGATGGGAACTTGGGGCGTCGACATCACAACGAACCGGCTTAGGGTGTCGATCGTGGGATCGAACGCTGCGAAGACGCAGGTAATCCAATCACTTGTTGCTAGTAGTGCCGTAGAAGTTGCAAGTGTGAACCAAGCACCAATGCCGATGAGCCGACAGACGGACGGAATACCTTGGTACGGAGGAGATCTGATCGGCGGACCCTCGGGAGCTGGATGCACATCTGGCTTCCCGATGATGAAGAACGGCGGGTCTTACAATGCCACCACAGCACACTGCGGAAATGGAGCGTTTAATCAGAATGGACAGGGATATGGCGTCTCTTACGACGTGCATTCTTCCTCAGACCTTCAACTGATCACGACTTATCCAGGTAGCGCAATCGGTGTCGTTTGGACTGGGTCAACTACCGGCTCCGCTTATCAGGGTGTTCAAGGAGTTAATAACAGTCAGCAGGTGGGCGGGGCTGCATGTAATGATGGTTATCAGTGGCAGAATTATGGCGGCACGGGGTCTGTCGTATGTGGCTCTATTCTGTTGATGAATCAATGTGCCAACATTGCAACTGTTGGCACAATCTGCGGTCTCAACGTTATGACAAATAGTGGTCAGAATGTAGTTATCCAAGGTGATAGTGGAGGACCCGTTCTGACATTCAAGAGCAATGGTGTCGAGGCGCTGGGCATGAGCTTTGCAGGGGCTGGAAACTGTTCATTGGTGACCGGAGGCGTATATGGGTGCACTGAACTGCTCTATGCCCCGGAAGCTATCTTGGAGCTTGGACTTGCGGCATCGGCGATGTGTGGCTCGACAACTTGCTGATACAACCAGCAATGGGAAAACTATTCGGGCAAATGGTTCCGAATGGTCAGTCTGGATCCAATTCGGTCTTGTGCGGGCCTTCACACTGGTGTTTCAGGGTCGAAGTGGATCCTTCTCACTAGACCATTCTCGATCTCGAGATTGAGTCGACCGGGACGGATCGACATGTCCATGGGTTGAACGATGCGTCCTGCCGCCACTTCGATTACGCGGATGTCCAGTTCGCCCTCCTGGCGGCAGACGGCAAGTGCCGGCTCCATAGCCATCCCGATCACGGATTCGATGGCGATTCGCCTTGGACGGAGAATTGGTTCGCTCCTCCCTTCGGTGATTCCCCCCCAGGTACCTGTGGGCGACTTCAAGGGAGATCTGCCGTGAGAATGTTGGTGCGCTGTGTGAACCCTACAGCGGAGTTGTCAACTTGAAATAGTAGTGGGGATGCTGTCGCGCTCCCCCGAATCCCGGTGTCACTTGCCAGCGACATGGGACCAGCTAGCTGTTGGTTTTGCCAGCGGCATGGGACCACCCCCGTTGCCAGTTATGGGACCACCCTGAGGATCCACCAATGCCAGCCGAAGAGACATTCGGCTGGGCCTCCGACGCCGATGCGGAGGAGGCCCCATGGCATTCAGGGAGGTCACAGTGGTCCAGATTCGAGAGGCGCTCAGGCGCTGGTTGCGGGGGG
>Ga0209483_1001696_pt1 | contig 16434 bp, 17 predicted proteins | sample NGEPerA_FD_184508 | JGI IMG/M metagenome (GOLD analysis project Ga0209483, IMG submission 184508) | Arctic peat soil microbial communities from the Barrow Environmental Observatory site, Barrow, Alaska, USA - NGEE PermafrostL2-A... | ecosystem: Environmental > Terrestrial > Soil > Wetlands >... | reverse complement strand
GGTGGGGCTGGCGGCTCCTACCTCGATCCGTCTCTGACTGGGGCCGGCTTCCTCAGTGCGGGCAACACGGGCAACGGCTTTCTTGAGATTAGTCAGACGCAGATCTCCCTGGCTCCGGAGCCCGGTTCGTTTGTGCTCCTCCTGACGGCCCTCGTTGGAGTCGGCTTTTTCCGGCGTCGCCGAGTTATTTGATCTTCTCTGGAAAATCGTTCGTTAAAGAATAAGGACCAGACCACATCCGCACCATTCAGGATGGCAGCCACGGGATGGTTCGCACGGAGATTCGCGGCAAACGCTGCGACGGCTAGCGGGGACCCGTCTTCCCCGACGGGTCCCCGCCCAGCCGCTAGAGCTAGAGCTTGAATTCGGTCTCGATGGAGTTTTTTCCGGCTGGATCGGAACCGCCCCGCGATAGCGGCTGAAGGAAAATGGCCGGGGTGAGCGGCTTTTCACGTCCCGCCGCTCCCTTCCGACACTCGCCGCTACGCTTCGTGGTCCAATTCCTCACTCACGTCCCAAGGCGATATACGTTCCCGTTCGTATTGCGCAGCATGTCAGTATGAGATACAGATCTTACACCGTAAAAGTCTTCTTATTCTTGACTGCGTGCCTGTTTATCGCGGCGCCGGCGTTCGGAGCTGAGGACCATGGTTTTGTCAAAGCCAGCGGTCATCCCGGAGACGCCGTTGTGTTCCTCAATCAAACGTATATCGGACCCGCGACGCGATTCACGGTTCCCGAGAAGTACGACGCACCGGCTGGTGAAGTCCAGGTGACCATCCGGGAGCCTCGTTACCAGGATTTCACGACGAAGGTGATGGTGCAGCCCGGCAAAACCGTCCACTTGCATTACAAGCTGAAGGCTGCCGAACTGGAAAAAACGCCTTTCGGCACGTTTCGTCTCGGTGGTGGTGAAGAGGATTCGCTATGGTCCATCTCATCGGGAGACACCGGCGCTGTCTACATCAACGGCCGGTATTGCGGTTACGTCGACGAGTTGAACAATGTGGGCTCCGGCCTGTTACTGAATCCCGGTACCTACGATCTCCATATCGACTCACCTGTGTACGGCAACATAGACCGGAAGATTACCGTCGAAGCCAACAAGACCACTGTTTTCCCGCTTTCGAAGAAGGATTGATCCGGGAATCGAGCGCCGCGACGCAGCCCGGTTTGCAAGTGGGATTTTGCAGGTTGGATGCTGCACGAATCGGCAGCGTAAGCGATGGAAAGAATTGGTCGGGGCGAGAGGATTCGAACCTCCGGCCTCCTGGACCCGAACCAGGCGCTCTAGCCAGGCTGAGCCACGCCCCGACGAATCAACTAGTTAACAGTCGGGAACTGCTAACTCGATTCGTAGTATAGCATCGTCCGCCGCTTCCACTGAGAATCCATAGCCCTTTCTGCACACTAACCTTGCGTGAGCGGCGCACGCACCAGGTTCTACCGTCCCGAGCTGGACGTCCTCCGCCTGGGGGCCTTTCTTCTCGTATTTCTCGACCACGCCCTGCCGCACTCAGGAGCCGATTACCTCGCCGCCGGAGTACCGAAATACGCTGCATCTCTGCTCGCCGGCCTCGCCCGCGCCGGAGCCCTGGGAGTGGATCTGTTCTTCGCTCTCAGCGCGTATCTCATCACCGAGTTACTCTTACGCGAGCGCCGGTCCTTCGGCGTCATCGATATCCGTTCGTTCTACATCCGCCGGATCCTGCGCGTCTGGCCGCTCTACTACTTCACTCTGCTGATCTTGATTCCCGCGATGTCCATGCTGCCCGGAGAGCGCATGCCCTGGCGCGATTTCCTGGCCTTCACGTTCTTCGGAGGCAATTGGGCGTGCGCGGCATGGGGCTATCCGCCGAGTTCGTTCGCCTTGCTATGGGCCGTGTCCGTGGAGGAGCAGTTCTATCTCGCTTGGCCCTGGCTGGTGCGCTTGGGCGAGTTCAACCTGCGATCCATCGCCTACGGAATGCTCGCGACCGCCGCCGTGACCCGCATCGTACTGGTGCTCCGTGATGTCCATCATCCGGGCATCTGGTGCAACACCCTCGCGCGTCTCGATCCCTTTGCGGGCGGAGCGTTGCTCGCATGTTTTCTGCATGGATCGTTGCCCCAACAATCCTGGCGCGCTCGAGTCTTCTGGATCGGCTTGGGCGCCGCGACGCTCATCGGCTCCGGCGCCGTGTCGGGCTACGATGGATGGCCGGTTCTGGTCACATATCCTTTGGCGGCTGCCGCTTCCGTGGCGATCATCTTCGGGACACTCGGGGCACGCCTCGGTTCGCGAATAAACTCGGGAGCTTATTTGGGAAAGATCAGCTACGGGCTGTACGTGTTCCATGCCGCGGTGATCCGATTGGTTCCCTCGCCGCTCCTGGCTCTGCCTCTCACCATCGCGATCGCTGCTCTTTCCTATCGATACCTCGAAGCGCCGTTCCTGCGCCTCAAAAGCCGCTTCGCGCACGTTGCCACGCGAGCGGTCTGAGCTAAAAGGGGACAGCCTGCCACATTTCTAAACGCTACAACCGTAAGCGAAACTCAGAGGCTGTCCCCTTTTAGCGGAAGAGAAACAGGCACGACACGGCGGTCAGCGCGACTACCGCCACCTCGAACACTTCCTGCGTCACGTTCCGGACCAGCCACTGCCCGGCCATCGCTCCCACCAGCACCGCCGGCACCATCAGCACAGCGAACATCAGCGATGCCCGGCTGTACAGGTCATACCAGGCGTAGACCGGCGCTTTCAGCAGGTTCATCGCGAAAAAGAACCACGCGCCGGTGGCCACGAATTTCTCCTTGGGCAGCTTCTTGCTGAGCAGATACAGGCTCATCACCGGCCCGGCGGCGTTCGCCACGGTACTCGCGAACCCGGTACAGATTCCGTAAAACCCCGGATTGCCGGCCACCTGGGGCGTCGGACTAAACCGCCGCCAAAGATACAACGCAACCATCCCGAAGATGAGGACTCCGATGACGCGGCGAATGATCTGCTCATCCAGGCTGAACGCCAACGCCCCGCCCGCGATCCCGGCCAAGACCCATGGAATCAGCGAGAAGAGCTGATGAACCTCAGCATGCCTGCGCCAGTAAACGACGGCAAAGACGTCCGCGGTGACCAAGACCGGCAGCGCCCAAGCCGTGGCCATGCGCGCATCGCCCACCATCAATACCATGAGGGGAGCGACCATCGTGCCCACTCCCGGCGCACCGGTCTTGGCCACGCCGATCATGAACGCGCAGAAGGTCCCGAGCAGCCATTGCCACGGCGCCAGATGCGGCATTAGGAATCGACTAGAATAGCAGCCTGGCTAGAATCGCTCCGGAGCCCACAGCGGGAGGCGAGAACAAACAGAATGTAATGAAAAATCGAGCCTCGCTGCGTTGTGGGCGGTAAAACTAAGCGGCCTTCTGAACTTTTCCGCTCTTGATGCACGCCGTGCAGACACGAATGTGTTTGGGCGCACCCTTCACCACCGCGTGTACGGTCTGCAGATTCAGATTCCAGCGCCGTTTAGTTATGTTGTGGGCGTGGCTGACACGGTTTCCGAACCGTGGGCCGCGCTGACAGACTTCACACACTTTCGCCATATACGAGAACTCCTGCTGATTGACTCTTATGAGCTTAGCACAGGAGCTTACTGGACCGGAACCAGCTTGAAATCGCCGTTTTTGAACTGCACGTCGCGAACCGCGCCGTGCGGTCCCAGAGGACCCAGGGACCTGCCATTGGCGCGAACGGTCAGACCTCCCGCGTTTCCGGCGCGCAGAACCGCGGCTTGGTGAATATCCACCGTCTGGATTTTGCCGGGTTCGATCAAGCCCGACAGGAGCGTGGTTCCGTCGCTGGCACGAACCGAAACCCAGGTCGGCTCGGAGGCGAGCAGTTCGACCCGCGTGGCGCCGGGTGCAGCGGGGGCGGCATTTGTCGACGCGACCGGCGCTGGAGAAGCCGTCACTGGCGTCGCGGGAACGCTAACCGCAGCCGGGCGAGCCGGCTCCGAGGCCGCATTCACCTGGTTGCTGCCGCTTGGACGCGATCCTGTCGGCCAAAGCAATATGCCCAGTAGGATCACCACCGTGCCTACCCCAACGATGATCACGATAGGGGATCGCCACCAAATCGCGGGCGCATGCTCCTGGAAAGGTGCTGCCGTCATGACAGGCGGGGCGGCCCTGAGCGGCGATGCGGCTGCAGCGGTGAGCATCGATGCGACCGGGCTTGGCGAGGATGCCTCCCCTGTGGGTTTCGGTGAATCCTTAGGCGCTGCATCCGGCTTGGGCGCTGCATTCTGTGCCTCGGTTATCGTTGGCGCTTCCGGCAGCGAACGGCTTTCCATGGGCGCCCGGACCGCGCCTACGGCCGCTGCTGAGGCGAGAGCCGGGGTCGCCACGGTTTCCAGCCGGATGGCGGCCTGCTCACAGAAACCTTCCACGGCCGACAACAGGCGGCCCATGCTTTGTTCGGCTTCGAGGGATTTGGAGCGCAGATCGTGAATATGGCCGGAGTGGTCCGCCACTTCGTCTTCCAGGCGGCCGATGCGTTTGGAAAGGCTGGCCTCCATTTCGCGAACGGCGCCCGTCAGCTTGGCAGCTTCCACGCCGCGTTCGCGACGGCCGAACATATGCCGGGCACTGGTGCTCACGTCCCCGGCGGCTGGCAGGTGCGAATCCTGCCCCACTTGGCCCGCGCCCAGCAACACCTGAATCTCTTCCGCGATCCGCAGCGCATCGCGCCGCGACAGGCAACGCCACTCGCCGGGGTCGTCACTTTCGTTGAGATACAGGCCGAATCCGATCACCTCGTCTTCCTCGATGGCATCGGCGATGCGGGCAAACTGGGCGATGGTGGCGCGCCGCAGGGGCGTGGTGCCGTCGAAGGCGGCATGAAACGCGGCAACCTGTTCCTGGGTCACCGCACCCACGAATTCCGCGGTGAAATTCAGCGACTCATGGTCGAAATCGAAACCCAGCCAGTCACCCTGGCTCTGGTCGATATGGACATCGTCTCCCAGCATGCGAAAGAAGGATTGCGCCTGCTGGACCACGCTGGCCAGCTTGTCCAACGGAACTCCCACTCCTCCGCGGTTTAACTCGATGCGAACGCGCAAACGGGACATGTGAATCTCCTCAGTAGCGGCGCTCAGCCGGCTGTGCGCCCAGTTGTACAGCTTGTCTGCGCATGAAATCTTTAAAACCATCGATGGCTTTGCGGTTCAAACGGTACTCAATGACGTCGTCGGAGCCATCCGGCGTGGGACGAACCGACTCTGCCGCGTGTTCCGCCAGCGTGGAAAAGTGGCGCGCGGCGGTTTCCATGTCGCCCCGCTCCACGGCCGCCAGGGTCAGGCCCTGCAAGCCCGGAACGGAGCGCGGGTTGAGCTCCACCAGGCGGCGCGAGTAACGCTGCACCCGGTCCAAGTCAAAAATCTCCAGGCTCATGGCAAGTAGATTGGCTAGCGCTTCCTCCGCTTTACCGTCCAGCGTGAGCATGCGCTCGTACGCGATTTCAGCCTCGTCGAAGCGCCGGAGCAGTTGCAATGCGACGCCCTTGCCGAACACAGCTTGCCGTTGCGCCGCATCCGACCAGCATTCGTCAAAGCAGTTGAGCGCTTGTTCCAGCCGGTTCAAGCGCAGGAGACAGTCCCCCAGTTCCAGGCGGACCGGGTCGCGGTGCGGATCGGCGTGCAATACGGTCTGAAAGGCTTCGACCGCTTCTTCCCAGCGTCCCAGACGGCGCAGGCAGGAACCCAGATGCATCCGCGCGTGAAGATTGCCGGGCGCCCACACGGTGGCGGTGTAGTAGCTTCCCGCCGCGTCCGCCAAGCGTCCCAGCTCGACGAAAAGATCGCCGCGCAACACATAGGCGTCCGTTGGCGGGGCCGCGAGCCCGGACAAGATCTCCAGTGCGTCCTGAAAACGGCCTTGCGAACGCAGCTCCATGGCTGCCTGCAACGGGTCATCTATTGCAGTTGCCACAGCGGGAGCAGCAGCCGCCGCTGTGCCAAGTCCGGATGTCCCAAATCCAGAAGTTCTAAATCCGTGGGGTGCTGTCATAGTTTGGAAAAAATCACTGCAGTGAAGTCACAACGGTCTGAAGGCCGCTTTTTTTGAAAAACGTGAAACGGAGCGCCTGCAGCACGGGCCTTTCGCCACGCTCCTCATAGAAACCTAAACTGCCCGTCTCGAACCGTTCATCCGTCCAATAGTCCGCCGGGCTTCCTTGCAGATACAGCGTAAAAGCAGGACCGTTGGCATCCATGCGCACCAGAACTTGGCCCAGAGTCCGGCCGAGAGTGATCACTTTGCGGGTGTGCGTGCCCTCCACGCCCTGGACCACGGCAAAATGCTCGGCCGAAAGCGTGGGGGTCGCTCCGGACTGGATCAGGCGGAGGTTGGCGGCGTAGTAGTTAGCCGAATCCGTTCCTCGAAAAAGCCAGCCCACGCCCCGGGTATCCGGAACCCAGGCAAACTCGATGCGATAATTCTTCACGTCCTCGGAGCCGCTATAGATCAGAATCTCCCGTGGCTCCTTGCCTCCCACCACGTAGGCGGTCCGGCGGCTCCATGTGCCTGCGGCCGCGGGAGCCGATTCGCTGCCGGCAACCGGGTCCCCGCCCGGGCGCACCCACGCGATCGCGCAGCCCACGACCACCACTGCGATGCCCAGGCTGAGCATCTTCCAACGCCGCGGCACAAACGATGCCTCACTGCCGGCGTAGAAAGAGATTTCAGTGGGAGTTTCGGCGGCCGTCACCGTCGTGGGCGCAGGCGTTGGCGGCGCCGTTTTCTCCGTCGTCTTCTCAAGCGACCGCTGCGGGCGCATCGCATGGGCAGGCCGCTCCATTTTGGGAATCACCATTTCCCATTTCGCATCAGGTCCAGACGGGGCTGGGCTGGTGGACTTCAAAGCCTGATTTGGTTTGGTGGTCGCGACTTCCATCGATGCGGCAACCGGCTTGACGGGTTTCGGGGCGGGCACCGGCATCGGAATAGGCCTGACAGACTTGGGGATAGTCGGCGCTGGTGACGGGCTGGCTTGCGCGGGTGCAGCGTTTTGAGTGGGCGCACCGCTAAGGTACGACCAAGTCACCGGGAAACGAAACGTCGCCCCGTAGTCCAGGCTGGGATCGAACGTGACCGAATTCTCCACGTCCCTCTTCTTACGCCCAATATATGGGGCTAGCTAGAATTAACCTACAGGGTATAGTATCACAAGAGCTAGATACTCCAAAGGGTATAATGATTTCGGGCAGTGCATGGCCCGCCAAACGAAACCCGACACTAAGCTGACCGAAGCGGCCGACAAGGCCACAGCACTGCTTCAAGGGCTCCAATCGCGCCTGAATCGCGATGCCGCTCCCTCCCGGCGCGAGGAAACTCCAGAAGAGTTGGACCGTCAGCTTCAGGAGTATTTTGTGAGCTCTGACACCGGCGTGCTGGATCAGATTCGCGACCGCGTCATCGAGGCCGTGGCCGATCGCATTCTGGAAAGCTGGGAGCGCGGGGACCGCCGTGAGCTCGGCGCGCTGGAGAATCAGGTAATCGACCGCGTGGCCGCACGTATTCTCGACCGCATGACCAAGCGCTAGTTCATCCCGCTATAGGACTCAAAAAGGGGCCAGCCTCTGAGTTTCCGTTAACGTCGTAGGTCGCAGAATGCCGCAGGCTGTCCTCTTTTTGAGTTCATCCCGCGACGATCCCGCGAAACTTAGGCTGCTCGTAGCCCGGAAACACACTCGACACGCGCGCATTTCCCAGATGCCGCACCACCAGCTCCCCCAGCACATCGCGGAAATCGGTGGTGAGCTGGAGATCGCGCTGCTCGTAGAGCTGCTCCTGCTCGAGGCCGGGCCACTCGCCGTAAATTTTGCCGCCGCGAATCCCGCCGCCGAAGGCGAACATCACGTTGGCGTGGCCGTGATCGGTACCGCGTGAGCCGTTTTCGCGAGCAGTGCGCCCGAACTCGCTCATGGTGACGACGCTGACATCGGCCATCCTGTCACCCAGATCCTGGTAGAACGCGGCCAGCGCGCTTCCAAATTGCCCCAGCAAGTTGGCGAGCTGGCCCAGCGCCGGCCGTGCGCCCACTTCGTTGAAGTGCGTATCCCAGCCGCCCATCTCGGCGAACGCAACTTCCAGTCCGACGTCCGACTTGATCAGCCGCGCGATCTGCATCAGGCTTTGGCCCAGCGAGGAATTTGGATACTGCACCGCGTTCTCGGGCGCGTAGGGCTGCTTCTGAATCGACTGCATCAGCTTGACGGCCTCGAAGGTTTCGCGCCCGGCGCCGTTCAGGACTTGATCCAGAGAGTTTTCGTACATGCTTTCGAACGTGCCCGCGCCACGCGTGTCGCGGATCTGGAAGTCGTTCAGGTTGGCGATCGCCACGGCTTCATTCCGGCCGCGCATCGAACGCGGCAGCGTCGCGCCCAGGCTGACCGCGCGCACTGGCGACGAATCCTTTTCGGGAGATAGAGCCCGGTTCAGCCAGCCGTCGGAAGTCGCCTTGCGGCCCGGCGTGCCCGATTCCATGTAATCCTGCGCATCGAAATGCGAGCGCGTAGGATCGGGCGATCCGACCGCATGCACCACGGCCATGTGACCGGCATCGTAGATGGGCTTGAGCGGCGCGAGGGCCGGATGCAGCCCGAAGAAGCCGTCGAGATCGATGGCGGAGTCTTCGGTGCCGTCGGGCTTGGGGATCGCGAGATTCGGCCGCAGACTGTAGTATTGCTTTTCGCCGAACGGGACCACTACGTTGAGTCCGTCGACCGCGCCGCGCTGGAAAATCGCGACTAGAATCTTCTTACGAGGGCTGGGCGCATCGGCGGCGTATAACGCTCGCGACAACCAGGCGGGCGCGGAGCCCACGCCGAACATCGCTACCGCCGAGCTCTTGAGAAATAGTCGTCGGGTCGTCATGAAACTATCTCCTCTGGAAATCAGGCGATCCGAGCACCAGGCCAGCCATCAGCGCCGGCGTCGGCTCACGTTGCGCAAGCGCTTTCTCGATGGAATTTAGAGTCTGTTGGGTAGGCTCGTGAAATAAAACCTGCCGAGCTACCGCTGCGGGGTCGTTCTCGAATCGGGCTGAGTCCACCTTGGAACCGGGCACGCGATTACCCGCCAGCGCCAGTGCGAAATTCATGCGAGCGAGAAGCGCCGCGGAGTTGACCCATTCGGCATTCGCGCTGGAATACCCGGTGGGCTCAATTTTGCGATAGAGCGGCTCGCCCAATTGCGCGATCTGCGTGGCCAGAGGAATCGCGAAGTCCACTTGGGCGCCGGTCGCGCGCACGGCGCTGACAATCAGCTCCAGCGGCGTCTTGACCTTGGCTCGAAACGCCCCTTCGGAGAAAAATTCCTTGGAATCGAGCATGGCCGCCATCACCGCGCGAATATCGCCGTCGGTATCGTGGAAGGTCTTGGCCATACGCTCGATCAACGCCGGCGGCGGATCGTCCGCCACAAACTTTTTCGCGAGCTCGGTGGAGATAAAGCGCGCCGTCGACGGATGCCGCGCCAGAATATCGAGCACCTTCTCCCCGTCTTCCCTGCCGCCGCCGGCGGGAATCTTCACGCCCAGCACCGTTTTCTCGCCTTTATCGTGAACGCGGTCGTTGTAAATGAATTCGCCATCGCGATTCGGCTGGGCAATGGTCCACCCAGTGAAGCAGCGGGCTACTTCGATGATGTCCTGCTGCGTGTATCCGCCATCGACACCCAGCGTGTGCAGCTCCATCAGCTCGCGCGCGTAGTTTTCGTTCAAACCGCGAGACTGCTTCGCTTTCGCTCTTAGCCTGGCTCTCTGGTTGATGTCCCGCTGTCCAGGTTCGGATGATACGCTCTGCCAGTTGTCGAGATAGAACAGCATCGCAGGGCTTTCGGCCGTCGCCTCCAACAGATCGCGAAACTTGCCGAACACGTGCGGACGAATAGCATCGCGTTCATACGTGGCCGTGAGGATCCGATCCGCGCCCTTGTCCAGAAACACGTTGAAGTGGTTGAACCAGAAGTCGGCCATCTGCTCTTCGAGCTGCCGGGTACTGTAAATCGCGCGATACAGCTTGGCTTCGTTCAGGTCGTACGGAAGTACCTGCTGCGGCGTTCGGTCGGCCACGAGTTTTCGGCGCTCTACGGGATCGGTAGTCGCGAGCACTTGCGGCCGCATCGCTGGCTGCAACGGATCGCCACCCTTGCCCTGGCCGTTTGCCTTCTGCTGGGCTTTTAAACGTTGGAGTTGGAGCTCCACTCTCTGGCGCACGTCGGGATCTTGCGGAAGCGGCATGAGCCCCTTGCTCATGGCTTGGACCACTGCCGGGGACGGATAATTCGTCGCGATCTCGGCCGGGCTCATGTGCAGAGACTCTAGGGGCTGCAGATGCTCGGCGAGTTCCGGATTTTCCGCAATGCGCTCGGGGTGAAGCTCGAGGTCGATCCACTTCTTGAGGCCCATTTTGCGGATGGCTTCGACGTCGCCCGGGCGGGGACCAAACGTCAAACGGTTGACCGCGTGGAGGATCTCCTGGTCTTTACGCAGGCGCTTGTCGAACTGGCTGTAATCGGTGCCGTTGGCGGCTAACGTGGCTAAGCCAGCCACCCCCGCCAGCGTTATCGCGATACCGAACTTCTTCATTGGGGTCACTACTGTTAATAACGCCCCGAATGACAAAAAGTTGTACCGGCCGACGTGCTCGCTCCAAATGGCTGAAAGGATTGGATGAAGCGGCGCGCATCTCCAAACGATTAGTTCGACGCGCTGGCTGTGTCACGCTTGACGGGTTTTCCGTAAACCTCGATCCAGGCGACGTCGGAGTATCCGCCCGAGCCATGGCCGCTTCCGGGAGTCAGATCGGCAAAACCGACTGCGTCGACCTTGCTGAGATCCACCTTGTCCAGCAGGGTCCCCTTGGTCTGAACCTTAGGCATATCGAGTTTGAGCCAATGCACTTCGGACAAGTAGAATTCGCTTTCATGATAGTCGAACGTGTTCGCATCGGCGTGGTCCCCGATGAGCCACGTGCCGTCGGCCAGCTTCAAAACGGGGCGGACTTCGTGGAATCCCGACGTCTTGGTGTACCAACGGATTTTTGCCTTTCCGGTTAGATCCACGAAGCTGTCCTTATCGCTGAGCGTGAGCGCGCAGGATGAGGCGCAGAGTCCCGTCCAGATGTGAGGCACATTTCCTTCGCTCGTGACCCCGAAATCTTCCTTGCCGGCGCCATACAAGTTCAGTTGCAAGTCCGGATTCAAGACGAAGGCTTGCGTCACCGGCACGTTGCCGGGGGCTTGCTTCCAGGTTTCCTTTAAAAACAGTGGTGGCGGTGGTTGCGGCGCTGGCCCTCTGCCGCCGCCGCGTGCACCAGGCTGTTGCGCCCAAGCGCCGGTAGCCGCGCCCAAGAAGATCAAGCTCAAGATCTGCAGCTTCATAGAGCCTCCATTTCGATGTACATCATATCGCGCCCCAGCCAGGCGCCGCTTCACGGCAGCTTATCACAACGCTCCCATTCATTCGCCCGATTGTCTACAATAATCCCACCATGTCAAGGTTTCCTACACAGCATTTGACCCGCCGGCGGGCTCTAGAAGTCTTGGGAATGAGCGCGGCTGCCGCCGCACTCCCCAGCGGGGTGTTCGCGCAGGATGTAGCCTTTCCAAAAGGCGCGATCATCCGAACGCTCCTCAAAGACTACGCGCCCGAGGAGTTGGCAGGCGGTGCCACGCTGTTCCACGAGCATATGCAGCTGGCCCCCGATTTCAACGCGAAGTTTGCAGCAGCGACTGCCGCGGCTCGAGCCGCGAATGGTTTGCCGCCTGCTCCGGCTCGAGGCGGCGGTCGTGGCAAAGACGGCGGTGGGACTCCCGCGCCGGACATCATGCACAACGTCGATCTGATGGCTGACGAAGTCGCCAAGACGAAAAGCGCAGGCGTCGCCTGCATTGTCGACGGCGGACATCCGGACATGGGACGCGACGTCAACTTCCTTCGTCAGGTCTCGATGAAGTCCGGCGTCCCCATCGTGGCCGGCGGCGGATTCTACTCGCAGCCGTTTTATCCGAAAGAGATCTCCACGATGAGCGAAGAGCAGATCGTCAAGGCGCTCATCAAGCAGGCGGATGACGACACGCTGGGCGTTTTTGGCGAGATCGGCTCGTGGGACGAGATCACGGCGGATGAACGCAAGGTGTTCCGCGCCGTGGGCAAGGCGCACGTCGCGACGAACCTGTCGATTTTCACGCACACCGGAATTCCCGGCAAGTCGGCGCTCGAACAGCTCGACATTCTGGAGGACGCCGGCGTGAAACCGGATCGCGTGGTGATCGGACACCTGGGGAATCTTGTAGACCCGAACGTGTATGCGCAGAAAGCCCTCTGTAGGCGCGGTGCGTTTGTCGGTTTCGATCGCCAGGGCGGAAATAACGATGCGCAGCAGGTTCCGATGGTCATGGCGCTCATCGAAGCGGGGTTTGCCGGCCACCTGATGTTCTCTGCCGACGCATCGAGCGGCTACTCCAAGACGTTGACCGTGTTTGTGCCGAAGTTGAAGGCAGCCGGCGTGAGTGACCAGGTGCTGCACGGCATCATGGTGGACAATCCGCGCCGGTTTCTGGCATTCGTTCCGAAACGGCCTCGAAAGAAATAACTCTGGTGAGGCTGGCTAAGCGCGATCCATAAGGGTTTTAGGAAACGCCCAGTTGTTCGGCGGTGCGCAGGAAGAATCCGTCCGTCATCCCGGCGATATAGTCGCACACCTGGCGATGCAGCGGCTGCCCGGCCGATTCCGCGAGGTATACGGCCGGCATCCGGCCGGGATGCTCCAGCAGAAGCTCGAACAGGCCCGCGATCCGCGACACAGACTCGCTGCGAGCTTGAACCAGTGCCGGCGACTCGTACACGCTCTCGCGCAGGAAGCGCTTGAGCTGCGCGCTCGTCTGGGCAGCCTCCGGCGTGAATCGCGCAACCCTTGCCGGATGCAGCCTGACGGCATCGACGTCGGCAAGACCTTCACAAGCCGAAACGGTTCCTTCCATCAATCCGGTAACCAGCCCGTCGATCAGCCCGCGCACGACTTCTTTCAGCCGCACCCGATCCGAGACGCCCGGGAATTGGTACTGGGTGATTTCGTAAAGCTCGCCACATTTATCAACAGCGGCGCAAGCGTCGCTTAGACTCACCATTCCAGCGCTATAAGCATCGTCCAGATCCGAGGTGTTATAGGCGATTTCGTCGCTCAGATCGATCAACTGGGCTTCGAGCGGCGGACGCAGGCCCGGCAGATATTCGTCCAGCTCCGGAATCTCGCCGGGCGCGAAATCCCGGGAATGTTTCACGATCCCCTCGCGCACTTCGAAGGTCAGGTTCAGCCCGGGAAATCTCGGATACGGATTCTCGAACGATTCGACGATGCGCAGGGCGTGCTGGTTGTGATCGAAGCGTTCGCCGAACGGGCGCATCATGGAATCGAGCTCGGCTTCGCCGGCATGCCCGAAAGGGGGATGGCCGATATCGTGCGCCAGCGCCAGTGCTTCCGTCAGGTCCTCGCTCAAGCCCAAAACCGACGCGACGGTCCGGGCGATTTGCGAGACCTCGATAGTGTGCGTGAGTCGATTGCGAAAGTGGTCGGATAGACCGGGCGTGAAGACCTGGGTCTTATTCTCAAGCCGTCGAAATGCCCTCGCGTGAACTACGCGGTCGCGGTCGCGGCGAAAGTCGTTGCGATAGGGATGGGCAAGTTCAGGGTAGCGGCGGCCGCGGGAACGCTCCACCGGAAAGCGCAGGCGTATGAGCAGGCTTTCCCGGGAATCGCCCGGCGAGTCCCTTTTCTGTACAACATCGAGCAAGTCAGTTGGACTTCGCCGGAGCCGAGTTGAGCGCGATCTCGCCCATTGCCGTAACCGCAGCGCGGCTTACCGCGGTGCGCTGGCTGGCGCTTAACGGCTCCAGCAGCTTGCGCGCCGCGGCTGGATCCTTCTTGGCGATCACTTGCGCAAGCTCCAGCGTAGCCTGTTCCTTGGAAACGAACACCGTAGGGTTGTCGACCAGCTGCCGCAGTAACTTTTCGGCTTCGTCGTTCTTGCCCTGGGATGCATAGATCTGGGCGATCGACAGCTTGGCCACCGAGTTGTACGGTTCCGGCGCCGTGTCCATAACCGCTTTGAATGTCTTGAGTGCTTCGTCGATTTGGCCTTTATCCGACTGGTCAGAGGCCACCGCGAGTTGCGCCATGGCAGCCTCCGGGCTACCGGGGAACTTGACGGCCACATCGGTGTACGCTGCGATACGAGCTTTTTCCTTCTCCTCGGCGGTCGCGAAGTTCAGACGCGAAGGTTGGGGCGCGCCCACCGTCGCATCGTCCACGCGCATGGCCTTCGCGAGCAGCTCCGTCCGTTGCGTGGCCTGGTGGCCGCGATAGAGCCAGATACCGCCTGCGATAACGACCACGGCCAGAGCGATGGAACCCCAGCGAATCGCTTCGCCGCGATGTTCGGAGAGGAATTCGAACCCGAATCCGACTCCTTCGGCGAACTTGTCGGTTTTCAGCTCTTTGCGGGTATGACGATTCATGAGAACCCCTTGGAACCTTGTAACTTAATTCTCAGTGTATCAGGTTTCAAAATCGACGCCATCGATCTATCTGGAAGATGGATCTATGTGGAAGTAAGATCGCGATTGATCGCAAACTTCACCAGACCGGCCACATCGTGGATGTCGAGCTTGCGCATGAGACTCGCGCGGTACGTGTCGATCGTCTTCGGACTCAGTTCCAGCCGGGCCGCGATCTCCTTGGCGCGCACGCCCTCGATTAACAAGGAAAACACCTGATATTCGCGGGCGCTGAGTAGATCCAGGGGATCGTCGGGCGAGTTCTTATGGTTGGTGCTGAAGATCTTGCTGAGTTCCAACTGGGGGGAAACGTAGATACTGCCTTCCAGGACCTGCGCCAAGGCCTCCAGCAGCTCGCTGGAAGGGGCCGATTTCAGCAGAAACCCGCTCACTCCGGAGCGCAGGGCCTCCACCACCGTCTTCCGGTCCTTCCGGATGGATAGCACTACGATTTTAGTGGGCAGGTTGGCTTCCCGGACCCGCCGGACAATTTCCATAGTGAACAGGTCGGGCAGGTTCAGGTCCAATACAGCCAGATCCGGCTTCTGGCTCTCGATCATGCGCAGAGCCGTCGCACCATCCGAACACTGGCCCGTCACTTGGAATTGGGCATGCACGGCGCACAGCGCTGCCAGCCCCTCCCGGACCAGCGTGAGGTCGTCGGCCAGCAGCACGGAATAGGTCTTGCGTTCGCGGATAGGGACCATAAGAGTGTTCCTACGGCGACTGCGCCCGGAAGCATCTCAATTAACAGTGAGGCGCCGCCGCCGTAATTCTCCCCGTTTCTTTACGGGCCCGAGTGATTTACCGCTGTTCCGGCTTAGGAATAGCTGCGAACGGCCACCGCTTCGTCCTCAAACACCTCAAACACGGTGTATAGCTTGGTGATCTGCAGGAGGTCCTTCACCCGCTTGGTCAGGTTCAGCAGTTTCACCTGCCCGCCCTGATTGGTCACGGTGGTAAAGCCAGAGACCATTTCTCCGATGCCCGAGCTATCGATATAGGACACCTCGGCCAGGTTGAGCAAGAGCTTCTTCTTGCCGCCGGCGGCCAGATCCCGAATCGTATCCCGGAACGTGCTGGCGCCATCGCCTAGCGTGATGCGGCCCACCGCGTCGACTACGGTTACGTCACCCACCTGTCGGGTGGTCATTTTCACACTCACGTCTTGCCTCCTTTTAGCTCGCGGATCGCTACCCGGCTTTCGCCAGGTACTTCACCATTCTGACTTCAGTGCCGAGCGGCTCACGCGGCCGCACCTGAAACTCGTCCATAAACGCCCGCATCATCAGCAATCCCCGGCCGGACTGCCGCAGCAGATTCTCCTCGGCCAGCGGATCGGGAATTTTCGATGTGTCGAAGCTTCCGCCCTCGTCCCCCACCAGGATTTCCAGCTGTTCCGATTTTCTCGAAACGGTCAGGTGCACCTTCTTCCGCGAGTGATAGCGGTTGCCATGCACCACGGCGTTAACCATGCATTCCCGGACGGCGATGCCAATTCTATGCCGGTCGTCTTCATCGAACCCCATCGCGGTGGCCAGCCGCAATACCGTCTCCTCCGCCTGATCCACGCTTTCCAGGCTGGATTCAAGCAGTTCCTCGACGGTTTGTGCCGCAACGCGGTCGTGTTCCGCCATAATACGAGCGGCCGGATGAGCGGCCCACGTCGAATCGTTACGTTAATCCAGTGACGGTAGTAAAGTCAAGCAGATCCGGCTATCGTTCCCGGCCGCCCCGCGTCTAAATTTCAGAATGATAGTCTAGTATCCATGAGAAATCTGGCGTCCCTCGCTCTGCTTCTGGGCCTGATTTTGGCCCCCACACTCCCCGCC
>Ga0209483_1001694_pt1 | contig 16448 bp, 15 predicted proteins | sample NGEPerA_FD_184508 | JGI IMG/M metagenome (GOLD analysis project Ga0209483, IMG submission 184508) | Arctic peat soil microbial communities from the Barrow Environmental Observatory site, Barrow, Alaska, USA - NGEE PermafrostL2-A... | ecosystem: Environmental > Terrestrial > Soil > Wetlands >... | reverse complement strand
TTCCCATCGAGAATCGATCTGCACAGCGGTACTTAATAAGAACCTATACAGGGCTTCTGTTTTGTTTGAATTGAAGACTGCGAACAAAATCAGCCTCCTGGACTCTTGTAACAGGACCTTGAGCAAATGTTGCATTGACCCATTGAGACCGCCCCGTTTACCAGGCCCTATCCGGTCTAGGTGGGGGGATTACTTCTGGTTGCTCCGTCACCAGGGCGGAGCCTTGGTCGCCTCCGCCAACGGCAATGCCTACGTATTCCGGTTGACTCGGACGAGAAGACGGGATGACTTTGTTGGCGGGTCCGGTCAGGGCGGTGCTTGGTTGTTCTGAAATTCACGCGGCATCTAAAATCACTTCCGTTATTCTTGTGGACTTGACCATGCTCGGCCTCGCCATTTCCTTCTTGACGCAGGCAAGTGCCTCGGTGCCGGGTTCCTTCCTACGTTTCTTATCCAACATCCGCATATCTTGACATCGAGATCGAAATCACGCTGTGCTCTTTCGCATAGTTGCGATATATGCGGCCGATTCTTTCCGTTGCCATTCACATCCGAACAACTGTCTATCGGCTCTACACTCCGGTTGTCTTTACACACACTTAGTCAGGTTGGTCGTGAATAACAACATTGAGAAGGGCGCCATGGACTACCAACCCTCCGTTGTAATGAATGAAACCCAACTTCTTGAATTTGTTCATGAAGAAGTTGACCCGAGACCGAGTTGTACCCACCATTTCCGCGAGGGTCTCCTGGCTGACCTTAGCGATTGTAGCCTCGGGCGCGCTTTCCTTTCCGAAATGGGCAAGCAGGAGGAGAATCCGGGCTAGTCTCTTCTCACTGGAGCTAAAGAGATGATCAACCAAGTCCGCTTCGTACCGGATGTTCCGCGTCAACAAATATGCTGTAAACAAGTCGGACAATTTATGTTCGCGGCGAAGCGCGAGTATCATTGCTTGCTTCTCGATTCGCATGAGTTCGCAATCGGTCATCGCGATTGCCGATCCCAAGCGTAGAAGCTGTCCAGTCAGGCACCCTTCTCCGCAGAAATCGCCCGGATTCAATATGCCTATCGTAGCTTCCTTACCGCCCTCCGAGACGACGGTGAGTCGTACCGTACCCTTCAGGATATAAAAGAGTGCATCACTCGCAGCGCCTTGAGCATAAATTGTGTCTCTCTTTGGAGCCTGCATAATTCTACGACCCTCACCGATGATGGCGAGGAACTTGACCGGGTCGAAACCACTTTTCTTCCTTGGTGCAATCGTTTTTGCCAATCTTTGTAGGGCGTGTGGAATTTTGTCGGGCGGCAGAACGAAATCGATGCAGCCTGAAGCCTGGGCACTGAGAGGCATGCGGTTTACTTCGGCGGACTTGTCCTGAGCAAAGGTTGCTCCTCCATTTGCTTTTATGTGCCTGCATCCCTCGGTACCGTCGCTCCTGTACCCAGAGAAAATAATGCCAATCGCACGCGCGCCCATAGTCTCTGCTAAAGAAATAAGAAACGAATCCAACTGCTTGTTCTTCCGAGTACCCGGGGAATCGCCTTTGAAGGTATTTCTCTCAATTTGAAGATTCGCGTTGGGAGGAATCACGTAGACGTGGTTCGCCATGATTGGCATTGCCATAGAAGCCGCCATGATTGGCATTTTTGTGTGGCTGGCCAGAATTTGAGCTAACTGACTGTCCGCGGCGGGATGAATATTAGAAACAATGACAAAGGCCATACCTGTATTAGTTGGCAAGGCGCCCAAGAACGCTTTATAGGCGTTGAGAGCGCCAGCCGAGCCGCCGATACCGACAATGAACTTGGGATGCAATGTCGTCAGAAGCTACTCAATATCCGGATCTTGCCATCCCATTATATGTCATTTTTTTTCATTTCAGCTTACTGTAATATCTTTACCGACTTTCATTTTCTGTTTGGCGCTTGCGGTAGCCTCCGTATCCATTGGTTCCAAGCTAATTCCATTATCACTCAAAATTAATTTGTGGATATCACTGGAATGACCCATACCACGAGATTTAACAATGTAGAGTCCACGAATGCGTCTTCGACCCTCGTTTTCTTCCAATTCTCTGACTACGATCCAAGTATCGATTAAGGACGAGACTCCGATTTCGCCGCTCGTGTCATTTTGTGAGTTCGAAGAAACAAGGCTTGTAAAAAAGCCGGTTATGCCCGTGGATTTCAAGACATCGATCATGCGGGTAAGCATGGATTGAAGTTCAAGTTGGTTCCCCTGGCCAATCAGACTTGTCAGAGGATCTATGACCACAGAATGTGGTTTAAAATCTGCAATGATCTTGTATAGGTCGAGTAAATGCATCTCTAAACCAAAAAAGGAGGGTCTCGTAGACACAATCTTCAGAAGTCCTTTTTTGACCAGTGGTGCAAAATGGAAACCTATGGAACTCATATTTTGAATGAGTTGTCCGGCAGATTCTTCGTAAGACAAGAAAAGACACCGTTCTCCACGTTTACAGCTTTCTATCGCGAAGGCAGCTGCGAGGCTTGTTTTTCCAGTTCCTGCCGTACCGGAAACGAGTACCGTGCTTCCTCTGGTATAGCCCGAACCCTCGAACATTTTATCCAGCAATGGAATGCCTGTAGAAACTCGCTTGGCTGTGCCCGGTTGATTGAGTCCCGCGGAAGTGATGGGGATGACGGAAAGTCCCCCTTTATCGATTACGAAGGGATATTCGTTTGTTCCATGCTTTGAACCACGGTATTTAATTACACGAATTCTACGGGTGGAAATCTGCTCCCGAACCCTGTTATCCAGCAGAATGATGCAATCGGAAATGTACTCCTCCAGGCCATGACGGGTGTAGGCGTCTTGTCCCAACTCGCCGGTAATGATCGTCGTAACTCGCTTGTCCTTCAGCCACCGGAAAAGTCTTTTTATCTCCAGGCGAAGAATCCCGGTATCTTTAACGCCCGCAAAGAGCGACTCAACAGAATCCAAGACGACACGTTTGGCGCCAATCGAATCAATAGCATGTTCCAGGCGAACGAATAGCCCTTCCAGGTTGAATTCGCCTTTTTCCTGGATATCCCGGCGCTCCAGATGAACATAATCAAGGAGAATCTTTTTTTGTGAGACAAGCCCTCTTAAATCAAGGTTGAGAGAAACCACGTCTTTAAAAAGTTCCTCTTCTGTCTCTTCAAAGGAGACAAAGACGCCTGGCTCTTTGTACTCCGTCGCGCCATGAATTAAAAAATCAATCCCCAAAAGGGTTTTTCCAGTACCCGTACTACCACTAAATAACGTGATCCTGTCTCTCGGAAGCCCGCCTTGTGTGATTTCGTCAAAGCCTTTAATGCCGGTGGGGCACTTGGCCAACTGACTTGTATTCGAGGCGTTTTTTTTCATTGCAGTTTTAGGCATGCGGTTGTCCTTGGCCCGGTCCGGGCCATTACCCCTGTTCGCTTTCGGATCAGCGTTGGTCAAAAGGTATGCTAATGTATATGAAACTCGATTCTGCAAACTGTTCAATATTAAACACTTTGTCACCATGGCACGGGGTCGTTGACATGCAGTTCAATTCCCGTAAGTTTCGGGAATGTAGATGGTTACAAGTAATTGAGAGCCTTTCCGGAGAACTTTCCACAACGACTGGCGCTCTTCGACACAAAGAGGTCCGTTTGTGGAAGGCTTTCTCAGAAAATGGCACCCAGAAATTACCTACACGAGCATATTGCGGAAGGCCTTGCGCGGCATCCACACTTGCGGCGTAACTAAGCCGAGCTGCGCGCCAATGAGCGGGACCGTGCCATCAGGGAAAACGTGCCCTTACACGATTCCGCGCGTATCGTCGCAAACCTGAAGCTATCCTTGGACCCCACACAACGTCACAACTCGCGCCAAGTCCCGATAAGTCTTATCGGAATGTGGCTTGCGAGCTGTATTGGCCAAATTCCCATATTCCGATTATCGCGTTGATCAGGACTCGTTCGTCGGAGAAATTGAAGAAGACGTTGCACGATGGAACGCGCCGTAGTTATTTCTGTCCCCGATAACGGCGCGATGCTAAAGGGTCGGCTACTACACGGTCAGCTTGGGTTCGGCGCATAGACGCAGATTGCCGTCATTGCCAACTCACTTTGACATGTATACTAACGGACTGACCAAACTAGCGGACCAGTTAAGGTATCCTGACTGACTTCGGAATAAGAGGAATCAGACATACTTCAATAACGCTTCGCTATGGGCCACTAAGATGCGTGTTAAATCCAACAAGAGCGCTGAGCACCTAAGTGGGGCGCCCCAAAGCACAAACTCCGGCAAGGACCTGGGAAACTATACAGGGTTTGCCCATTCTAGAATCACAGCGCATTTCCGCGCGGCGCTAACGGGATATTCAACCTCGACCTATGATCCCATTTCTGCTTTCCTTTCCACCAGGCTTTTCAAGTGGATACCGCAAGTTGCGAAATACTGGTTTCATAAGAAGCACGCATTCAGAGATTATACGGCTCACGAAAAAGGGTCCGGTATTTATCCGATCGATGACCGCGTGAAGATCAGCATAGCGGGCGATTGGGGAACAGGAACAGATGAGGCGAGAAGAGTTGCGGCAGGAATTGAAAAATCCGAGCCGGATTTCACAATTCACTTGGGTGATGTGTATTATGTAGGCGACAGCAATGAGGTGCGAGAAAACTTCCTTGGGGAGAAAACGAGTCCCTATGCACCGGTAAAGTGGCCCATGGGCGCGAAAGGCAGCTTCGCACTCAATGGCAATCACGAAATGTACGCTGACGGAAACGGCTACTGGAGAATGGTTCTGCCAAGGATGGGATTGAGAGGACGTGGCAGTGAATGGGGAGCGGGACAGTGGGCGAGCTTCTTTTGCCTCGAAAATAAACACTGGCGCATCATTGGACTCGACACAGGCTACAATTCTACTCGTTTTGAATGGGACAAACTGCCGCTGCTGCAGCGAAGCAAATGGCTTCGCAAAACGACTTCGTTCAAGCCGGCTTGCGATATTCCTGGGCCCTTGCTCGCTTGGCTGGAGTCCTCCGTGAGTCCGGACGGAGACAAACGCGGATTGATTCTTCTCTCGCATCACGGCCCGCACTCGGCGTTTGACGGTTGGTATCAAATTCCGGCAAAGCAATTGGCGAAGCTGATTCATCGACCTGTTATTTGGTTTTGGGGCCACGAGCACAGGCTGGCGATTTATGAGAAGTTCTGCGTCAAGGAGGGTATCGAGGCCTACGGGCGATGTGTGGGCCACGGTGGCATGCCCGTCGAGCGTGGTGCAACTCCGGACATTCCGGATTGCAGATGGCTTGCCTGGGATAACAGGCGCTATCCCAGCGATGAGAAAATTGATGTTGGCTATAATGGGTACACGAACTTCTCATTGAATGGCCCGGCGCTGCACATCGCATATTACGATTTGAATCAATCGCTGGTCCTGACGGAAGATTGGCACGTCGATTTAGAATCTGGTGAGTTGAAGGGGCCTGCCCTGAAGAAAGTCCTTGACGATCCGTCGCTGCATTGCCGAGACACTTAAGAAAACATATGGGGTTTGATTTCGCTGGCGTGGGGAGTGGTGATAGTCCGCGCGGCGAAATCGCGCCCCGAAGCCACCTCTTATCGGAATGTGGTAATTTCCGGTGGATACCACTCGGGCCACATTCCGATAATCGTTTCTCAGGACCTATCGCCCCATGGTTCCATCCTAGCCGCTCTCTAAAGGCACTCCTTTTCTCAAATACCGAGTAGGCAGGGACGAAGCGCAGACGATTGGCCGTCCTCGGCCACCGTTCTGGTCTCCTCGGGAGAGAATTCCTCTTTCTATCAGGGCCGTCGCAATATTGCACTCCTAACAAGCAGACTGAAGCAAGGAATGGACAGCCTGAAAAGTGCTAGGTTCTTTTTACAACTCTATAGCCCCTCGTGGGCCGCTAGGTGATTCGGATGAAGTGTACTGAGGGGGGGCTCCGAAACACAGTTACAAAGTTACCTACTCAACCGGTTGGAAGTGCCAGGAGCAGCATCGTCCAGAACGAGTCCCTGACAAGGTTAAAACCAAGTTCATCACATTTGAGGACGGTTCATCACCTATTATGAGGTGCCACTTTACCTTCATGACGAGATTGTCAACGAAAACTTCCGCACACAGGGCCAGAAACGTTTCGTGAGGGGAAGCCGTGGGATGAGATAGCTCCTGATTTGGCGGCCCTAATTTCATCCGCCTCGCTACATCCTTCGCCGGACGCACTGTGCTGCGTGGTGAAGAGTTCGGAGTACCGGCCGCCGGCGGCGCAGAGTGATTCGTGAGTGCCGCGTTCGGTGATTCGACCCGCCTCGATCATCAAAATTTGCTGGGCATCCCTCACGGTCGAGAGTCGATGGGCGATTACAAACGTGGTTCTCCCTCGCATCAAGTGAATCAAGCCTTCCTGGATCAGCGCTTCGGATTCGGTATCTAGGCTCGACGTCGCTTCGTCCAGAATCAGAATGCGCGGATTTGCGAGCAGGGCACGGGCGATCGAAACTCTTTGTTTTTGCCCACCAGAGAGCATGACGCCGCGCTCGCCGACAACCGTTTCGTACTTCTTCTCCAAATTCTCTGCGAATTCATCCACTCGGGCGATCACGCATGCGGCTAGGATCTCTTTCTCAGTTGCATGCGGGCGGGCGAAAGCTACGTTTTCGCGTATCGTTCCGTCGAAGAGGAAAGTCTCCTGCAATACAATGCCTAGCTGCGTGCGGTAAGAATCCAGCTGCACGTGTGCAAGATCCACTGTATCGACGAGAACGCGTCCACTCGTCGGAGCGTAAAAGGAAGCGATCAAGCCAATGGTCGTGGATTTCCCAGCTCCAGAGGGTCCAACGAGCGCCGTCACCGTGCCCGGCTCGGATTCGAAGGAGATGTCGTTCAGTATCGGCTTATTGTTCTCGTAGGCGAAGTTCACGTTCTCGAAGACTATTTTCCCGTTAATACGAGCGAGCCGTTCGGTCCTGCCGGGAAATTCGTTTTCTTGTTTTTGGTTCATAACCTCACGGGTGCGTTCCAGCCCAGTGAGTGCTTCGCTAATTAGCGGGCCAATCCCAACAATCTGAAAAACGGGCGCGATCAGCATCCCAAGGAAAGCAGTGTAGGAGATAAATGTGCCGGGTGATATTCTCCCGGAAAGAACCTGATGCGCGCCGAGCAGCATAACTAAGGCGCCGATAAGTCCCATCATGCCAGTAGCCGAAAGGCTCATGAGAGACGTGGCCATGACCGTCTTTAGAACATTATCAAGCAGCCGTTGCCCACCAGCGGCAAACACTTTTCTTTCCCGCTCCTCAGCGTGGTAGCCCTTCACAACACGAATGCCGCCAACCGATTCTGTAAGCCGTCCGGTAACTTCGGCATTTATTTGGGGCCGGGCGCGAAAAATGGGACGAATGGTCTTAAAGGCCTTATTTACGGCGATGCCAAAAATCAGCAGGGCCGTTAATACCACTGCGGTCATCATCACACTCGTGCGCAAAAGGTAGACCAACGCAAAGACGGCCGTCATCATTCCGCCGACGAACTCATACAATCCCGTATCGATTAGGTTTCGGACGCCTTCGATATCGCTCATGATCCGGCTGACCAGAGCACCTGTTTTGTTTGCATCGTAGAACGAAATCGGGAGACGGCCCATATGCGCCTGCACCTTCGAGCGGAGATCTGAGATCATCGTCTGGGAAGACTTTGAGAGAAGTTGGGTTAGAGCGAATGTTGTAAAACCCTGAACAAGCGTCGCTCCAACTACGATCAGAACGATTGGCAAGAGAAGGGGGACCCTACGTTGGATGAGGACGTCATCGTAGAGATACTTCGCGGAGCCGGGAAGTATCAACCCGCAGACCCGATTGATGGCCATCAGGACGAACCCTATCGCCAGGATTCCGCGCCGCGGTTTGATGAGTTCCCAAATGTCCGGCAGGAGTTTCCAGGCGCGGCTCGGATTGCGTGGTTTTAGTTCTGGCTTTGGGCTATGGAAGAATCGCAAGAGTAGAACTCCATCAGCATCCTGCCAACCAGCTGGACTTGTTTAGAGCTTTATCGAATTTATGCGGCGAACTTTGTAATGATCACAAGTGCAAAGCCTGCGCACAGCGAAAGCAGCCCGATCAGCCCAGCGAGTGGCAATGAGCTCGCCGTCTGGGGCAACGCCTGCGCCACTTCCGTCTTCTCGGCCGGCGTCGTTACGGGTGCTGTCGTCTCGGGCGCCGTCACCGCGGCCCGCTGTGGCGGGTTCTCGACGACTGCAGTTACGGGAACCTCCTCACCAGTTGGTTGGATCGCTTCGAGTTGTACGTTTTTCAAAACTTCCGCGGGGGGCACCGTATTCGTCTCGATCGGCATCGCGAGGACGGGTTCGTTGACGATCTTTGCAAGCTCCAACGCACGTTTCTTCGAGTAAACGAATTCCTGTCCAAAGGCGTTATCGGGATAAAACCAGGCCTTAATCGCTTCCGGCTGGCCTTCGCCTCGCTCCTTGAAGGTCATCACCGTTTTTTCCGACGGTTTTAAACGATAGTTGTTGATTGCGAGAATCGTTGTAAAGAGATGCGTTTCGTCCGCATTGAAAATTTGGACGATGTTCCGGTCGCCAAAGGATTCGAACACCTTGAAAACATACGTGCCAGCCGGCAGGATCTGAGCATCCACGCCCGGAACTTCAAAAGGCTCGCTGAACGTGATGACCGTTTTCTTGTCAAACGTATCGGCTTGGACATTCGCTGCAAATGCTATGGCGAGCAGGGCGAAAGAACACAGTAGGGCAACAACTTTGAATATCTTCATTTTGAACTCCCACTAGTAAATCGTTTCATCTCGTGTCTCTCAATTCGGCTGTACAAATTTGATCGCCACACAGAAATCGGGGCGCTTCGGCTACGCGGCCGTCGTTGTTTTTGGACCAACTCATTGTTCCGTTTTAGGGAGATCCGCCTTTGACCAGATTCTGGCTGGCAGGAGGAGCTATAGTGTTTATAGTGTTTTGATAATTTTGCGTCTGTTCAATACAGCACATGGATGGGACTAAAAAGCGACCATTCCAATGCCGGGTGAGAAATTGAATTCAACGGTGATTTTCACCGTTCCGGGTTCGATGAAGAAAACAGTGTCGGCCGGCTCGCCCTGCCGGAAGAGTTTTAAGGATTTTGCAAATTGGACAGACTTTCTCGCAACAGCGGCGAATGTTACCGACCTGAGCGAACTGCAAGACTCGGTCAATCTCTCTGTGTCAATCGCCATTTCGCGATTTGATCCCGATTACGATCCGTTACAGCTTGCCAATCATGTTCTGGGCGAGGACTTCTATGCTACGCGTCTTTACCATGACCTGAGGCAGGTGACGGGTTACGTGTACGACGTGGATGTCCGCTTAAATGCGCAGAAGACTAGAGCGATCTATACCGTTACGTATCCCTGCGATCCGATGAATGTAACGAAGGCCAGAAAGTTAATCCAGCTCAACCTGATTTCCATGCAAAGCGAAAACGTAACGCCAGCTGAACTCCAGCAAGCGAAGGCGCTGCTTTTGCGGCAGATTCCACGCGTGAGACAGGGGTCCAAACCGGGAATTCCGGCTTATGACAATCCACACCTGGACAGACATTTATCCTGAGCATCGTTATTATTGTAAATGGATTCGATAGAAAACATAGCGGCCATGTCCCTTGTGGAGTGACTGCACATGGTAGTCCGGGTGGGCCTTTGCAGTTTAACCGCTTGGAAGCTGCCCTTGCCGCCGGGTCCTATTGATTTGTCGCGCCAAGACCCTCTGCCCTGCCGTCTTGATATGGAAGGCGGCGGTGAATTTCACTTGGACATTTCGGCTGTGGCCTTCTTCAAACGACGAAGCGCGCCCCCATTCTGTATTGGTCTTCCAGCACACCACCTCGATAGTAATAGCCAGATCTGTTTGTCAGCTTCCCTGCCAAAACCTATGGGCCAAGTGATGAAAGCGACCAGGAGGGGTAGGAAAAGGGAGGCGATATCCTTCTCCCTCACCCCTCCATCAAGCGATTCAGGAGCTGTTCGTTCGGGCAAATAATCGCGGCAGCGATTAAACTTGCAAGTATTACTCTCCCATTGGAAAATTCACCGCTGTAGTTTCTCACGAACTCGATGAACGCCTTTGACGCAGAGCATCGCCTCCGACCGATATGACGATGAGAAAACATCTGTCTACGCGGAACATTGAAAAGGGCAAGGGATCCAAGCTTCTGAAAAGATCCTTCGCGATCTTGGGACCCGGATTGATCACCGGGGCGGCCGACGATGATCCGTCGGGAATCTCAACCTATTCCGTTGCTGGAGCAGCCTTCGGATATAGCACGCTGTGGATCGCGCTGCTCACGTTTCCGCTGATGGCCGCGATCCAACTCATGTGCGCGCGACTGGGCATGGTTACGGGGCGTGGGCTGGCAGCCGCCGTGCGAATTTATTATCCACGCTGGGTGCTCTGGGCCTCCTGCTCGATTCTCGTCATCGCAAACGTGATCAACATCGGTGCTGATCTCGGCGGAATGGCAGAGGCCACTCAGCTCATCACCGGGATTCGATCGCTGATCTGGATTCCAGTCTATGCGCTCTTCATCCTGGGACTGGTGTTCTGGGCTTCCTATAAGATGATCGCGCGGATATTTAAGTGGTTGACGCTCGTCTTGTTCGCCTATGTGTTCGCATCGTTTTATGCTCACGTCGATTGGAAGGACGCATTGATGGTGACGCTTGTGCCCCATCTGGAGTGGTCACGAGGATTCCTGGCGGTGCTTGTGGCAATTCTGGGGACCACGATTTCTCCTTATCTCTTCTATTGGCAGGCAGCCGAGGAGGTCGAAGAAGGGCGGACCAAAGGCCGGACGCTCGCCGAGCACAAGGGTGCGACTGCAGGGGAACTAAGAAGCGCGCGTGCCGATACAATCGTGGGTATGTTTTTCTCGAATTTGATCATGTATTTCATCATTCTGACCACTGCTGCCACTCTACATGCCCACGGGCAAACGGACATCACAACTGCCCGCGAGGCCGCCGAAGCGTTGCGTCCTCTTGCCGGGAATGGGGCCTACCTGCTCTTCACGCTTGGCTTGATCGGCACTGGAATGTTGGGCGTGCCGGTCCTCGTGGGATCATGCGCTTATGCGGTGGCAGAAGGAGCAGTGTGGCGGGGCTCCATGGCCGACAAGCCAAGAAGCGCGCGCAAGTTCTACGCAGTCATGGCTGTTGCGATGGCGTTGGGCCTCGTGTTGAATTACTTGGGCTTCAACGCGGTGAAAATGCTGTTCTGGTCGGCGGTAATCAATGGCCTCCTGGCACCGCCGCTGATCCTGCTGGTCATCCTCCTGACTAGCAACTACAAAGTAATGGGAAAGCGCGTGAATTCGCCGTTGCTCAGGTATTTAGGCTGGGCTACCTTCGTTGTGATGACTGGGGCAGCGGTGGGGATGATCATTACGTCTTGAACGTTAATCCAGTGAATATAAGTGTCGGGAATGGTCATATCAGGATTCTGATTGTTTTCTGCCGCACTGTGACCCATTGTGCGACCATTCTTGGTACTGGTTGGACGTAAGGAGAAAACGAAATGGCGCACGCACCTTCACAACGCCGTGTGGTTAGGTCCATATCGCAGAGTTTTTCTATTTTAAAAGACGGCGTATCGCTCTGGTCCGCGACATCGAAGGAGCCAGCAATACCGGTGTTGGACAAAAGTATTGATGCGGACGTGTGTGTCGTTGGCGCTGGAATCGCCGGCATGACTACGGCCTACCTCCTGGCGCGCGAAGGTAAGTCAGTCGTAATCCTCGACAAAAGCGAAATAGGATCAGGCGAAACTACGAACACCACCGCACATCTTTCGAATGTCATAGATGCGGGCTATCGTCAAATCGAACGGCTTCACGGCGCGAAAGGCGCTCGATTGGTCGCGCAAAGTCACACCGCAGCGATTGCCCAAATTGAATCCATTGTTGCTGACGAGCAAATCGATTGTGATTTTGAACGCTTAGATGGATATCTGCTTTTCCCTGATGGGGGCTCTCAACAAAAGTTGCAAAAGGAGTTACAAGCGGCAAAACGTGCTGGACTGCAAGTAAGAAAACTGAAACAGACTCCGTTCGATCTTAAATTTGGGCCGTGTCTCCGCTTTCCACGGCAGGCGCAGTTCCATCCATTGAAATATCTGGCCGGTCTTTCACGCGCAATCAAACGGCTGGACGGTCGACTATTTGGTGGAACGGAGGCGAAGGAAATCAAAGGCGGTAAGACGGTAAAGATACACACCAAAGGACGCGCGATCGTTTCTGCCGGCGCTGTGGTCGTCGCAACGAACACACCAATCAACGACTTGGGCAAGATATATACCAAGCAAGAGGCTTATCGAACGTACGCGATCGGCGCTCTCGTACCGGCGGGTTCGACGCCCAAGGCGCTGTACTGGGATACGGAAGATCCTTTTCACTATGTGCGGCTTCAACGGTTACATGCGAATGGTAAAATGCAAAATCTAATGATTATCGGAGGCGAAGACCACAAAACTGGGCAGGCGGAAGGAATCGAAGGTCGATTCGCACGACTAGCCGCTTGGGGACGGAAACATTTCCCTGGAATTAAAGAGATTGCATTTCGATGGTCAGGACAAGTGATGGAATCGATGGACGGCGCAGCTTTCATAGGCCGCAATCCCAAGGACGATCCGAATGTGTACATCGTCACCGGAGATTCAGGAGCGGGAATCACGCATGGCACCATTGCCGGAATTCTTCTTCGCGACTTAATCGTCGGTCGTGACAATCCATGGGCCGCCTTATACGACCCTGCGCGGAAAATACGTCGTGCAGGGGCTACGTTTCCGCAGGAAAATCCTAAGTCGGGAGGGGAATATGCCCACTGGCTTACGCCCGGCGAAGTGGGCACAATCGAAGAAATCAAGCCCGGAATGGGCGCGGTGATTCACCGAAGCTCGTCTAAGATCGCAGTCTCTCGCGATGACACCGGCAGGCTACATCAGTGCTCTGCGGTTTGCACGCATCTGGGTTGCATCGTGTCTTGGAATTCGACGGAGCGCACGTGGGACTGCCCGTGTCACGGTTCGCGCTTTACGCCCGACAGGAAACTGCTGAATGGGCCCGCGCTTGGTCCTTTAGACAAGACCCGGTAAGGGTTGGCCAAATAAAATTCGCTGGCGAAGAGAACAGGGCGACAGACTCAGTGTGACGAAGTCGCCTTTTGGTCCTTAACCTGCAGCTCATTCACCACCTGCTGCACATTTGGAACTGTTGATGCGACCTTTTCGACCTGTGCGCGCCTGGATTGAGAATTAACCTCGCCGGTCAATGTCACGACGCCATTATTCACGTCATACTTAAAACTCTTGTTGAGCCTGCGCTGGATGAGAGCAGCATCCAGATTTTTCTCGATACCCTTGTCCAGATCCGAATTGACTGTCTTAGCTTCACTTTCGGCAGCTGGCGGAAACACCCCACTTTGGCTTGACACAACTTATCCGCCCGCAATGGACTTGGCGATGGACTCAGCTTATGACTTGTCACTGTCAGATGGAACGTGTCCCCCGAGGCTAACGACGCCTTTATACTGATCCTGGCTTACCGAAACATCGCGGAGGCCGGTCTGGTCTAGCGATTTGCGGATGCTGTCAGAAACATCGGGCGACTTCGTTGGTGTACTTGAGCACCCCGAAAGTGTTCCGACAATTAAAAGCGTGAGGATAGGGTGCCAGCAATCTGGCCGTTTTCATGTCTCTCCTTCTAAGGTGCTAATAAATGTTTAAACGGCCCACCTGGCGCACAGCGGAACTGTCCACATTAGGTTCCGAGGACTTTCTCCACTTGGCCGATTTTCTTTTGGACTTTCCCGCCTATTTTTTCGTCCTGGCCTTCGGCTTCCAGGTCGGGATTGTTCGCCACTTGTCCAGCCTTTTCTTTAACCTTGCCTTTTACTTCGTGAACCTTGCCTGCTACCTCATCCTCAGTACTTGGCTTCATTCTGTTGCCTCCTTTGAAAAGATTTGAATGCTGGTGCGCGACCAAGCTCCTTTCAGCTTCACCGCGCACCGCAAATTGCATGCTCCGAGAATCTTGGGCTCCACGACCAAGCTCAAGAGTCGCTCACTCGTGGTCGCGCCACTCCTCTTGATGCCCAGGAGGAGCTAGTTCCTACGATAACGAGAATATCCCCAGCCCCCACCGCCGAGCAAAAACACAACGAGAACAACGATCAAGATGGTTTCCATGTCTCTACCTCGCTCTTCAAAGGAATCTGGTTGATTCGCCTTACTTCCTCTGTAGGCAGCATCATATAATAGACGACGATGGATAACTGTTCACATAGAGACACATTCGCGTTTTGTTTGTTTTCCTCGGCGTGACAGTTGTTCCTGCTGGTGTGGAGCGGCGGCTGTCGCGGACTATTTGAGAATTTATTTCGTAACTGTGCGAAATTGGACTGTACAGCTCATATCTCAATGTCATGATCACGGTATGTTGCGTAAAAAAAGTAAGAAAGAATCCGACAACTCGACACTGGCCAACGTCAAGAAGGAAATGGCGAAGCCGCGCATGACCAGGTCCGCAAGAATAGCGGAACTGAATTTAAATACTGCACGGATTCCAGAACAACCTAGCGTCGCCATGCCGGGAACCGTCGACAAAATCATCCCGCCTTCAGGTCCGAACCAACCGGAAAAAGGCACAGATTGCCGTTGACGGGGCCGACCACCGGTATCGAGATCTCCGCATTGAAAATACTCTAACAGACGAACATGGCGATGATATGAAGCTCAAAAGGGTGCTCACGTTGAAGTTACCGTCAAAGCCGAATCCAAGGTGTAAACCGCCGCAATCAACGAAGACAGCCAACCTACTCGGCATGAACCCCCCGGCTTGAGCTAATTGGTCGTCACAATTTATAGGGTTCTTATCGGCACGTCCGTAAGTGGTCAGGTTCTTCAATCCTTGACCTGAGGGTGTCATCGTCAATTTGACGCGCGCGAACGTCATCCAATCCAACGGCCTCATTCGGATTATCGACATCGTTCTTCTCCCCAACTAACAGAGCCGGAGGAGATAGGAACGGGAACATCCGTATAGCATGTCCCCGTTTTGATTTGCAAATCGGACCTTGCCAACGAGCGGTCTGGAATCAATCACTCGCATGTAGAAGATTGAATATGAAAGCAAAATGCGAAAGTGTTCACAACGGCACAGACGCCCCTCTTATCTGTGACTATTCTGCTGTCTGTGCTGTGTTCTCTTTCACACGAAGAGGTAACAGCACAGCTCGGAAGATCGGAATCGCAGATGTTCTCGTGCTCAAGAACAAGGAGATGAAAACATGCTTGGGATAATCGCCGCAGTTCTGATTGTTCTTTGGTTGCTTGGATTTTTCGCATTTCATGTAACCACTGGTTTCATCCACATTGCCTTAGTTGTCGGCCTGATATTACTTGTCCTGCATTTCGTGACAGGTGGGACAGCAAGCGCATAGAACGCCGGGGAACGTCAGATCCGCTGTGAGCGGCTGTGCCGACGACAGATGGTCCCGCGGCGATCTAGATGTTGGATTGCTTCGAAGACTCTTAAAGAGGCAAACTTAAAGCTGACCCAACTGTCCGGCAACATCAATATGGAGGCCGCCGACTCCGTGGAATCGGATGGTGGCAGCAGCAGATCGGAAAAGGTCGCGACAATAAAGGCCGATGCGGTCCTAGCGTGGCTACTTGAGTTTGTCTAACAATGCAAAAGGAGGAAAAGAAATGAAAAGAAGCTTTGTCAAATCACAACGATTGCTTCTGGCGTTAGGCTCGCTGGCTCTCGGTGTATCGCTGATGGCCGCACCGGTCCCGCGCAATCAAGATTCTCAGCAGACGGCGCCCGACAACACTAAGAAAAACAAGGATCAGACAAGCCCTACCGCAGACCAACAGAAGATCAATCCTGCGGACCGCGTAATCACGCAGAAAATCCGAAAAGCGGTTCATGGTGATACGAGCCTCTCCACCTACGCACACAACATCAAAATCATCACTCAAGACGGCAAAGTTACATTGCGAGGGCCGGTACGGACTGAAGATGAGAAAAACAACCTGCAGGCCAAAGCAGTGACAGTAGCCGGACAAGATAATGTGACCAATCAACTAGAAATCGCACCTTCGAAATAGCCACGCAGAAATCGAAACTAGCGTGAACTAAAAGGAGAAAAACAAATGTCAGGTAAAAAAGTAGGAGTATTTGGAATTTACTCAACTCGTGTTGCTGTCGAAAATGCCGCGGATTCGCTCGTCAGATCGGGCTTTCTGACTTCAGATATCTCCGTGCTTTTGCCGGAGAGTCTCGGCGGCCCCAAGGACATGGGAACGGAAAAGGCCACGAAAGCACCCGAAGGGACGGCAGCGGGCGTGGCTGCGGGAGGCGTAATTG